>Ga0209536_100011517_pt1 | contig 12942 bp, 9 predicted proteins | sample DeeMarSeWOR28_12_FD_187461 | JGI IMG/M metagenome (GOLD analysis project Ga0209536, IMG submission 187461) | Marine sediment microbial communities from White Oak River estuary, North Carolina - WOR-2-8_12 (SPAdes) (version 2) | ecosystem: Environmental > Aquatic > Marine > Intertidal zone >...
GTCCCGGCTACCGAGTCTATTTCAAGAAGCGCGGGCGGGAGTTGATCATCCTATTGGCTGGAGGGGACAAGAGCACGCAGGCCAGGGATATAGCGGCCGCGCTCCGTCTCGCTCGAAACCTTGCGGAGTGAGATCATGGGCAAGACAGTCACTACTCGGTACGACGTTGCAGAACATCTCAGGACACCCGAGGAGATGGCGGCTTATCTGGAGGCATGCCTGGAAGAGGCAGAAGGGGACGCTGCGTTCGTGGCGAAGGCGCCTTACGGAGAACGGATCCCGCGCTTCGACACCATCCTCAAGGTGATCGGGGCATTGGGACTCAGGCATCACGCCGAGGCCGAGCAGGCGTAAGCGCGATCGCTCCCGTCGCTCCCGTCGTTCCCGTCGCTCCCGTCGCTCCCCCCTCACCCGTACAGCAGATACGGTCCGACGATCTCCTCGAACTCACCGGCGTCCGCCGCCGCCTGCCGCAGGATCTCGCCGGGCGGCACCGCCGCCTCCAGCTGCAGGCGCAGCGCGTCGCTGCCCCACAGCATGTCGATCGGCATCAGCTCCTCTTCGTATTCGTAGGGAGGTGGGCGCCAGGCAAACACGTCGGGCGCGAGTTGCCGCACGACGTGCAGGACGGTGACCGCCGTCGTGACCGGACGGAAGATCGCTCGATCGGTCACGTGGAGCTGCGCCCCGCCGCACAGCTGCCCCGCGTGCTTCTGGAACGTCGGCTCGAACCGACAGGCGCGAAACGCCACTCCAGGGAGCTCGTGCTCGGTGAGATGCGCCGTCAGCTCGTACGGATCGAGGAACGGCGCGCCGAAGAGCTCGAACGGCCGGGTCGTGCCGCGCCCCTCGGACAGGTTGGTGCCCTCGAGCAGCACCATGCCGGGATAGACGGTGCACGAATCGAGCGTCGGCAGATTGGGGCTCGGGGTGACGAACGGGAGTCCGGTGTCGTCGTACCAGTGCGAACGCTGCCAGCCCTCGCACGGCACGACGTCCAGCTCGCAGCCGATCCCGAACCGGTCGTTGGCGAGGCGCGCGAGCTCTCCCGCGGTGAGCCCGTGGCGCAGGGGGATCGGGTAGAGCCCCACGAACGACTCGAACCCGCTCGAGAGCGTCGGTCCCTCCCGGATCACGCCGGTGATCGGGTTGGGGCGATCCAATACCACGAATCGCACGCTCGCATCGCGGCACGCCTCCATCGCCAGCGTCATGGTCCACACGAACGTGTAGATGCGGACCCCGACGTCTTGCAGATCGAACAGCACGGCGTCGAGGCCATCCAGCATCGCGGGTGTCGGCTTACGGACGTCGCCGTACAGCGAGTACACCGGCACGCCGAGGCGCGGGTCGGTGAAGGACGCGCTCTCGATCATGTTGTCCTGTTTCTCGCCCGCGAAACCGTGCTGCGGGCCGAACAGCGCAAGGATGTCGAATCCGGCCTGCCGCAGGGCGTCCGCCGAGGGGGTGAGCTCCGCGGTGACCGACGCGGGATGCGCGATCACGCCCAGCCTGGCACGCGCGAGGTCCGGCCTGGAGCCCAGGAGCAGGGAGACGAGACCGGTGCCGACCGATCGAGCGGTCATCATGCTGCCGGTAACATGTCCGAACGGGGGGGCAGAGTGAAGGGTGAAGGGTGAAGGGTGAAGGCCGCCACGCGTTGGAGTGAACGCAACTCCCGCCGTTCCCGTCGCTCCCGTCGCTCCCGCCGTTCCCGCCGTTCCCGCCGCTCCCGCCGTTCCCGTCGTTCCCGTCGCTCGCGGCCCCCTGGTCACGGGTGCGCTCTGCCGACAGGTTACGACATCGGCCGCTACAAGCGAGAGACCCATGCGCAAGATCGCGATGTCCGTGCTCCAGCTGTCCCTGCTGTCGGCGACGCCCGTCTGGGCGCAGGGGCTGCCGGCGAAGTGGGAGGAACTGACCGCCGCCGACTTCGTGCGGGCGCTCGAGGCGTCGGCGGGCACCTGCGCGCTGCCGCTTGGCATCGTCGAGAAGCACGGCCCGTCCGGCCCGCTCGGGACCGACCTGATCAATGCCCGCTACATCACCACCCTGGCGGCGGCCGAGGAGTACACGGTGATCTTCCCGGAGTACTTTGTCGGCCAGATCGCCGAGGCCACGCATCAACCCGGCACGATCTCCTACAGTCCCGGTCTCCAGATGGACATGTTGCAGGAGACGGTGTCGGAGATGGCGCGCAACGGGTGCCGCAAGGTCATCCTGGTCAACGGGCACGGCGGGAACAACAGCCTGGTCCAGTACTTCGTGGCCACCCAGCTCTACTCACCGCGCGACTACGTCGTGTACGCCACGAGCGCGTACGGTGGCGACATGCCCGACGCGGCCGCTGCCTCGGCGCCCGGCGTGGACGGCCACGCCGGCGAGGACGAGATCGCGAACATCATGGCGTCGCGTCCCGATCTGGCCCACCCGGAACGAGCCGCCACGGAGTCGGGTGCCGACCAAGAGCAGCTCGACCTGCCGGAGGGTGTCTCCACCGCGATCTGGTGGTACGCGAGCTTCCCTAACCACTACGGGGGTGACGCCGCCGGGGCGACCGCCGCCCGGGGCGAGGCGGCGACCCGCGCGATGGCGCGGCGCCTCGCCGAGGCCATCCGCGCGATCAAGCAGGACGAAGCTGCGCCGAGGCTCCAGCGGGAGTTCTTCGACCGGATGGTGGAATCGGATCCGTCCAGGGAGTGATGCAGCAGCGAAAGCCGACGCTCGGCGCCTGCGGAGCGACGGGAGGCCCGTCCTTCCCGTCCCTCCCGTCGTTCCCGTCGTTCCCGTCGTCGTTCACGACGCCCCGCGCACCGCCGAGCCTCGGCTTCACGCCGAGGCTCACGGTGTCCGCACACTCGCCGCGATCATCCGAAGCCGCTCCAGCAGCTGCACCATCGCCCACGTGTCCCGCTCGCAGTAGGCCAGCAGGTTCTCTCGCAGCGTTGCCCCGTCCTCCGGCGCCATCGTGTCCCCGCGCAACATGAGCTTGGCGATGAGGGCACTCGCGTCCTGCCCGTCCTGTATCGCCAGGTCGTTGTAGCTCAGCTCGGGCACCAGCACCGGTAGCACGTCCTTGATGCTGAAGCTGCCTCGGAAGTCCGGGTGGTAGATCGTGTCCTTGATCACCTTCTGAAGATCGAACAGCCGGTTGTCCAGATCGTCGAGCTCGTCGGCCAGAGTGGGCACGGCGCGCTCGAGCGCACGGATCTGGGTCCGCTCGAACGAGGTGTACGTGAGCACCTGCCCGGCGTTTCGGCAGGCTTCGACCAGCGTGCGGGCGATCGTCTCGCGGGGGTCGTGCGGCCCGTCGGCGAGCCACGCCACGTGCCGGTAGCCGCCGGTCTCATCTTCCTCGTGGTAGCTGAACTGCACGGGCACCCCGTGCCACGGTCCGACGCCGTCCCATACCGGCACCGCGCGCGCCACCGTCTCGAAGTCGAGAAACCCGATCGGGTGCACGAGCGAATCCAGGCGCTCGCCGAGCTCGGGCTCCACCGCGAGGTTGTCGTGCTCGATGGCGAGCTTCTGGCGGCGATTGACGGCGGAGAGCCGCACGTCGTCGGGCAGGTCCTGAATGCGCGCGAAGCCGTCGGCCATCAGCTCGAGCGCCTTCCGCACGCCTTTCCCGTTCAGGCGGAGCACGTGGTCCTTGTCCTGCGGCCAGCATCGACCCTGGAACGGGCAGTCGTCGATCCGCGTGCACTGCTCACCGATTGGGAGGTTCGGCTGCTCGCCGGCGAGCATCGCGAGCTGCGCCTCGATCTCGCCCGGCACGTGGTCGAGGTAGTCGAGCACCAGCGGGGTGATGTCGTCCCGCACGAGGAGTGGCTCCGGCCCCGGGTGCCGGTATTCGCGGTTCAAGTGCATCAGCTCCGTCCGGGTGACGGCGAGCCCGCTCGCGCGGAGGACGTGGAGCTGGATCGCGGCATCCGGAATGTGCTTGTCCTTGACCGAGCTCGACGCCTTGACCTCGATCAGGTTGAAGCCGTCGCCGTCCCGCTCGAGGACGTCGACCGCGACGAACACCCCATCGAGTACGAACGACGCCTCGAAGACGGCCGGCGCGCCGGCGTCGAGGGCGGCGTGGGTCGCCGCGACACGCTCGGGCACCGCGTTGTAGGGGAGGTCGATCAGGACACCGCCCGGAAACGCCTCCCGGGCGAGGGCGCCCACCTGGTTGCCCTGATCGAAGAGGTCCTGGAGGGAGTCCGAGACAACGAGCTCGGGGGCATCGGGCTCGTGGATCTCCCACCAGAGCTTGTTGTAGCACTCCCAACCCGACACGAACCTGCTCTTGGAGTGGCCACGGCGCTTCGTGCCTTCCGGCATCATCCGCCTCCCCTCATCGCTCGATACTAGCAGTACGGCGTCAGTCGCGCATCACATCGCGGGTGCAGGGGTGAGAGCCTGCGGCGTGCAACGGACGCGGGTGCAAGGTACAAGGTGCACGGTGCACGGGATCTCGCTCCCGTCGTTCCCGTCCTTCCCGTCGTTCCCGTCCTTCCCGTCGCTCCCGTCCTTCCCGTCGCTCCCGTCAGTCAGAGCGGCGACGATGCCCGGGTACCGGCATCGACTCCAGATCCTCCAACACCGTGAGGTGCACCAGCCGCTCCTCTGCCACGAGGGCGGCGCCGGTGAGCCCGGGGCCGGCGAGCCGCGCCTCACGCCCGAGCCCCACGGCCGGATACCACTCGGCCTCCAGGTGCTCGAGTGCCTCGAGGAAGGCGCGTACGTCGTCCTGCCCTTTCCGCCACGTGGGCCGCGCGCGGAGGTCCATGGCGTCGATGGCGTGACTGAGGACGAGCTTCCGCAGCACGCGCGCGAAGGTCGCGGGCGCGTCCATCAGCTCGAGCCCACCGATCCGGCCGCCGGTGACGAAGATCGCACCGACCTGCGTGGGTCCCGGGACGAACCGTTCCTCGTCCTCCGTCATGCGGCGCCGATGGCGTGCGAAGATCTCCTCCTGCGCGCCGGTGTCCGACATGGCGTCCATCCGCATCGCCTTGGCCTCGATGTGCTGCCACACGTCGCCCTGACTGCCGGCACGCGACCCGTCGCGCAGCGTCTGCCGCACTCGGCGCATCTTCCGCGCACGGCCTTCTTTGTCCATCAGCCAGTCCGCGTCGCGGAACTGCCGTGCCCGGTACTGCCAACGCCCGGCCTCCACGCAGGACACCGGCACCGCGATGGTCTGCTTCGTCGGTACCAGCACCGTCGCATTGAGCACCCGGTTCTGCTTGGCGCCGATCAGCTCCTCGCCGTCGAGCAGCAGGACCGGTGTGTCGCCCGAGTTCGTGACGCGAAGCGTCGGGACCGAGCCGCCCTCGGAGATCTCCCGGATCTCCAGCGTCTTGCCGGCGAGGGCGTCCCGCGCGAGCTCGTACCACGGGTCGGGCGCCGTCGGGCACAGCAAGGGATAGACGGTCAGGAGCTCGCCCTTGACGGGCGGCGCCAGCTCCAGACCCTGCAGGGTGGTTCGAATGACATCCACACGGCCTCCCGATTGGTGATGGAGGTAATGTGGGGGAGGGGTGTGACATCTCCTCCGGAGGGGGCAAGGTGCAAGGTGCAACGTGCAAGGGAATGAGGACGACTCGAACACCTTGCGCCTTGTACTTTGCGCCTTGCACCCGCCGTACTGTCCCACCCCCCTCCCATGGTGGAACCGCCTCCTGCAGAGCGCGGATGTCCCATGGCGCCGACCCGCCCCAACCCTAGATTCTCACCCATGTCGAAAGCTGCCCGCTGGCTCGACCTCATAGCCTTTCTCCTGCAACACCGGTTTCCGGTGACGCGAGGGCAGATCTTCCAGAGCGTCGAGGGTTACGGGTTGAAGGGCCGCGACCCCGACGACGTGCCCGCGGGCAGCACCGAGCACGAGTCCGCCCGGCGGAAGTTCGAGCGCGACAAGGTGGAGCTCCGCGCGGTGGGACTCGAGATCGACACGATCTCGCTTGCCGACCGGGCCGGCGACGAGGCCTCGGACGGATACCGTTTGCGCACCCAGGGGATCTACCTCCCCTATCTCGAGCTCGACGAACACGTCTCGGCGAGCGAGCGACCTTACGCCGCCCTGGAACGGATCCCGATCTCCCGCGACGAGCTCGAGCTGCTCGATGGGGCAACCCGGCGGCTGGCGGAGCACCCGTCGGTGCCCTTGCGGGTGCCGGCCCGGTCGGTGCGCCGCAAGCTCGGCTTCGATCTCCCGCTCACGGTGCGGCAGATCGAGCGGGTGCTCGGCGAGTCGGGCCGCGACGAGCCGAACGACGCGCTGGAGGTGCTGCAGCAGGCGGTGGCGCGACGGATACGCGTGACGTGTCGCTACTACTCGATCGGCCGCGACGTCGAAGAGCGGCGCACCCTCGAGCCGTACGGCCTGTTCTTCACGTGGGGCCACTGGTACTGCGTGGCCAGCGACGCGGGGTCTCCGCAGCTCAAGGTGTTCCGGGTCGATCGGTTCGCCGAGCCGAAGCTCGTGAAGGGCAAGGACGCCGAGCACGACGGTCCGCCGCCCGACTTCGCCATCTCCCACTACCGGGGGCGCTCGGCGTGGGAGCTGTCCGAGGCCGCGCCGGAGCGGGTCGTCGTGCGCTTCGGCTTCCCCGATGCGCGCTGGGTCGTCGCCCAGGGCGTGGGCGACGTGCGCGAGCCGTACACGGACGACGGTGGAGCGGTCATCGTGTTCGGCGTGCGCGATCGCGATTCCTTTCTGCGGTGGCTGCTCACCTTTGGCGACCGCGCGGTGGTCGAGGAGCCGGCGGCGGTGGCCGACCAACTCGCCGCGCTGCGCGATCGCGTTGCGGCGCTCTACGCCGACGATGCCTGAGTCCGCCGAGTCGCAGCTCAACCGGATCGTTCAGCTCGTGGCCGATCTGTCGCAGGCCGCGCGGCGCGGTGAGCCACCGGCGACGCTCGACGCGCTCGGTGCGCGGTACCACACGAAGCGATCGATCATCCTGCGGGACATCCGGATCCTGACCGAGAGCGGAAACCACGCCGACGACACGTGGCTCGCGTCGCTCACGGTCGAGCAGGACGGAGACCGCGTCACCGTCCAGAGCCTCGGACCGTATCGGCGGCCGATCAGGCTCACGCTGGACGAGCTGGTTGCGCTCAAGGCCGCCGTGGCAACGGCGATCGCCGAGCCCGCGCCGTTGCTGGCGAAGCTCGCTGCCCTGTCCGGCGTCACACACCACGGGCACAGCGTGATCGGCGCGTTTCCGGATGCCGGGAGTGGCGAGGCCGGTGTGGTGGGCGACGCCGAGCGCGCCATGCAGCGGCGTCGCGTGCTTCGCATGACCTATCTGGGCGAGGGGGCCGATCATCCATCCGAGCGTGCCGTCGAGGTCCACGACGTCGTCTCGGCGATCGGGCGACACTACATCGTCGGATGGTGCCGGCTCGCCGGGGATTGGCGTCGCTTCCGGGCCGATCGCGTGGTCGGGTCGGAGGTGCTCGACGAGCCCTTCACCTGGCGACCGGATGCGCCGCTGATCGAGGACCGCTCCGATCTCTTCCAGCCGCCGGACGACGGGACGGACGCCGTGCGGGTGCGATTCTCGCCGCGTATCGCGCGGTGGCTTGCCGAGCGCTATCCCCGCGCCGAGCCGCAGCCCGACGGCGGGCTGGTGGTGACGTTCACGGCGGCGAGCGTCGACTGGCTCGTCCGACAGGTGCTGCAGTACGGGGAGGAGGCGGAGGTGTTGGAGCCGGCGAGGTATCGCAATGCCATCCGCAGCAGGCTCGCCCGCGACTAGGCGGTACCACTGAAGCTCGGCTGGCGTCGTGCCGTGCAGCGTTAGGCGGGTGGTGACCGTCTCGGGGTAACCCCGAGCTGACCGTCAAGCGGCATGTCGAGGGTGTAGGAGCACTGTTCTCGCGAGGGTGGCGCGGCAAACCCGAGTTTCTTTCTTGTTGTCCGCTGGGGCGCGTCGCCCCATGTTCGGTAGCGATCACCGTCGCCAGCCGGTCTTCCGGCCGCACCGCTCGCGTGACGTTTCTCCCCCCTCTGAACGCCACCGTCCGACGAGACCGCCGTCCCGGCGACGGAGGTAGTCCACGTTCCTTTCTCCATAAGGGGGTCTGCATGCGCTACCTACGCCTCGCCCTGCTCCCGCTCGTATTTGCCGCCTGCATGGAGCAAGAGCCGGTGGCACCGGACATCGACCTGGCGCCGACCTTGTCGGCTACCCACACGACCTCCAACGTCTTCGACTTTCCGTGGAGTGCGCTGCTCGACGAACCCTGCATGCCCGAGGCGGTCTATGCGGAGGGGTACATCCACTTCATGCTGATCGAGACCTTTACCCCGAGCGGCAACTACATGGGCCGGTGGAAGGGCCAGCCGCAGGGTCTGAAGGGCGTCGGCTTGACGACGGGCCTCACGTATCAGTTCAACGGCGTGACCCAGGACACCTACGTCGTACAGGGTGACGGCTTCCCGCTGACCGATACGTTCGTCAACCGGTTTCTGGTGATCGGGCCCGGCCCCGGGAACAACTATGTCATGCAAGACACCGGCAAGCTGACCATCAACGGCGTCGGTGACGTGGTCGTTGATTTCTACGAGACGACTATCGAATGCCGGTAGGCTGCTGCTGCTCACCGCACCATGCTGCATCGCCCGGTCCTCCCGCCGGGCGGTGTCGGTTCGCGCCAGCGCGCCGCGCCATTCCGGACCAACACGCTCTCCTATCGCTGTCCACACCTGCTGGCATGGCCTCGTCCCGCGCCCTATTGTAGCCGAAGATCAACCCGGGAGGATGGGTGGTGTCCGACCTCTCCGACCGCCTTCGCGCCGCCCTCGTCGATCGCTACACCCTCGAGCGGGAGCTGGGCCGTGGTGGCATGGCGATCGTCTATCCGCCGGGGAACCACGCACACGACCATACCGTCGCGCTCGGGTGGTACTCGCAGAAGGTTGGAACGCATCGGAACCGAAAGGGCCGGGGGATTCAGCAATCCCCGGCCCTTTTTGGGCGTAGCGACTCTGGCTACGCAGCGGCACTCCGTCTGGTCAAGGTAGGGGAGCGCGTTGGCCGAGTCAACGCGGTGGGTGCTGGCGGTGGGATTCGAACCCACACGGGCTTGCGCCCGACGGAGTGCCGCTCCGCTGCGTCTGCCAGTTCCGCCACGCCAGCACCCCAACGGCAGCGAACCTTGGCAGCCTCAAGGCAAGAGACGCCGGACGACGGCCCCGTTGCCGACCGCGCAACCATAGTAGCGTCCGGTGTGCCGTGCGACGGTACCATTCCGTGCTAAGCTGGGTCTGTTCATTGCGGGAGCGGTGAGCGCGTCCGCCGTGCAACGAGCCCCCGGCGCCCTCCGGCGACAACGCCAACGGGCGCTAGTAACGCAAAATGAGCGCATGACCGATCTTCTTGGGCGACTGCAGGCCGCCCTCGAAGATCCCTACACCATCGAGCGCGAGCTCGGCTGTGGCGGGGTGGCGATGCCGGGACGCAAAGTGAAGAGTGAAGGGTGAAGTCCCGTCCCTCCTCGGCCCGCAGTGCAGGCGGGGCCGTCGTTCACGACGCGCCGCGCAGCGCCAACGCTTCAGCGTAGGGACCGCCTTACCATTCCACGCTCGGCTGGTACTCGCAGAAGGGTGAAACGCACCGGTGGCGGTCTGTGGGTCCTCTCTTTGGATGATGGTGTACAGCGGCCCCTTGCCCCAGCCACGCAAGAGTTCAGTTGGTGGCCGATCGGATGGTCCCTGGATGGTCAGTACCTGTATACGACGCGACGCCGGGGAGGTGGGGCGGTGAGGCGTGTGTCAGTCTTGGGAGGAGAGAGCGTTGCGGTTCCGCAGCCGCATACTGCTGGTGCGCCCTGCACACCATGGGAGCGCTCAGAGGCGCTCGTGTGGATCTGTGAAGAGGGAGAGTCGTTCTCAGATGTGTGGATGATCGAGGACTTCGACGCGCAGTGCGCGTTACGAAGGCGGTGAGCCATTGCCGATTTCCTCACGCGTCTGCAAACCGCCCCGATCTCTGAGCCCGAAGATGGCAAGGGCACGCTGCCTCAGGCTCCTACGAAGCACGAACCCTTCCCTTCCTTTGCGCCACCTCCCTGCAATCGGCACTTTGGCACCATGATGGGCATGCCGACATTGCCTTCCGGCTCGGGCCCGCGGTGGTCTGACCCGGATCGCCGTTCGCGAGCTGGCCGATGAGCCGGGTCGCCCGCGCGCTGGTGATCGGAGCGGTGCTCGTCCCGATGGCCTGTGGCGAGCCTGCCGCTTTGGTGTACGCGCCGCTCGCGATCGCGACGACATACCTGCCGAACGCCACACCGACCGTTGCCTACGGCGCAACGCTCGTGGCTGCCGGTGGGGACAGCAGCTACACGTGGTCGCTCACGGACGGGGCACTGCCGGACGGCCTGAGCCTCGCGGCCTCGACCGGGGTCATCTCGGGGACGCCAAGCGGGTCGAGTAGCAGGTTCACCGTCCGGGTCGCGAGCGGCGATGGGCAGACCGCGTCACGGGATCTGATGATCTACGTCTACGACGTCCTCGCCGTGACGACGACGTCGCTCCCGTCGGGCAGGACGGGCGCTGCCTACGGCGACACGCTGGTGGCCGAGGGTGGGGACGGCATCTACACCTGGTCCGTCACTGCCGGCTCGCTGCCGCCGGGCGTGAGCCTCACCGACTCGACCGGCGTCATCTCGGGCACGCCGAGCGAGGAGGGCAGTACGACGTTCACGGTCCGGGTCGCGAGCAGCGACGGGCAGACCGCGTCGCAGGAGCTCACGATCGCCGTCGCGCTGGTCGTGCAGCCGAGCGAGCGGTGCAGTGACTACCCCGACCACGCCATCGTCGCGTTCGAGGATGCGGCACTTGAGGATGCCGTTCGGCTTGGCCTCTCGCTCGGCGTGGAGGAGGACCTCACCTGCGGCCTCGTTTCCGGGCTCACGATGCTGGATGGCCGGTCCCGCGACATCAAGAGCGTCGCGGGGATTCAGAATCTCACGAGCCTGACCTACCTCAACCTGGCCGGCAACTGGTTCAGCGACATCAGCGCGCTGAGCGGACTCACGCGCCTGGAGTACCTCAGCCTCGAAGACGACGACCCTGCGCATCCGTCACGCTGGATCAGCGACATCAGTGCGCTGAGCGGGCTCACGAACTTGAGGACCCTCCGCCTCGGAGGGAACGCGATCGCCGACGTGAGTGCGCTGAGCGGGCTCACGAGCCTTACGTACCTCGACCTCTCCGACAACCGGTTCAGCGACATCAGCCCGCTGAGCCAGCTCACCAGCCTGAGCTACCTCAGCCTCGACAAGAACGCGATCGGCGACATCAGCGCGCTGAGCGGACTCACGAACCTGTGGCACCTCGATCTCGGGCAGAACGCGATCAGTGACCTGAGTGGGCTGAGTGGGCTCACGAGCCTGGCGTACCTCACCCTCCCCGACAACGCGATCACCGAGGTCGGTGCGCTGAGCGGGCTCACGAGCCTGACGTACCTCAACCTCGCCGGCAATCCGACCAGCGACATCAGCGGGCTGAGCGGGCTCACGAGCCTGGAGTTTCTCAGCCTCTACGGCAACCGCTCGATCAGCGACATCAGCGCGCTGAGCGGGCTCACGAGCTTGACGACGCTTCACCTCCGCCGGAACTCGATCAGCGACATCAGTGCGCTGAGCGGGCTCACGAGCCTGACTCACCTCAGCCTCGACGAGAACGCGATCAGTGACATCACGGCCGTGCGCGGCCTCACGAACCTGCGGTCTCTCGGCCTTGCCCTCAACTCGATCGCCGACATCAGCGCGCTGAGCGGGCTCACGAGCCTGGGCTCCCTCGACCTCTGGGGTAACAGGATCAGCGACATCAGCGCCCTCGGCGGGCTCACGAACTTGGAGACCCTCTACCTCGACGGAAACACAACCCTCAGCAACATCCAGCCCTTGCTCGACAACCCGGGACTCGGAGCAGGTGACCGGGTGTATCTCTGGCAGACGGCCGTCAGCTGCTCTGACGTGGCGGCACTCAAAGCCAAGGGCGTGACGGTGTACGCAGATTGTCCGTGAATCCAGTGCCGAGCGTCACTCGACCCTCGCGGCCCTCGCTGCCGCGCCGGGCGGCGCCGGTGCTGACGCGTGCCAGTGCGATGGTCGATAGGCGCGCTCTGCTCTCTTGCTGCACATCCTCTCGGCGGTAACCGCGAATCGCCGGCGAAACCGTGCATTCCTCTCGTGCGTACGGCTGTCATCAGCCACTGCCGCGGAGAAACCAATGCGTCGTCATCTGACTGCCGTCGGGCTGCTCGCCGCCCTCGCCCTGTTCGTCGTCCCGCGCATTGCTCTCGCGCAGGACGCGACCCCGCTGGAACGCGATGCGCCGATCGCACGCGACCTGGCGACCGGCCAGGTGCATCGCTATGCCATTGCGCTCGACGCCGGTCAGTTCGCCTTCGTCGCGGTCGAGCAGCGTGGCATCGACGTGGTTGTCCGCGTCACGGGGCCCGACGGGGAGGAGCTGGACGAAATCGACAGTCCCAACGGGCGACAGGGCATCGAGCCGGTCATGCTGTTCACCGAGGTGGCGGGCGACTACCGCATCGCCGTGGAGCCGCTGAATGACGACGCCGAGCCCGGCCGCTACGAGATCCGCGTCGAGCGCCTGGAGCCGGTCGCCGCCACGCGCGAGGGCCGAGTGGATCAACTGTTCGCCGTGTGGGACCGGCCGGGTGGCCCGGGCGCGACCATCGGCATCATGCAGGACGGCGAGCTCGTGTACGCCAACGGGTACGGCGAGGCGCAGCTCGAGTACCACGTGCCGATCACGCCGGAGACCGTGTTCCACGTGGCCTCGGTGAGCAAGCAGTTCACCGCCTTCGCGGTGATCCTGCTCGCCGATCGCGGCCTGGTGTCGTTGGACGACGACATTCGGCAGTACCTCCCCGAGCTGCACGACTTCGGACCGACCATCAC
>Ga0209536_100011518_pt1 | contig 12940 bp, 10 predicted proteins | sample DeeMarSeWOR28_12_FD_187461 | JGI IMG/M metagenome (GOLD analysis project Ga0209536, IMG submission 187461) | Marine sediment microbial communities from White Oak River estuary, North Carolina - WOR-2-8_12 (SPAdes) (version 2) | ecosystem: Environmental > Aquatic > Marine > Intertidal zone >...
CCCCCCCCGGAACAGCAGGACAAAATCCCTTTTAGTAAAACCTGAGCACCTGCCAAGGTGAAACCCAGAATAACGATAACTGGAGTGGAGAGGCCATCGAAACAAAGTGGTAATCACTGATAAGAAAAGAGCGCCCGGCACAGGGCACCATTTTCTTTTAACCCTGTCGCTCTTGTACCCCGTGCCTGGTCCTCATGCTGTTATTGGCCTTCCCCTTCATGCCTTTTCCCGGAACCGAATAAATTTTAAAATATTAGAACTACAAGTAGATGCTAAAAAACGACTTGCTAATTTCTTTCACTTTTTGCATGGTTACGGAATAATTCGCATGCACTGATACATGATCCAAGCAAACAGCCAAAGGAGATACAATGGTTACCATAGGGATTATTGGCGGCTCAGGTCTGGATGACCCGGAAATTCTGCAAAACCCGGTGGAGAACAAAATCAAAACGCCATACGGCACGCCCTCCTCTGTCCTGACCTGCGGCAAGATAGCAGGAGTCGATATCGCCATCTTGGCCCGGCACGGCAAAAAGCATACCATCAGGCCGTCCCAGGTCAACTTCAGGGCCAATATCTGGGCCTTGAAAGAGTTCGGCTGTACCCATATCCTGGCCGCAACCGCTGTGGGGTCCCTGCGGGAGGAGATCGAGCCGGGGCACCTGGTTTTCCCTGACCAGTTCATTGACTTCACCCGGAAAAGGGAAAAGACATTCTTTGACGAGGATGTTGTGGTGCACACCCCTATGGCCGAGCCATTCTGTCCGAATCTGCGCCACCTTCTGGCGGAATCGGCCCGTAAACTGCATATCCCCTACCACACCGGCAAGACCGTAATCACCATTGAAGGGCCGCGTTTTTCAACCAGGGCGGAGAGCCACATGTTCCGCTCCTGGAATGCAGATGTCATCAATATGAGCAGTGTGCCGGAAGTGAACCTTGCCCGGGAACAGAAAATCCATTATGCTTCTGCCGCCATGTCGACTGATTACGACTGCTGGCGGGAGGGCGAAGAATCGGTCACCTGGGAGATGATTCTGGCTACCATGAAAAAAAACGCCAGCAGCGTCATCAAGCTTTTCTTGCATGTTATACCCAAAATCAAAGAATACGATGATGTCTGTACAGACTGACTATTCAACCAGCGCAGCGGAGGAAGGCATGCCGATAAAATCACGTATCAGAACCGTACCGGATTACCCAAAGAAAGGCATTATGTTCAGGGATATAACCACGCTCATAAAGGATCCCGTTGGTTTTCGCCTGGTCATTGACAATCTCACCCAACGCTACATGACAAAAGACCTGTATTTTGACACCATAGTCGGCATTGAAGCCCGCGGCTTCATAATCGGCGGCGCCCTGTCATATACCCTCGGCAGGGGCTTTGTGCCTATCAGGAAAGCCGGCAAACTGCCCAGCGATGTGGAGGAGCAGGTATATGACCTGGAATACGGCAGCGACAAAATCGAGATACACAAGGATGCCCTGGCAAAAGGCGAGAAAATTCTCCTGGTTGACGACCTGTTGGCCACCGGCGGCACAGCTTTGGCTGCCGCAGCTCTCATTGAGAAACTGGGTGGAGAAATTGTCGAGATGGCATTTATTGTTAATCTGCCTGATGTCGGGGGTGAAAAAAAGCTGAAGGCAAAACAGTACAGCATCTATGCCCTTACAGAATTTGAAGGCGAATAGACCGGCTTCTATCAGGCCGCCGCAAAGCTTCTATCTTTCCGCATCCCCTGCCGGAGACTTGAGGACTCCGCCTGGCATCGGAGTTTGTCTGCAACCCTGAGGTCCTCCTGTCTTATCCCCCGGCAGGTTCTTGATACTTGCGCCAGGTATCGTCGGGATCAAAGACCGTAATTGCCGATGCCGCTATCCCCGTGTCCTCGCCCAGGTCCTTTTCATAGATCTCCCCTTCCTGGTTGATGCTGAAGGTCATGATGCCCGAGACCCCGTACTTTGCCGGATAAGCAAGCAGTCCGAAGCCGAGGACCATTTTGCCGTCGGCCACATAGTCAAAGGCCCCGCCCTTGGCATGCTCACCCTGCCCCTTGAGGATTTTGAAGTAATAGCCGTGAAAGGCTTCCGGAGGCTCCCGGTCCAGGCCGCCTTCATACCCCTCCTCGGTGGCCCTGGCAATCAATGGTCCAAAAGGGCTTTCCTCTTCGTCTTCTCCTGCCGGCCAATAGAGTCCGTCCTTCATGCCCTCGCTGCTGGCTAACTTCTGGGCGAACTCCGGCCCCTCGCCGCTGCGGGGTATACAGGCATATTCACGCTGGGCATCGGTGTAAGCCTGCATTACCTCAATGGTATGCAGCTCGTTTCTGCCGATCCTGCGGTTGAGGATTTCATCCTTGCCTGCCCCGGTGTCAAAAATCCAGGAGTCTCCCTTTAAAACAATGGGAATAGGAAAAGGATAATCCTTATCCCCTACAAACAATACGGCCCGGCCTTCATTTTCCCGAACAACGCTGTTCTTCTTCTCATATGCCTTCAGAAAACGCGCCCTGCTGTTTTGGTCCGCAACCTTGTCGCCTGACGAGGTTAGATCCTCAGATCCGGGACCTAATATAACGAGCAGATCGGCATCGTCGTCAGCCTGCAAAGCCCTGACCAGGGCGGCCACTGCCTGCTGGGGGGAACTGAAACTTTTCTGCCCTGCCGGCTCCCTTTCTTCAGCTGAACAGGCAGCGAGCAATACCATTGCAATAAGCATTGCCACTACACTTGAAACCAGCTGTATCATTCCGTTTTTATTTGGTTTTGAAGGCATCACCTGTGTCCCTCTCTGAATAAATTGAATCATGGCCTGGTTGTCCGGATCAACGGTTGCCGCGGTCCCGGCCGCCCTGTCCCCCCTTGCTGCCACTGTCCCAACGTTTGCTGCCACGGGAATAATTGTCCGGCCCCTGCTGCCGGCTGAATCTGCCGCGCTCACTTGACTGTCTTTCCCTCCTGCCGTCTTCAACACGGTTGAAGACATCATCACCACCTCTCTGGTACTGTTGGAATTCAACCCGTTCCCGGGTCTGCTGTGCACCCTTTGTCCGTTGCTGCATCTTCAGGTCACTCTCAACTCTCTGCCTGGCCTGCCTTTCAGTTTCAAACCCCGGCCGCTGCTGCACCTGCCAATCGGATTCTACTCGCTGCCTGGACCGTCTTTCAGTTTCAAACCCTGGCTGCTGCTGTATCTGGCGGCTGGATTCAACTCGCTGCCGCACCTGTCTCTCAGATTCGATTTCTGGACGCTGCTGCACCTGCTGGTCACGTTCAACTCGCTGCCTGGACTGCCTATCAGGTTCCATCCCTGGTCGCTGCTGTATCTGGCGGCTGGATTCAACTCGCTGCCGCACCTGTCTCTCAGATTCAATTTCTGGACGCTGCTGCACCTGCTGGTCACGTTCAACTCTCTGCCTGGACTGCCTATCAGGTTCCATCCCTGGTCGCTGCTGCTCAATGCGGTTGGCCCGTTCACGGTCTTGTCTGTCAAGGTCACTACGCTGCCGGCCCTGGGTCTCCCGCTCGATTTTTGTTCTGCCATCCACGCGTGCACCCCTATCAATTCCTTTCCGGTTGTCGGAGCGTGTCCGGTCCCGATCTCTTGATTCAGGGAACCCCCTTGTTTCATGCCTGAAATCCCTGGTTCGGCTGTGGTACTGGCCGTATTTACGGGCTGTGGGCTTATCACGGTAGGCCACGCCACGACGATGACTGGGTGCGTGACTCCAGCGGCCGGGCTTTGTTCTCCAGTGGTCATGCCTGACATACCTCGGCCTTTTGTGCACATCGATATAGATGTGATGGTGGTGCCAATCGAAATAGCTCCAGGACCAGTAAGCGTACCCGAAGTATATGCCGGGCCAGTAATATATTCCGATCCCCACCCGTACACCTGGTGGCCCCCAGTAATAAGGCGGGTAGGCTGGATACCACCAGGGGCCATAGATATACCATGGATCGTAGTACGGTACGTAAACGACCCTGGGGTCAGTCTGCTCAATGATGATCGTCTCCTTTTCAACAACAACCTTCTGCTCCTTTGTGGTACGGATGTTACCCTGGGCATATGCCTTGCCCCGCAGTTCCTGGACCATGTCAAGGACCTCCTCTTCCTGGGCGAGAAAGGCATTGCCGATATTGGTGGTTTCGGTAATCTTTTCACTCATCTGGGACAGGACAGAAGGAACATGGCAGATTGCCTTGACGCTGGGGTCCCAGTCCTTGTCCAATAGCGCCTCGTCAAGGGCTTCGTCTTTCAGCCCGGGGTTTTTCTTGACCCAACGGTCGGCCTCGATCACTTCAATGGGATAGGTTGAGGCCATTAGGACCTGGGTCAGGAGCGCGTCAGGATAGAGGGCAATGGGTGCCAGCATCTGGGCAAGTTCCTGTTGGCTGTATTTCGCCGAAGGCTCCGAAAAGCTGCTGTCCTGGGCATCCTGGGCCTGGGTCTGCTGCATCTGCAGGGTGGGAAAAAACACAAGATATGAGCTTATGAACACCCCGATGGCAAGACGGGTGATGATCGCTGCCTTCATGACTTCCTCCTCAGTGCTATGGCAGAGCGATATAATTTCGCGCCTGCTGTGCCGGTGGTGGCTGGGAAAACGGCCACCCTATATTATTCCACCCGGCTGCAAATGCTGCATAAGCCTTGCTGCCGGTGTAATCCGCGGTTTTCCGGCCGTGTCTTTTTGTTCAACCTGACGAAAAAAACAAAAAACCTCCGGAAGAAACGGATTACTTCTGCGGAGGCTTTTTCAAAACATATTTTTAAACAACCCCTTTCAAGGTGAATTACGCTTGGATTTTGAAGAGAGGTTCAGGTCAAGGTTATATCTAAACTGATAAGTCCAATAAATATGGGAGTCAAGAAATTAATGTGTCGCCGACCACTGTGACAACATGGTGCCCCCTGTTCTGCTTGCAGTTTTTTGCAGGAGCTGGCGCAGGCTGTGCATAGATAAGTGAAGGCCTTCACCTAAAGGTTTACGCCAGCCCATCATGTTCAGTCAGGTTAAGCGGATCAGTAGATCAGCCGTTTTTCGCCTTCTATCCTCTGGATGGCACCGATGGCCTGCGTCACCTCAAGGACCCCCATATATTCACCGTCTTCGCTGTATACAGGATAATAGCGGATCAGGATCTTGTCGCCTCTGAAATCGATCCAGAACTCTGCGTGATCCATGCTGCGGTCCTTGAAGCCGCTCACAATCTGACGCACCATATCAACACTTTTTTCCGGGTGGCATTTTTCCACTTTGCGTCCGATAACTGAACGGGTTCGCGGGAAGAGCTTGGTTTTGTCAAGTTTATTGAAGTAAGCTACTGTATCTTCCGCATCCACAAAGGTAACTTCAAACGGCAGAGTTTCCATGATAGCATCGATCTGTTCATAGGACAGGTTGTGAATGAGACGCTTTTTGGCTTCGCTGTTTTTTTCTACCTCGGCCAGCATCTGTTCATAGTGCTGCCTGGCCGCGTCTCCATATGTCTGGCGGTCCAGGGTTCTGAATTCCTGCAGGAGGGCACCATTTTCCTCCTCGTCTATTACCTTGCGGCCCATGGCATACAGCACATCATTTTCCTTCCAGATATGCTCGGCTCTAATTTTGAGGTATTCGAACCCTTCTGCAGCAAATTTCTGCCGGCCTGCAGCCGATGCCTCAGCCAGGTTCGGCAGTTCAGCCATCATCTTCTGCAGAAGCTTTCTCTCGGCATCATGCTCCATAAGCATGACTCCGATGGGGCCGCCTTCCACGGGGAGTCCTTTTTGGCCCATGAGTGGGAAAAGGAATTTTTCTTCCTTTGTATTGTGCATCTTATCGCCAAACTCCAGGAGAAAATCAATGGCCCGCTGCATCTGTAAAGGAGCCTTGACAGTCTCGTCAATCTTTTCCAGATTGCTTTTCAGAACAGCCATGGCCCGCTCGATCATCTCGTGCTCGGACACGAGGAAATCATCCCATCTTGTATAGTGTTCCATAATGCGCCTCCCGCATGCTAAAAACTTATATTTGTCAGTTTTTCTGTATTGGATACGGCTTGTGCCGGCATCTCATTTGGCCGGGCCTGCATCTCCTTTAACTATATATTATTTGATGCTCCGCAAATCCTTGACCTGGGTCAATCCGGACAAACTAATCCTTCTCATGGATACAGGAGGCGGGACAGCTGTCTATGGCTTCCTCTATCAGGTCAGCAGGACCGCCTTCAGGCATGATAACCTCAGCTTTTTCCGTCTCGGTATTGAGCCTGAACACCTCCGGGCATATCTCTTCACAGGTGCCGCAGCCGATACACTCATCCTCGTCAATATAAACAGCCATTTTGTTGCTCTCCGATTCTTTAATATTTCAAGGCTGAAAAATTTTTATTCAGTGTTTCATAAACTATTTTAGGCGGTCAGAAAATAATAAAATAATCCGACCAGGATTATGGAGCCGGTCCGGAAAAGCTGGTTATAGGTAATCAATTCCGCAGCCAAACCGGGCTGGAATACACCTGCATAAAAAGGGAACTGATGCCGCACGGCCCGCATGGGAGAGGAGAGGACATTACCGGCCAGCAGTGCCAGAACTACCTGCCGGGCTTCCAGGCTGCCGTTATCCAGCAGGGCTCCTGCCGCTGCAAGCCCGGCGCTGATTTCTGCCGTCAGCTGCAGGGCAACCACTCCCAGGCTTTCAGGATGCAGCCAGGCAAGAAGTTTTACATGCCGGGCCAGCCATTCTTCCAGCAGGGCAAACATGCCGTACCTGTTTAATATGAAAACAGCGGTATAAATAGGCACGGTGATCAAAACTATCCTCTTGATCCTTTTCTGAAAGCGGAGCCAGGCTTTATTCAGAGCCTGCGACAGGGAACTCACCCTGTTCTCCTCGAGCCTGCAGGCGACACAGTGCTCCTTGTTGCCGGGAAGGACTAGCCTGCCGATAAACAGAATGCAGACTGTCCGCAAAAATGCTGCAAACAGGGTCAGCCCCACATAAACGAAAGCCACACCTTTTATCAGGGGGACCGCGAGAAAAAACAGGGTCGGCAGGTGCAGAAAATAGGTAGGCAAGCTGTTAAACAGGTTTGCGAAAATAAGTTCCTGCTTTGTGATTTTTTTTTGTTCATATGCCTCTGAAAGCATGGAGTTTGCTGTAACAGCTGAAAAAAAGGCCATGGAAAAACTGGCTCCGGTTATATCCGACAAATGGGCGAGGCGGACCAGTGGCGAAGCCAGCCTTGCCACCCCATGAGTCCAGTTCAGCGACTCGATAAGGTTGCCGATCATCAGGCCGAGAGAAATAAAAAATACAAGTCTCAGGAGGGGCCAGCCCAATCCCTGCCACAGCATTGTTAATAGTTCCGGGTGCTCCATGCTAAATTGTTATGGAAACACGTTCATGTGGAAGATTTTTTTTAAAATCATGCTTTATCCTGTTTCAATCAAATCAGGAAGATTAATCCCAATTCGAATTAAAATATATTGTTTTTTCACCCGGCCCCGGTTGGCAGCTTTTTTTGAAATCCTTGACTTTGTAGCGCAGCGCAACTATTGTCCCCCACTTAAAAGGGCTGCCAAGCAGATATTGCTCTCATGCACTGCTGAAATTATCAGGCGCTTTTGACGTCTGCAGGACTTTTTGTCAGTGCAGCAAAAGTTGAACAGAAATAAAGTCCCTTGAATTTCCTTCCTCTTTTATGCTAGCCTCTTGCACATTTTAAGGCCGGGGCATACATTGTTCACTGCCGAAGCAAACAGAATGTTTATAACATAAGTGGTATTTGATTTACGTGAGCACAAAATAATGTCGAAATCTCTCATAATAGTCGAGTCGCCTGCAAAAGCGAGAACCCTGAAAAAATATCTGGGCAAGGATTATGATGTCAGAGCCTCGGTAGGCCACATAAGGGACCTGCCTGTCAGCAAGCTTGGTGTTGATATAAAAAAGGACTTCTCGCCACAGTATGTCACAATAAAAGGCAAAAACAAAATTATCTCCGATCTGAAAAAAGCCGCTGCCAAGGCCGATGAGATCTTCCTGGCGCCGGACCCTGATCGTGAGGGCGAGGCCATCGCCTGGCACATTGCCCATATCCTCAAAACAGCTGATAAGCCGATCCACAGAGCCCTATTCCATGAATTGACCCAGAAAGCTATCCGTGCAGCCATCGATAATGCCACCGGCATCAACCAGAATAAATTTCAGGCCCAGCAGGCCCGCCGCATTCTGGACAGGCTCGTGGGCTACCAGATCTCACCGCTCCTTTGGGAAAAGGTGCGGAGGGGCCTTTCGGCAGGCAGGGTTCAGTCAGTTGCCGTACGGATGATTTGTGACCGCGAGAGTGAAATAGAAAAATTCCTGCCGGTGGAATACTGGACTATAAGTGTCAGGTTGGAGGGCAAAAACCCGCCGCCTTTTGTTGCCAGGCTCGATAAGATCTCCGGCCGCAAGGCTAAGGTGGATGACGGGGACCAGGCAGCAGCAATTGCCGCAACCCTGAAGAAAGCTGAACACTCAATAACCGCGGTAGATAAAAAAGAGCGCAAACGTTATCCAAGCCCCCCCTTTATTACCAGCACCCTGCAGCAGGATGCCAACAGGAAATTGCGCTTCCCCGCCAAAAGGACCATGGGTCTGGCCCAGAAGCTTTACGAGGGCATTGAGTTGGGCGATAAAGGGCCTGTTGGCTTAATCACTTACATGCGTACGGATTCAACCCGCATCAATAATGAGGCCCTTGCCGAAGTACGTGCGTTTATCAAAAAGAATTACGGCCAGGATCTGCTGCCCCCAAAACCGGTTTTCTACAAAACCTCAAAGGCCTCACAGGATGCCCATGAGGCCATACGTCCTACCGATGTCACCCTGACCCCTGAAAAGGTCGCACCCTATCTTGACAAGGGCTTGCTGAATCTGTATACCCTCATCTGGAAGCGCTTTGTCGCCTCACAGATGCGCCCCGCGATTTATGACCAGACCATCATTTCAATCAAGGCTGATAAATACCTGCTCAAGGCCCAGGGGGCCATTCTCCGCTTCAAGGGCTTTATGGCGCTCTATGTCGAATCAAGTGATGAGAACGGCGACACAGCCAATGGCAGGCCTGAGGAAACGGATAAGGGCAGCGCCATCATTCCCGACGTGGCAGCGGGAGATAAAGTTACAGTTCTGGGGGTTGAACCGAAACAGAACTTCACCCAGCCCCCGCCGCGCTATACTGAAGCGACCCTTGTCAAGGCCCTGGAAGAAAACGGGGTAGGACGTCCCAGCACTTATGCCTCGATTATCTCCACCATACTGGACAAGGAATATGTCACGCAGCAGCAAAGGAAGTTTGTCCCGACCGACTTGGGCAGACTTGTCAATGATCTGCTTGTCGCCCATTTTCCAAAGATCCTGGATATAGAATTCACTGCATCCATGGAGGAAAATCTTGATAAGGTTGAAGAAGGGGCGAGCAATTGGATCCAGCTGCTGCAGGCCTTCTACACCCCTTTTGAGAAGACGCTTGCCGCAGCCAAGCAGGAAATGAAATCAATAAAAAAACAGGGCATCCCCACCGGGATAAAATGCGGGGAATGCGAAGGCAATCTGGTCATCAAGTGGGGCAAGACGGGAGAATTCCTGGCCTGTGAAAACTACCCGGAGTGCAAATATACGCAGAATTTCAAGAGAGATGAAAACGGCACAATCATTCCCCTGGAAAAAGAAGAACCTGTGGACTCCGGTGAAAAATGCGAGAAGTGCGGCAGGCCCATGGTTTTCAAGCAAGGACGTTTTGGCCAGTTCCTGGCCTGTTCGGGCTACCCGGAATGCAAGCATATCCGGGCCCAGACAACCGGAGTAAAGTGTCCTGAAGAAAACTGCAAGGGTGAAATTGTCCAGAAAGTTTCAAAAAAGGGTAAGGTTTTCTTCAGTTGCAGCCGGTTTCCAAAATGCAGATTTGCTGTCTGGGACCGGCCGGTACCCCAAAAATGCCCGCAGTGCGCTAAACCGTTCCTCCTCGAAAAAAAGACAAGAAAGGGCACTGTTCTGCAGTGCGTGGATAACGATTGCGGTTATTCCGAGCCATTGGCCTAACCATATCCCATGGGCATCTTATGGTTTTCACACATACTGTAAAGATAATCCTTACTGACAATATTCAATGCAGCAGGTAAAGAAAAAGCATCGCAATAAAAGCAGCCGGGAACTTGCAAAGCTCTGCGCCAGAGCCGCAATAGATAAAAAAGCCGAAGACCCTGTCATCCTTGATGTCAGGAAACTCTGCTCCTTTACTGATTTTTTTGTCATCCTCAGCGGCCGTTCGACCCGGCACGTCCAGGGCCTTGCCGAGGCCGTAGAGTCAGAGCTGCGGAGCAAAAGACTTTCACCCACCAATGCCGAGGGGCTCAACGAGGGAACCTGGGTGCTGCTGGATTATAATGATGTCGTAGTTCATATCTTTTACTCTGAGACCCGGAAGTTTTACGATATTGAAGGATTATGGCATGATGCGCCCCGCATTGCCCCGGATGATAAAAGCCCGGTTTCATAATGAAGACTCCAACCCCCATATTGCTTGCTATTCTTGACGGCTGGGGCGCAGGCCCCCATACTGAGTCAAATGCCATTTACCTGGCCGACACTCCCAACATGGACTGCTGGCAATGCAGCTACCCCTATACTACTTTGCTGGCCCATAACGGTGCTGTCGGATTACCTGAAGGCCAGATGGGCAATTCAGAAGTTGGACATCTCAATATAGGTGCAGGCCGCATTGTATACCAGGAATTCACCCGTATCAACCGCGCCATAGAAACCGGCGATTTCTTTGATAATAATATTCTGAAGGAGACTTTTGCCGAGGCGGCGCAGAAAAAATCAGCCGTTCATCTTATGGGCCTTGTTTCAGATGGCGGCGTCCACAGCCATATGCACCATCTTCTGGCACTGCTTAAGATGGCTGCCGACCATGGCCTTGCAAAAGTTTATATCCACGCTTTTATGGATGGCAGGGATACCCTGCCTACCAGCGGCCTGAACTTTATTAGCCAGCTGCAGCACGAGCTGGTCTGGATCGGAACGGGCCGCCTGGCCACCATTTCAGGACGCTTTTATGCAATGGACCGTGATAATCGCTGGGAAAGGGTGAAAGTTGCCTGGCAGGCAATAGTCGACGGCCAGGGAGTTTTAGGGCGTGACCCGGTTCAGGCTGTGAAAGACGCCTATCACCGGGGTGAAACCGATGAATTCATAAAACCTGTGGTCCTGCTTGCTGAAACCGGTGAACCCGTTGCAAGGGTCAGGGATGACGATGTTGTCCTGGTCTTTAATTTCAGGGCAGACCGGGTCCGCGAATTGACCCGGGTCTTTACAGACAAAAACTGGGATGCCTTTCCTGTAAGTTTCAGGCCCTCCTTGGCTGAATATGTAACTTTTACCCAGTACGACGATGATTTTAACCTGCCGGTTGTTTTTCCCCCTGTCAGCATGGACCATATTCTGGCAGAGGAGATCAGCTCCTACGGCCTTAAACAGCTCCGCATTGCGGAAACTGAAAAATATGCCCACGTCACCTATTTTTTCAATGGCGGCCGGGAAGATCCCTTCCCGCTGGAAGATCGTGTTCTGATACCCTCGCCGAAAGAGGTGGCAACCTATGACCTGAAACCGGAAATGAGCGCCTATCAGGTGACCGAGGAACTGCTGCAACGCATTGATACTGGGTGCCACTCTCTTATCGTTCTCAATTTTGCCAACGGCGACATGGTTGGGCACAGCGGCAACATGGCCGCAGCCATCAAGGCCTGTGAGGCCGTTGACAACTGCCTTGGGAAAATTGTGGAAAAATTTACCGCAAAAGGCGGTATCGTTATTATCACTTCAGATCACGGCAATGCAGAAACCATGCTTGATCTTAATTCAGACAGCCCCATTACGGCCCATTCTTCCAATCCGGTGCCTTTTATTCTCATCAGCGAACAATACAAAAATGCAAAATTACGCCAGGGCGGCTCTCTGCGTGATATCGCCCCCACCATTCTCTTCCTGCTGAATCTCCCCATACCGGATGAAATGACGGGCAGGAGCCTGATCATACCCTGAATGAGACCAGCACCGCTGGTCTGATGCTTGTGCTTGCTTTTTACGGGCAGATTCTGCTAAACATTGAACTTAACCTTGCCGCACCCGCTGAAGAAGGTGTTTCGAGCAATTTAATTTCAAAACAGAACAAAAAAATCATGCGCTATATAAGTACAAGGGGAGGTATTTCTCCGATAACATTTAAAAAAGCCGTGATGATGGGCCTGGCAACGGACGGCGGGCTCCTGCTGCCTGAGGTTTTGCCGAAGCTGGGTTCGGAAGAGCTAAACCACTGGCAGTCTTATTCCTTTCAACAGCTGGCCTCCGCAATCTTCCGCCTCTTTATCACCGACATTGCCGCTGACAAGATTGATAAACTCATCAGCCGGTCATACTCCTCCTTTAATCACCCCGACATTACGCCGATAGTGAAAAAGGGGGATCTTTTTATTCTGGAGCTTTTCCATGGCCCCACCCTGGCCTTCAAGGATGTGGCCTTGCAGTTTCTCGGCAATGTCTTTGAGCATATCCTGGAAGAAACCGGGAGCAAGATGAACATAATAGGCGCGACATCCGGTGATACAGGCTCAGCGGCCATTTACGGCGTCAGGGGCAAAGAGCGCATCAATATTTTTATCCTGCACCCCCATAAAAGGGTGAGCCCCATCCAGGAACTGCAGATGACCACGGTCATCGATCCCAATGTTTTCAACCTGGCCATCAGAGGCACATTCGACGACGGGCAGGCAATTGTCAAAGCCATCTTCAATGACATTCCTTTCAAAGACAAATACCACCTGGGTGCAGTCAATTCCATCAACTGGGCCCGCATTCTGGCCCAGGTTGTTTACTACGTCTACGCCTGGTTCCAGGTC
>Ga0209536_100011519_pt1 | contig 12940 bp, 9 predicted proteins | sample DeeMarSeWOR28_12_FD_187461 | JGI IMG/M metagenome (GOLD analysis project Ga0209536, IMG submission 187461) | Marine sediment microbial communities from White Oak River estuary, North Carolina - WOR-2-8_12 (SPAdes) (version 2) | ecosystem: Environmental > Aquatic > Marine > Intertidal zone >...
GGTTTCTTTTTCGAGCAGTTCCTCGGCCAGTTTGTGCAAAACGTCCATATTTTCCTTCAAGACATCCGTGGCGCATTGATAGGCATCATTGATCAGTTTGTTGATCTCATCGTCGATCTTTTGAGCGGTGGCTTCCGAGTAATCCCGGTGCTGTGCGATTTCCCGTCCCAGAAACACCTGCTCTTCACCCTTGGAATATGACAGCGGGCCGAGTTTGTCACTCATGCCCCAGTTTCTGATCATCGTCTGGGCCAGGTCGGTGGCCTGTTTGATGTCATTGGCGGCCCCGGTGCTGATGCGGTTAAAAACGAGATCCTCGGCCACACGGCCACCGAAGGCCACCGCCAATTCGCTTTCAAGCTGGTCCTTGAATCGGAAATCACGCTCTTCGGGCAAAAACCAGGTGACGCCGGCCGCACGCCCTCTGGGTACAATGGTGATCTTGTTGACCGTATCGGTTCCGGGCAAAAAGCGCGCCACCAGCGCATGTCCGCCTTCGTGGTAGGCGGTAACTTTGCGATCGTCTTCCTTGATCACCTTGGATTTGCGTTCCAGTCCCATATAGACCTTGTCTTTTGACTCTTCGAAGTCAACCATCTCGATCTTTTCTTTATCGCGTTTGGCCGCCAGCAAGGCCGCCTCATTGACGAGGTTCTCCAGATCAGCCCCGGAAAAACCGGGCGTGCCTTTGGCCAGAATATGCGGATCCACATCCTGACCGATCGGTGTTTTTTTCATGTGCACCCTGAGAATTTTTTCACGGCCCTTTATGTCCGGCATGGAAACCACCACCTGCCGGTCGAATCGCCCGGGACGCAGCAAAGCCGGATCCAGCACATCGGGCCGGTTGGTGGCTGATATCAGGATGACACCTTCATTGGATTCGAAACCGTCCATTTCAACCAGCAGCTGATTGAGGGTCTGCTCTCTTTCATCATGGCCACCCCCCAGGCCGGCACCACGATGGCGGCCGACAGCATCGATCTCATCGATGAATATAATACAGGGTGCATTTTTCTTGCCCTGAACAAACAGGTCCCGCACCCGGGAGGCCCCGACACCGACAAACATTTCAACAAAATCCGACCCGCTGATGCTGAAAAACGGCACCCCGGCCTCACCGGCAATGGCCCGTCCCAGAAGGGTTTTCCCGGTACCCGGCGGACCCATCAAAAGCACGCCTTTGGGAATCCGTCCGCCCAGCCGGGTAAATTTCTTCGGATCCCTGAGAAACTCGACGATTTCGCCCAGTTCCTCTTTGGCCTCGTCAATGCCGGCCACGTCTTCAAAAGTGACTTTTTCGGACTGGTCGGTACTCAGCCGGGCCCGGCTTTTGCCGAACGACAGGGCTTTACCGCCACCGGCCTGCATCTGGCGCATGAAAAATATCCAGACACCGATCAGCACCAGCATCGGAAACCAGGAAACCAGCACTGACATGTACCAGGGATTCTCCGCGGGGGGCTTCGCGCTGATCGTAACACCTTTTTTTCGCAAAATGTTGATGAGGTCGTTGTCCGGGGGCGCGTAGATCTTGAAACGGTTACGGGCGGTATCCGTAACGAGCAGTTCCTGGCCCTGGATCACCACCTCGGCGATACGCTCGTTGTCTACCATATTCAAAAATTCGGTATAGCTGATGCTGGTTTCCGCCATGTGCTGCTGACTGAAGAGATTGTAAAGCATGACCATCATCAACGTGATGACCAACCATAAAGCCAGATTTTTATAGAACGGATTCAAATGTGATTACCTCCCGGTTTGAAATGAATATTGAATATTGAAAAATGAATAATGGTGGAAGTCGCTGCGCTCCATCGAATTTAGAAAAAATTATAATCGATCCGCCGAAGGCGAACCTTAATTATTCATTCTTCAATCGCCAATATTCAATTCTTTAACCTAAGTATCCTGTATCCTGGATAAAATATCAAGTATCATCTTAAGGGGCTTTTGATTATAAGCAAATCTAATCATTATAGCGCATTAAGCAAGCAAAAGTTCAGCTTTGAGGATGCGCCGGGTTGCTGAAACAATTTTGGCACGATTGTCGATCCGGTGACCCGCAATCCAGATAATTTTTCCGGCGCTTAGCAGCAGCGGGCAAAATCGGCGCCGCGGCCCGGGAATTTTATGGTCGATAAAATACTTTTTAACCTTTTGCGTGCCCTTTAGGCCCAGCGGAGAAAAGCGGTCGCCCGGGCGGGCATTGCGCACAACCAGCGGAAACTGCAGGTGATCCATATCCAAAAATGCCACGTTTTGCGTGGCTGCCTTAAAATCGGGCAAATCGGCGGCGCCAATTACGGCGAGTTTGATCGTGGCGCCGGCTTGCCGGATATATAGTGCGCCCGGCGGGGTGATCGTATAGCGATACTCAATCTCAGCCGACCCATCGGAGCCTTCGGCGCTGGGCGCACCGTCGCTTCGGCGGTTGTCGATCGTCAGCTTGGCGGCCTTCAAAACAACCCGAATTCCATCGGGCAAATGCAGGCAGCCCGTCCCCGGACTTTTGTCAACCAGGGTTAACACAGCATCGATATGCGCCAGGGTGATGCGACGCAGATCCTTTTTAACTGACAATATCGCCCTTCTCAGAATCCGCCTTCTGACAGCCGCCGCCAACCCTTCAAACCGATCCAGGTCAAGACTGACGGTGCCGGGCCCCTTGACCGCGACACAATTGTTGAAGTCTTTGCTGAGAATATTTTCAAACCACAGATTCTCGGCCCGCATAATGGTTGCCAGCCGGTTAAGGGTTTCAATGATCGCGGGATTATAGGATTTTTCCAGCTCCGGTATTAAATGATGACGAATCCGATTGCGTCTGAAAGACGGGTCTGCATTGGATGTATCGATAACAAAGGTCAATTTTCTTTCAGCGATATAATCCTCTATCTCGGATCGTTTCAAGTGAATCAGCGGGCGCACGACTTTATCATCGCGGACCGGAGCGATTCCGGACAACCCCAGCGGACCGCTGCCGCGCAGCAAATTCATGAGCACCAGTTCGGCGTTGTCATTGCTGTGGTGACCGACGGCGATTTTATTATAGCCGTATCGGGCGCAAATCTCGTCGAGAAATCCATAACGCAGCCTGCGCCCGGCTTCCTCCAGCGAAAGATGAGCGTTTTGCTGAAATTGGCGCACATCCTTTTTTGCCACATAAAACGGCAAATCGAGTCGCCGGGCAATGTCAGCCGCGAATTCAGCGTCACGGTCAGAGTCTTTCCGGCGCAGGCCGTGATTCAGATGCGCAACAGCCATTCGAATCCGGTAATCTATGGCCAGAGTGTGCAATACATGCGCCAGAACGACAGAATCCGCTCCGCCGGAAACAGCGATCAGGACTGAATCACCCGCCGCCAGCATCCGGTGGGCTGCAATAGTTTGCCTGACGGTTTTGAGAATCTTTTTTTCAATCATACTTTTTGATCTAGCGTTGCCGGTGGCCATGCAATTCAATCAATCCCCATTTCACTGACTTTCAGAGGCTGACGAGTCTGTTGGCCGATAACCGACAATACCTGATAGGGTATTGCCAAGTCAACTGCCTTTGGCATCCTGAACCCCGAACCTTTAAACCCTGAACCTCTGAACCCATAATATTTTGCTTGCAAAAAATTATTTATGGCGTATTTTAAACACTGGTTGTGCTAGGCGGGGAGCTAGCGGTGCCCTTTTCCCGAAATCCGCTTCACGCGGGGCTGAACTCCCGCCCCAGGGTCTTATACTTGGAGAACCTGAACCATTTTGATCGGACACCACGCAACAGACGGTCGCGAACCTCGTCAGGTCCGGAAGGAAGCAGCGATAAGTGATGCAGTCTGTGTCGTGGGTAGATCCCGGTCTGCATAATGAACCGGGTTTGCCAAAAGGGATTCGAAGGTGGGTGCACAACCGCTTTCTTGAAGTGGGAAGGCGGAATGTTGTTGAAGTCGGAAGGTGGAATGCAGAAGTCGGAATTTATCGAATTCTGACTTTTTTTAGTTCCGAATGCTGCATCTTTGGTCGCGGCATCTTGTCGCGTCGAAGCCTGGCGAAGACGGAAGTCCCGCCTTATCGGACGACGGCGAGTCCCACTTCCAAATTCGTCTCACCCGACACCCGCTGCCTTACACCTTATGCCCGACCCACCCCGGCGCCTGATACCCAAGTCTTCAACCCCTCAGTTTTGAGCATTCAGCTTTACGCTCACACCCCGCAACGCGCAACCCGCACCATCCAACACCCAGTAACGAGCATCCAGCATCCAGGATCCAGTATCGAGCATCCAAAACCCAATATCTATTCCCCAGTACCCATTACCCAATACCTATTCCCCAGTACCCGGAATCCAACACCAACCACCCGGTAACCGGCTGATATTCAGACCATAAAATGCGGATATCATTTGCGTGATAACCACCCAATTTTTCCTATAAAACCTTGCTATTACCACCTTGACAACGTTTCAACCGGTCTTATCATTCAGATCAACTATTACGACCTAAAATGACCGGGAGAATATTTATAGGAATGTCAGCTAAAAAGGAAATTAAAATACAAACTGATTCTGATGCGGCCAAAAAAAATGAGAAAGCTGCCGAAGCTGCCGATAATGAAAAGCAAGATTTGAAACATGATTCTGATCAGGCGGCTGAAAATCGGGCTGATGACGCGCAGGAGGATCTGGCAGAAAAGCTCAAGTTAAAAGAACAGGAAGCCCGGGAAAACTACGACCGCCTGTTGAGGGTTTCGGCTGAGTTCGATAACTATAAAAAACGCGCCTCCCGGGAGATGGAAGAATTTCGCAAATATTCCAACCAGTCCTTGATAAAAGAGATGCTTTCTGTGGTGGATAATCTGGAGTTGGCCATGAACTCCGCCAATGGTCATAAGGACATCGATAAAGGGCTGCTGGACGGTCTGGCCATGACCCACAAGGAAATTATTAAGGTCTTTGAAAAATTCAGCGTAAAACCGATCAGTGCCATGGGCCAGCCATTCGATCCGGCGTATCATGAAGCCGTCATGCAGGAAGAAACGGATGAATATCCTGCGAATACGGTTATCAATGAGCTGCAGAAAGGCTATTTAATTCATGACCGGCTGCTGCGGCCCACGATGGTGGTGGTCGCCGGCGGCAAAGAAAAGAAGGACGATTCTAATCCCTAATCACGCCGCCCTGGAAAATGGCGTGACCAAGTTTGGATAGCACGGAATATTTGACTAAAGTAAATGAAGACTGAACTGTTTTTCGAAAAATTGAAAATTGGAACGTTTTGAAATCACCTCAAGGGATAAAATTTAGTTGATTGAAAGTTTAAGGAGGGAAGAAATATGGCAAAGGTAATCGGAATTGATCTCGGTACCACAAACTCATGCGTTGCAGTGATGGAAGGCTCCGATGCAATAGTAATCACGAATCCGGAGGGCGGACGGACAACCCCCTCAATCGTGGCGATTAACGAGGGTGGTGAGAGATTGGTAGGCCAGATAGCAAAACGGCAGGCCATCACCAACCCTGAAAACACCGTATTTGGCGTTAAAAGATTGATTGGGCGCAAATACGGATCCAAACAGGTACAGGCTGACATCAAAATTTTACCGTTTAAAATAGAACAGGCCAGCAACGGTGACGTTCGCATCAATATAAAAGGTAAACAGTACAGCCCCGCAGAGATATCCTCTTATATTCTGGCCAACCTAAAAAACACGGCCGAGCAGTATCTTGGTGAGAAAGTGACTGATGCAGTCATTACCGTTCCGGCCTATTTTGATGACAGCCAGCGCCAGGCGACCAAGGATGCCGGCAAAATAGCGGGACTGAATGTTTTAAGAATCATCAATGAGCCCACGGCGGCGTCCCTGGCTTATGGACTGGACAAAAAAAAGGAAGAAAAAATTGCTGTTTTCGATCTCGGGGGCGGCACATTTGATATATCGATCCTGGAAATCGGAGAAGGGGTCTTTGAGGTTAAAGCCACCAATGGCGACACCCATCTGGGGGGGGAAGACTTCGACCTGCGGCTGATCGATTATCTGGCCGATGAATTTAAAAAAGACCAGGGCATTGATTTAAGAGGCGATAAGATGGCCTTGCAGCGCTTGAAGGAAGCCGCCGAAAAAGCCAAAATGGAACTTTCAACTTCGGTGGAAACCGATGTCAATCTTCCATTCATTACCGCCGATGCCAGCGGACCCAAACATCTGAATATAAAAATCACGCGGGCCAAGCTTGAATCCCTGGTCAGCGAATTGCTGGACAATCTGGAAAAACCCTGCCGGGCAGCGCTCAAAGACTCCGGGCTGTCAACCGGGGATATCAACGAAGTTATCCTGGTCGGCGGCATGACCCGCATGCCGGCGGTTCAGGAACGCGTCAAAAAGATTTTTGGCAAAGAGCCCCACCGGGGTGTCAATCCGGATGAAGTTGTTGCGCTGGGCGCCGCCATTCAGGGTGGTGTGTTGAAGGGTGATGTCAAAGATGTTCTGCTGCTCGATGTCACGCCGCTGTCTCTGGGAATTGAAACTCTCGGCGGTGTCATGACCAGATTGATCGAAAAGAACACGACGATTCCGACCAAAAAGAGCCAGACCTTTTCCACGGCGGCCGACAACCAACCGGCAGTGTCGATCCATGTGCTGCAGGGCGAACGGGAGATGGCCGCCTACAATAAAACCCTGGGCCGGTTCGAACTGGTCGGCATTCCGCCGGCACCCCGGGGCATTCCTCAAATTGAGGTGACCTTCGACATTGACGCCAACGGAATCGTGAACGTTTCCGCCAAGGATCAGGCCACCGGCAAGCAGCAATCCATCCAGATAACCGCATCTTCCGGCCTGTCCAAGGAGGAAATCGACCAACTGATAAAAGACGCCGAAATGAACGCGGATGAGGACAAAAAGAAACGAGAGCTGGTTGAAGCGCGCAATCAAGCCGACGCCCTGATCTATTCAACCGAAAAATCAATCAAAGAGTTGGGTGACAAAGTCGACGCTGAAACCAAAAGCAAGGTTGAGGCGGCATCCGCCGCCCTGCGAACAGCCATTGAAGGCGAAGACATCGAAGAAATCAAACGGCGCAGTGAAGAGCTGACCAATGTTTCGCACAAACTGGCGGAAGCCATGTACCAGCAGGCATCGGCGGCCGGGCAGCAGGCCGGTCACGGAGCTGAATCTGCCGAACAACCCGGTGGTGCCGCCCCGGACGAAGATGTCGTCGATGCGGATTTCGAAGAAGTGAAGGAAGAAGATAAAAAGTAAAGAGTACCCGGTCAGGCTTTTAAAATCCCGCGACACTTCGTGAAGCCGCGGGATTTTTTTTGCACAAACGGAAAAATTAGCATCATGGTCGAAGATTCTTTGTACTTTAAGATATAACAGTTTCGCCACTAAGACACAAAGACACGAAGAAGAATATTCACCGGAGTTTTCACTTTGGGTCTTGGTGTCTTTGTGGCAAATCATTCCGGCTTGTCCGGGTTGGGATTTCGGCGAATATGGACAACTATGAAAAAATCATCAAGGATAACCTGGAGCGGCTTTATAAAAACATGCCCGATCACCTGGAGCAGCTGCTGCCGGGACAATATCAGGACGAAAAGTTATTTTTTAAAGCCTTCGGCTGTTCCTGCCGCATCGGGTCCGATGGCATTACGGTGGGCGATAAACCGGAAACCGGGGTGATCGGCATATTGATATCTTTGTATGCCCTGCATGCCAACGCCGACCCGTGCATTCCGACTCCTTTTAAGGCATTTAGAGAAATCCCCAACAGCATGCCGTATGCGGGAGCCTTTGCCAGTCACACCGAACAAATTTTAATCCCGCATATCGATGCGATTGAAGACAATCTGGAGCTGATATTCGAAACACTGAACGGAGAGCCCGGCAGCGGCAGCGAGGGGGGTGATTTCTCTTTTGTCGTCCGCCCCCTGCCCAAAATCAAATTAAATTATATTTTCTACCGCGCCGATGAGGATTTCTCCGCTTCCGCTACCTGTCTTTTTTCAAATAATGCCCCGGCCTTCCTTCCGATTGACGCCCTGGCCGACACGGGAGAATACACTTCCAAAAAGATCATCGAACTAATTTCTCCTCTTTGAAAAATAGTTGGTTCGTCGTTTTAAGTCGTTTTTGGCGCCTGAAGAGGATCATTCGTTCAAAAGGCCGGCGGAGAAATTAGTATATGCTTCGCATATGCTTTTATTTTTTTTCATGTCAGTAACGCGACTTTTTGGGAATCCGCCCCGCCGCTGCCTTTTAGGATGAGTTTCGTGTGTCGGGGCGGGGTTTATCCCCGCCGGCAAAAAGGCTTGGGCGGCTTTTATCGCGGGTTATTTATGTCCTTCTTTGTATCACTCATCGTTGGATAAAGTCGATGGGCTTTTGCCTTGTCGCTGTGCATCTTTACAACTGCTGCAAAGTAGTTACTATATGAACAAGATTTTCAGACACGGATAGTTAAGAAAGGAGGATTACACATGGAAGTGAACAGAGTGCTATGGCCGACCGATTTTTCGAGCAGTGCCGAAAAGGCCCTGCCTTACGTGACCGATCTGACCCAAAAGTATGGCGCCGAAATCCACGTTCTGTATGTCATCGAGGACATCGCACACCATGAAGGCTGGTACGGCGAGTTTGGAAAAGACAAAATTGACAAACTGATGCAGCATGCTGAAAATTCAGCCAATAAAAGGTTGAATCAGATCTGCGAAAAATACCTCAATAGTTGTCCTTTGTACATCAAGCATGTAGCGGTCGGCGATCCCGCCCGGGAAATCCTGAAGCTCATCGATAAGGAAGAAATAGATCTGGTCGTCATGGCCAGCCATGGAAGCGGGGGGGATTACCGATTCGGCAGTGTTACCGAAAAGGTGTTGAAAAATTCGTCGGTCCCGGTCACGACGATTCCGATCGAGCCGGAGTGATGTTTTTTGCAAACTCCGAAATACGAATAATGGAGACGGTCGGACAAGATTTTCGGCGCATAAACCGGGACGCGAAAAATCCCAAATTTCAAGCACCAAATCCCAAATAAATTCCAAGTTCCAAAATTCAATGACCAAGTCCCAGTTTGAAATTTAGGGTTTAGGTCATTGGAATTTGTTTGGGATTTGAGATTTGGGATTTGTTATTTTTTGTCCCCGCCTCTTGGCACCAAAACCTCAGGGTATTGGGATGATCAGCATCGGCCGGACAGACAGATCGGCTTTTTGCCTATCCTCCCGACGTCTGGGGAAATGCCGTATTGGCGTACAAATATTCCATTTTTTCCTTGTGCTTTAATTCCTCGTTGGCCATTTTCTGCAGCATTGTTTTCAATTCACTGTCGTCGTGCATATTCGCGAGTTCCGCGTAAAATTGATGCGACCGGCCTTCGCGGTGCGCGGCGACCAGATAAATTTCCGCGCTCGATGATGTCTTTGATATTTCGGGTTCTTCAAGATATTCAGCGAGTTTGTACTCGACAACATCGGACATCCGCAAAGAATCCGCACCGTATTGTCCTGCCTTGTAGCTGACCAGAAAGGCTTTGTGTTTTTTTTCTTCTTCGGCGATAAATCCAACCGTATCTTTAACGCTGGCATCGTCGACCTTGTGGTAGATATCCATGTAAAAATCATAAGCCACCTCTTCCCGCTGAATCGCCATATCCAATATTTCTGCGACCGTTTTTCTCATGCTTGGCCTCCTTTTAATAGTATCCCGACTTCATATTAATCTTTGTGCAATTTTCAGGTTACAGGTAGACCTAAACTAAAACAGGATTCAAAAAGAGGCAACCCATAATTATAATTAGTGTCCTAATGGCGATGCATAGAATCCTGGCCGGCGGGCAATAATTTGCAATTACACAACCATTGGAATAATGGAATATTGGAAAAATGGAATGATGTGTATGGGAGCCGGATGAAGGTCTGATTTTAATATCTGATGAGTACCATCAAATAATAAATAGATCTCAAATCGGCAAACCCAATATTCCAACATTCCTCTATTCCAGTAACCCATGGCATTCGATTTTATCAATTCTGGCGGCGGAACTGACCCGGCGCAAAATACCGGCTATTTGTTGTCGAAAGAAGTTTTGTCTCGACAACCGCCGGATTAAGCATTATGGAAGAATAATGATTGTCTATGATGGGATCTATCGGCTGCCAGCCGGGACAGATCAGGGCTTCAAGCCCAGGTCTCAATGGAAATATGCTTGGCGGGTCCGGATTATTAATTTAAACTTGAGCCGGTCGACCGTGGCGCATTTGAAGTCCATGATTGTCGTTGTCAACCAGACCGGCAGCAAGCTTTGTTTGACGAGTTGTGCCGAAAGCATCGGCAAAAGAATCAGCCGCGACTTAAGCCTGGTTATTGCACGGGTGCTCTGGGTTGAGCATTTCCCAAACAAATTGAATCCATGGCGCGCGGCAGTTTTCAAACCGAAAAGCAGCTTCGGTCCGGATATTGATTATCACATCCGCTGGCGGCCCCTGCGGCCGGAGGAAGTCGAAATTATCAAGCCGTTTATCTTGGAGATTGGGAATTTAAGTTAAGCAGGCTTTGTGGTGTGAGCCTGATGCCGTTAGCCGTTAATTGACCTTCTGTCCCCTTTTTGTTACGCTTTGCCCCATTCGGTTTGCAATATGCCCCTTGCGCTGCACCCCAGGCGTCAGGCCGTTAACCTTGAACCCCTGCCTGCCCGGCGTAGCCTGAAAGGCGAAGCAGGGAACCCTGAACCCATCGAGGTTTACCATGATTGATCAGAAAACCATACTGACAACCGCGATATTGGATGCTTTTGAAGACGGAATCTATGTCATGAACCAGGATCTTGTGGTTGAATATATGAACAGTGCCATGATTGCAGAGTTTGGTGACGGCGTCGGTAAAAAATGCAGCCAGGTATTAAATCAATCGGCTGACGAATGCCCCTGGTGCCAGTCCGATGAAGTCTTCAAGGGTCAAACCGTACGCCGGGAGGTATATGTTCCTCGGGTTGACAAGACTTACTATCTAATCGAAATACCCTTCGAAAACACCGATGGAACCATTTCAAAATTAAGCATTTACCGCGACATCACAGCCAGCAAACAACAGGAGCAGAAGCTGCACGCCTCCCGGGAAGACTTCAAGAATCTTTTCGAACATGTGGCAACCGGCGTTTTCATTAGCAGCAAGGAGGGGAAATTTTTAAACGCCAACCAGACCCTGCTGGATATGCTGGGCTACCGAAGCAAAGAAGAGTTTCTGAATATTGATCTTCCCCAAGACCTGTACGTCAGGCCTGAAGACCGGGATACGTTTAAGGCCATGATGGAGCGCGACGGCCGGGTCATCGACTATGAAGTCGAGTTCAAACGCAAAGACGGCAGCACCATCCCGATTCTGTTAACCGGACATGCGCGCTATGACCAGCAGGGCAACATCATCGGATACGAAGGGCTGAATGTCGATTTGACCCAGCGAAAATTAATGGAAAAAGAGCTTAGGGAAGCCTATGATTTCATGAACAAAATTATTCAAAGCTCTCCCAATTCGATCACGGCCACCGATATGAAAGGCAATATCCTGATCTGGAACCAGGCCGCTGAAGAAACCTTGGGGTACAGGGCCGGTGATGTTATCGGCAAAATGAACATTCGTAAAATTTACCCGGAAGGCGTGGCCCGTAAAGTCATGCAAATGCTCAGAAGCGATGAATACGGCGGTGTCGGTCGGCTGAGATCTTACCCCATGGTTTACGTTAGACATGACGGTGAAGTTGTCGAGGGCAATCTGTCGGCGGCCATCATTTACGACGCCAACGGAAAAGAAATAGCGTCAGTGGGATCTTTTGTCGATCTGAGGGATCGCCTCGAAATGGAGCGGGCGCTGCGCGATACCCAGGAGCAATTGCTGCAATCTGAAAAGCTGGCCGCCATGGGACGTTTAACCTCGCAAATTGCCCATGAACTAAACAATCCCCTGTACGGCATTATGAATACCCTGGAGCTGCTGAAAACCGAAATTTCTCCCGACAACCGGCGCCGCAAAATACTGGAAATGGCTCTTTCTGAAACCGTCCGGCTCAGTGACCTGCTGCGCAAAATGCTCTCTTTTTCGAAACCGGACCAGGAGGAACGGCATCCGGTGGACATCAATTCGGTCCTGGATGAAATTTTGCTGCTGCATGAAAAGCAGCTCAAAGAAAACGATATCAACATTGACTATAGATTGGCAGAAGGTTTGGGGCTGGTCAAAGCTTCTAAAAATCAGCTGCGCCAGGTCTTTTTGAACATGATTGCCAACGCCCGGGATGCCATGGCCAACGGCGGAACCCTGACTGTCACAACCGGTGCTGATGGCGGCAATGTTGTGATTGACATCACCGACACCGGCAGCGGTATCAGGGAAGAGCATTTAGACAAGATTTTTGACAGCTTTTTTACCACCAAGGGCGAAGTCAAAGGTGTCGGCTTAGGCCTCTCGGTCTGTTACGGGTTCATCAAAGACCACGGCGGGGATATCGAAGTCAAAAGCCGGGAAAAAGTCGGCACGACATTTATCATCACGTTGCCGGTGCATGATCCGGATGCCGTGGATAAGGTTGAGGCTGAATAGCGCCCTAAATGAGCGAAAAGCGCTCATTTAGGTGTTATTTGTTATTTGTTAATCGTTATTAGAATTAGTTCAGCGCCTGATTTTATATTTCTACCACCAGTGAGATTTAAAAACCGATTTCATTCCTTTAAAACCAATAACGGATAACTTCCAATTGATTTTAACTCAATTGAGGTTATGGGTTCATCCCAAACATACAATCAGAGAAAAGGAGCTATTGAGATGTTGAAATCAGCGAGAGAGGCATTGGATCTGGGTATTTTTGTCAGCGATATTAAGGCAAGTCTCAAATTTTACCAGGAAACCCTCGGGTTGGAAAAAGTGGGTGAAACCAAGTTGCCCATGGGGATGATGCACC
>Ga0209536_100011520_pt1 | contig 12940 bp, 12 predicted proteins | sample DeeMarSeWOR28_12_FD_187461 | JGI IMG/M metagenome (GOLD analysis project Ga0209536, IMG submission 187461) | Marine sediment microbial communities from White Oak River estuary, North Carolina - WOR-2-8_12 (SPAdes) (version 2) | ecosystem: Environmental > Aquatic > Marine > Intertidal zone >...
ATACCTAGGTTATCTAAAATTCTAGCAAACTCAAGCTCTGATCCTGAATCCATCTTAGCTCCTTTGTATAAGGATGTATTCTTTTTAGTTGAGTTTTCTCTATAACCTCCTGATACTTTTTTCCAGCATCGAAACAGCAGAACAACGAAATAGCCATTATGTAACCAATCAGTCTCCTTTTTCAATTCGACCCTATACTGAGCTCCCCTCAGGTTCTATACAACCCGACGGCTGGTAACGCAATCCATTGGAACGAATGAGGAACGGTATGACCGGTCCAATGCCACCAAGTCCTCAGTGGCATCTTAGGGATCAGTCCATGGAGGAAATAATACTTTTTCCTTAAGGTTGTACGACTCTTCCCATTTCAAAATTTCCTGTCGTACAATAAACTATTATCAATGAATCTTTAGCAGTTCTTTTTCTTAGACTTGAATCTATTTTGTGCTTTTTATCACATCCAATTACTACATTAAATGCTATTATTCTAAGGTAACATTCCATATATTATCGATGCGAATCTTCAGTTATATATTTTATTTTCCTGAGGAGAACAATGATGAAAATTTTATCTCTGGCATCCTTCGGTCTGTTTATCTTATTATTTGTTTCTACATCGCTGTTTGCCCAGAAATATATTATTGTCGGCTGGCATGAAACAGGTATGCATGAATTCAAAATGGATTTTCAGAATTTCGCTATTCAACCGCCTCATAATATACTGAAGGCGCAGGTTATGCGAATAGGTGATCAATCAACTCTCCCGGAAATTGTAACTTCTGGAATAAGGGTTTCTTACGAGATACCCGGTAATACTTATTCTGCAGGCAAAACAAATTTCTGGGATTACGAAGACATATTGTACGGAGAAAACTTACCAGATAATACAGGGCTGACCGGTCTTGGGCTAAACGACGAAATGGAATTGGAGGGTAATTATTTTATTGCCAATGGTATTCCTTTAACCCCTTATACTGACGATGATCTTCAGAATCCGGATCCATATCAACTTGCTCTTTTAAAAGTCTACGATCAAAGTGGAAATCTTCTGGCTGAGAGTCAACCTGTCATACCGGTATCCAATGAAATCAGTTGTGTAAAAAGCGGGTGTCATAGCAGTGAGCAGGAGCTAATTGAAAGACATGAAGAGGGCGATGGATTTGACCCGAATAATAAACCCATATTATGTGTATCCTGTCACGCTTCCAATTATGCCGGTACCACAGGTACACCGGGTCTGGAATCATTCTCTGAAGTTATTCATGACAGGCATGTTGGCAGGACAAACGATTGTTATAATTGTCATGCCGGACACGAGACACAATTCTACCGCGGAGTCATGTCTGAAAGTAATCCTAATTGTTCGACCTGTCATGGTGGTATAAGACAACTGGCTAATAGTATTCGTGATGGACGTGAACCCTGGCTTGAAGAACCAGGATGTGCTGATCCGGGATGTCACAGCCCTGAGTATGCAGCAGAGCAGGGAAAGCTTTTCAAGGATTCACAGGGTCATGCCGGCGTTGCCTGCAGTTTCTGTCATGGTTCTCCACACGCTATCAATCCGTCTTTTAACGAACGGGATAACGTTCAAATGATTGCTTTGCAGGGAGAGGCAGGGACGATAACCGACTGTCAGGTCTGCCACGGCGACCAGTTAGCCCCGGGACCTGGTCCGCATGGAATTTTACCCAAATTGGATGAATTTGAGAGCAGTCTGCATGCCAGCAGACGGGGAAAAGCATACTGGTATAGCAAGGAAAACAACGGATTTGAAGCCATTACCGGTATTCCCATAGATTCCCTGGCATGTCAGGGATGTCACGCTGCAACGAAAGCCGACGGAACGCCTGTTGAAGATGCCACTTATCAGCCAGATTGTTATGACTGTCATGATATCAATAATTGGATACCGGTGGAACAGGAGACCTGTCTCGGATGTCATAGCCGTCAGAAGACCGAAATTGATATGGCTTCAAATCCGGTCACAGCCGATCATTTCAGTGATGTGCATCGGGATGCCGGTATGGTTTGTACTGATTGTCATATGATGAACGAACTTCATGGTGACGGAGAGATTTACAATTCGATGCTCGAACCCGGAGCAATTAAAACCAGTTGTACGAACAACGGATGTCACCCTTCGGAAAATCTGCCTCAGACTATCTCGCATAATTTACATAATCAGGCTTTAGACTGTGCCGCATGTCATGTTCAATCCGTTGTATCATGTTACAGTTGCCATTTTGAAACAGAGATTGCTCTAGATCAGAAGCGGTTTTACGGACCACCTCCTATGCACAATTTTGTCATGCTGGTCAATGGAGAAAAATCCGGAAAAGTAACCACGGCTACCTATCAGGCGCTAACATACACGGATAGTTCGTTTTATGCCATTGCCCCCTATATCGCGCATTCAATTCAGCGTGAAGGAAGAGACTGTTTCGATTGTCATAAAACTGAACATGTGGCGAGTTATTTTGAAAACAATGAAATCACGATCACACGATGGAATGAAACAGATGGCAAAATTGTCAGTGCGACCGGTGCTATTCCCGTACCACCAGACTGGCAGACTGCTTTGCAGATGGACTTCGTCAGATATACTGGTGCGGCAACAGATCCCATCGATCAACCATTTGATCCAACAAAATGGGAATTTCTAAAAAGCAGTGCGGATCGGACGCAGATGCTCTTTGCCGAACCTTTGACAGCAAGCCAGATGAATATACTTGATTTTAAATTTGCCACTGACTTACAAGAGTTGGAAAATATACCCATAAAATTCACTTTGGGACAGAATTATCCCAACCCTTTCAATCCAGTGACCAATATCAAATTTCAAATTCCGAATACCGAATTCGTATCTTTAAAAATATATAATATACTCGGTAAAGAAATTGCGACGCTTGTCTCGAAAAAACTGAATCCGGGTGATTACAGCATACAGTTTGATGGTAAAAATCTGGCAAGCGGTGTCTATTACTATCAGATCGTGGCCGGTGAGTATAGCGACTTGAAAAAAATGATCTTGAGGCACTGATCCTGAAAGCAATAAACCATGATCCATACCTAAAAAATTCCACCATCGAAATACAGGAAAATGAGGCTATTTTAAGGTATTCTGGAGGTGATGCACGAAAATTGTATAATATACTGGAACTGGTTGTTAATGCTGAGGCTCAGGAAAAGAAATCCAGAGTGGTGATAACGAATGAACTGGTAAAATCCCGGATCCAGGAAAATATTGCACTGTATGATAAAGGTGGTGAGCAACATTACGATATCATCTCAGCATTCATTAAATCGGTTCGGGGCAGTGATCCGAATGCTGCAGTATACTGGCTGGCAAGGATGGTGGAAGGTGGTGAGGACCTTGAATTCATTGCCCGGCGATTGGTCATCCTTGCTGCGGAAGATATTGGACTGGCCAATCCCAATGCCTTGCTGATGGCCACCGGTTGTTTCCAGGCAGTCCGGGTCATCGGATGGCCGGAATCACGTATCATACTATCTGAAGCCACCATCTACCTGGCCTCCAGCCCAAAGAGCAATGCCGCCTACCTGGCGATCAACGAAGCCCAAAACCTGGTTCAACAGACCGGGAACCTGGCTGTTCCACTGCACCTGCGCAATGCCCCCACCCAACTCATGAAAGATCTGGATTATGCCAAAGATTATAAATATGCCCACGATTACCCGGATCATTTTGCACCGCTTGAATTCATGCCGGAAAAAATTACAGGTAAACAAATCTACTCCCCTCAAGATAATGCCAGGGAAAAAGAAATTCGCGACCGATTGAAAAAATTCTGGAAGGAAAAGTACAACTTCTAATATTTTTTACCCCTCCCCTTTCGGACCGGAGTGGAGTGTTCCCCTGTAGCCCATAGATCTCAATATTGAACGGCCTTCATTACTTTGCCAATAGGTTTTATTTAGATTATATAAAAATTATATGTATTTTTGTACCATACTTTTTATTCTCCGGCAATGAATAATATGGACTGGAATATTGACAATGGCACCCTGACCAAGGAGTTTGAATTTAATTCTTCAAAGCAAGCCCATACCTTCATGGATGGTATTACAAAAATTGCCAGCAAAGAGGCACATCGGCCTGATGTGCTTTTTCATTCTGGAAACAAGGTGGAAGTGCGTATCATACCAAATAATGGGCAGAACCTGTCAGAGAAGGATGTGCGCCTGGCCAATCTCATAAATCAAATTGGCTAAGAGCCCCCTGTTCAGAAACAGGACTGTGATAAGCCAGGATTTCATATCCTGGAAGGATCATCGGCATCAGATATCCATTAGCCGTTTATTCTGAGGGGCATGTTCCACTGTCGACCTGAACGCCTCCAGTATCCGACTTATTTTACTGGCAGCCGGGTCCGATGTTTTACCAAAATCAAACTCTCCGACTGAGTCCAACCGGTCCAGCACCCTACTTACCGAAAGTTGATTAATATCCATTGCCGGCTGATATGCCCGTTCTTTTGGATTGTCCGAACTCAGCTCGGACAAGAGCCGGGCTTCAACCAGATTGTGAATGGTCTCACGCACAAGACGAATAGGAATTTCCAGAGTACCGGAGATCTGGGAAGCGGTGAATGGCGTCTTTCCTGTTGCAAAATTTATAATCACCAATCGGGCCACCATGAGAGATAACAATTGTTTTTTCTTCGTGCTTAAATTCAATAAATTATAATCCAGTTCGTACTTATTTACATTTTGGTTTGCAAAGGTAATCTGAGCACCCAGCAGAACAATGAGCCAACTCACCTGGAGCCAGATCATGAACAGGGGCAGGGCGGCAAAACTCCCATAAATGGCATTATACCGGCTCACACCAACCTGGAAATGAATATAACCCCATTGTACCAACTGGAATAAGGTACCGGCAATGATCCCGCCAATCAGGGCATACCTGAATTTGACTTTGGTGTTTGGCATGGCAATTATGATCACTGCAAATAAGATCCACACCAACAAATACGGACTCATTTTTAACAGGAATTTTAGTTTCTCAAGTATGGGATAAAGCTCAGATAAATTTTGTAGCTGACTGGTAATAAGAATATTAACACTACTTATCAGAAAAATAAATACAGGGGCTATGAGCATGACCGCCGTATAGTCGGCGAACTTCCGGACAAAAGGACGTGATTTCCTGATTTGCCAGATGCTGTTCATCGCTCCCTCAATGTTTCCGAGAACACTCATGACGGCCCAGAATAATATCAACAAACCGATTCCCGCCACCAGTCCTCCTTTAGAATTTTCCAACATTTTATTCGCAAATTCAATGATCCAGTTAACCACTGCTTCATGTCCATGCAATCGATTCATCAGAACTGTTTCAAACCGCCTCTCTATCCCAAATCCCTTGGCAATACCAAATACCATGGCCATTACCGGAACCACCGATAATAAAGTATAGAAAGTAAGTGCCGATGCCCGCATCTGGATCTTCTCCTCTGAGAATCCTTTTATTGAGATGGCAATGATCTTTACCTGCCGGAGTAAGAACGCCTGCCGGCCAGGTAACTCATGCGATGAAATGTGCCAAATATCAGTTGTTAAAAACCTGATGGCGCGTTTTAACCAATCAAATATTTTATGCATGACGGATTTTTTAAGGTGGGGATTTTAAGCTCAGTAGTATTTCTGAAAGTAATGCCGGGAATCCCATACAAATATAATATAATGATATCTTCAAACGACATTCCATACTTCAGGAAATGGCAGCATCTATTGATTTGCGGGAATTCAGGTGAAACCTTATTTTTATAGCGGAAAATTAAATCACAGGAAATTGAAAATACACATATATGAATTTACAGAAGGTGCTGAAAAGGCCTGTGGTTTAACCGTCATAATTGATGTATTGAGGGCCTTTTCTGTAGCTTGCTACCTGTTTCACCGCGGTATAAGGAGCCTTCGGATAACGGAACAGGTTCATCATGCCTTTCGGCTTCAAAAACATGATCCACATCTCGTTTTGGTGGGTGAGCGAAATGAGCGAAAAGTACCCGGATTTCAATTCGGCAATTCCCCAAATGAAATTATTCATGCCGATCTTTCAGGTAAAGATGTTGTACAAACCACATCAGCAGGTACATTGGGCCTATCTCGGGCCACTTCAGCAGATATCTTAATAACCGGAAGCTTTGTAAATGCGGGGGCCATTATTCAGTATATTCGCATGAAAAAACCCGAGCAGGTTTCGTTGGTTGCCATGGGATACAGAGCCCAAACATCGGCCGATGAAGACCGGCTCTGCGCAGAATATATTAAAAAACAGCTGGAAGGAACACCCACAGATTTCCAGAATATGATCTTTTCAATCCGGAATGGGACAGGAAATCGTTTTTTCAATCCATTGAACCGGGATCATTCTCCGCCGGAAGATTTTGAGCTGTGCATGGCATTAAACCGGTTCCCCTTTATTTTATTAGCCACTCCAAAACAGGATGGAATACACCTGAAAAAGATTTATTCATCTAGCTTTCATTGACTTATGCGATCCATTGTCAGTCCCACACTCTTGTTAAATGAGTCCATCTGCCGGGATAATATCCGGTTGATGACCGAAAAAGCCATGCCTCAGAATATTCTGTTCAGACCCCACTTTAAAACCCATCAATCAGCGACCATCGGGAATTGGTTTCAAGAGGCTGGAGTGACTTCTATCACTGTATCTTCAGTTAGAATGGCACGCTATTTTGCACAATCTGGATGGAATAAAATCACCATTGCATTCCCCTTAAATATCCGTGAACTTCAAGATATTGAGGACCTGTCAAAGACCATAGAACTCAGCATTCTGATCTCGGATCCCGAAGCGATACCGTATTTGCAGGGATTCCCCCTCCCACTGAATGTCTGGATCGAAATCGATACAGGATACCATCGTTCAGGATTGGCTTTCGACCAGGAAGGAAAAATTGAGAAAACAATCATGGCCATCGGTAACATACAAAACCTTCGACTCATTGGATTTTTATCCCACACAGGCAATACCTACCACACGATAGAACCAGATGAAATCAAATCCTGTTACCAGGAAGCAGTGCTGAGATTGGTAAAACTGAAAAACCGTTTTGAACGCCCCGGCCAATCGCTGGCTATTTCCATGGGAGACACACCATCTGCATCGATCCTGGATAATTTTGGACCCATACAGGAAATGCGACCTGGCAATTTTGTTTTTTACGATTTGATGCAATACTATCATGGGGTATGCGCACTATCTGACATTGCCGTGGCGCTGGCATGCCCGGTTGTTGCAAAATATCCGGACCGCGGCGAAATCGTTGTTTACGGCGGTGCCATTCACCTGTCGAAAGAATATATTGAACAGGACGGCCGAAAAATATTTGGTCATCCCGTGCTCCTGAAAGAAAAAAAGTGGCTTACTGTGGGACTTCAAAATGTTGTGGTTTCCCTATCACAGGAACATGGCATCATACGGCTTGAAAACGCTATGATAAATGCCGTGAATGTGGGTGATCTGCTTGGAATTCTACCCGTCCATGCCTGTCTGACAGCCAATCTGATGAAAGGATACAGAACACTCGACGGGAGATTTATTGATCATCTTGAAGGTGCAGGTACATTTTAAACTGGGTTATTATCTTTGTAACGTTTTAAATTGGAATCCATGGCATTAGAAGATTTGTTATTATTAGGCGATCCCAGGCTCCATCAAAAGTCCATCGAAATTGGTAAAAATGAAATAGAAACCATAGAACCCATGATCGCAAAACTCCATGAGACCTTGATGGCATTCCGTGAAAAATACGGAGCCGGAAGAGCCATTGCAGCACCTCAGGTGGGTGTCTTCAAAAGGCTGGTCTACATGCATACCGATCGTCCTCATATTTTGATAAATCCGGTCCTTACGGATCAAAGCCCGGAAATGATGGAGCTATGGGATGATTGTCTCAGTTTTCCAGAATTATTGGTTAAGGTGAAACGCCATCGCCATTGCAAGATTCGCTTCCTGGATCCTGATCTCAGGGAACACGTCTGGGACCTCGGGGATGACCTTTCCGAACTGCTGCAGCATGAGGTAGATCATCTTGACGGCATACTGGCTACACAGCGGGCCATTGATCCTCATTCGTTCCGGTACCGGCCGGAACCCTTTATGCGCTTAAAATAACATTATGAAAAAACTGTCTGAAAAGATTAAGAATTATTATAAGAAAAGAAGTAAATGGGCCATTTTTTTCGATGTGGTATTTTATGCCTTCATACTCTTGCTGATCATTCCGGCCACTCGAAAACATGTCGGATCATTTATCATCAAGACCACCTTAAGGGCACCAATCACCATAAATGCATCCAGTAAAGGAACATTGAGTCCTGCCGATTACAGGTGGCCCTTTAAGACCTCAGAAGGCCATCCATTCTACCTGGAACAACTGCGTGAAGAGGTGATATTCCTGAATTTCTGGGCCACCTGGTGCCCACCCTGTATAGCTGAAATGCCCAGTATTGAGCGTTTATATCAGGCGTACGGCGACCGGGTACAGTTTATTATGATGACCACTGAAGATCCTGCCGTTGTTCAATCCTTTATGGATAAAAATGGGTATACATTTCCCATATACATTCAACATTATGAGGTGCCAGAGATTTTTGCTACCAACTCCATCCCGACCACCTATATAATCGACCGATCCGGTCACATTCGGATGAAGAAAAAAGGAGCCGCCAAATGGGATGCCGGAAAAATTAAAACATTGCTGGATACGTTGCTGACGGAAACCACCCAACCGGACTAAATGAGGCCATTTTCTTTCAGACTTTCCTGTATCAACTCCCAGGATCGTACCATATCCATATCCAGGCCGACAGACATACGGATGAGTCCCGGGGATAATCCCATCCGCTTTTGTTCGTCGACGGGTATCTCAGAGGATGTACTGGTTCCGGAATTACTGAAAAGGGTTTTAAAATAGCCCAGGCTGACTGCCAGGTACCCAATGCCCTTACTCTGCATGGATACCATAAGGTCATTGGCCTTATCAGAGGTTTTAAGATCCAGGGCAATCATGCCACCAAACCCAAACTGGGGATTCATGGTCCGCCTCATTAACTCATGTCCGGCATGTTCAGGCAAACCGGCATAGGTCACTTTTACACCCGCCTCATGAAGTTTCGTGGCCAGGAACATGGCATTTTCACTATGCTTTTGTAAACGGACATGGAGTGTAAATAAATTTTTGTGAATGAAAGCCGCCCTTAATGGGTCCAGGACCGGTCCCAGTACCATGGCCGTTCCTGAATTCACATCGATCAGGTTATCAATAAATTCCTTTGGACCACAAATAGCGCCGGCCACACAATCATTTTTTCCATTTATAAACTTGGTCATGCTGTATACCACGATATCAGCACCCAGTTTTAAAGGCGAAAATATCATGGGTGTGAAGGTATTATCAACCACCAGTTTAAGCTTGTTTTTCCGGGCCAGGTTTGACAGGCCCGGGATATCAGATATTTGAAGTAACGGATTGGTCATGGTCTCCGTGTAAATGATCCTGGTATTGGGTTGTATGGCATTTTCCACAGCCGCCAAATCACTGATATCCACAAATGACACCTCGATGTTGAACTTTGGAAGGTAGTTACTGAATAATGCATAGGTGCCACCATAGGTGGTGAGGCTGGAAATTATATGGTCTCCGGAATTACATAATTGCAAAATGGTTGAAGATATAGCAGCCATTCCAGACCCAGTAACCCAACCGGCTTCGGCTCCCTCCATAACCCGTAATGCATTGGCCAGACTATGGTTGGTGGGATTCCAGTGTCGGCTGTATAGAAAACACCCCTCCGTTTTACCGGCAAATGTATCTGACATAATTTCGGCACCGGAAAAAGCAAATGTGGCCGAATCGGATATGGCCGGATTAACACCATCAAAAGGACTCAGGTTCATCACCTTCTGCAGTTCAAGGGCTGGATCAAATTTCATAAGGTTCAGGTATTTTAGGTTTGAATCAAATCTAATCAATAATTATTTAACTATACATGCATCTCAACCAATAATTTCGAACCCATCATCATGTCGTTTTTCGATACCACCAGGTGGCTAATCCCAATGCCACCATGGCATACAATCCCAAAGAGATGATCTCCCGGCCCACATCCAGCAAGCCGGATCCTTTGAGAATAATCATCCGGATGACCCTCATAAAATAGGCCAGAGGATTGATATGATTGACAAACTGAGCCCAATCGGGCATGCTTTCCGTTGGTGTAAAAACCCCACTCATTAAAATGAAAACGATGACAAAAAAGAAAAACAGAAACATGATCTGCTGTTGAGTTTGCGCCAGTGTAGAGAAAAACAATCCGATACCCATGACCACGAGTAAATAAACTGAAGCGAATCCAAATAACAACAGGAGGTTGCCGCGGATGGGAATATCAAACAGGATCTTACCAATGGTCAAACCAAATGCCAGCTCAAAAAGGGCGATGATCCAGAAAGGTATGAGCTTTCCAATGATGAACTGGATCTTTCGAATGGGTGATACATTTATTTGTTCTATGGTACCCAGTTCTTTTTCTCTGACCAGGCTCAGACCTGGCAGGAACATGCCCATGATGGTCACCAGGATAACCAGGATTCCCGGAAGCATAAAGAATTTAAAATTCAATTCGGAATTAAACCAGTATTGATAACGGATATCCAATTCCATCCCGGTGTTCAGGCTCACCAACCCGGGTCTTTCCTGGCGAATTTCCCGGTTGAAGTCATTGATGATATTTATTACGTAGGCATTGATCAAACCCGCTTTCATGCCATTAATGGCGTTGACTAATAACTGTATATCAGATGGTTCACCATTTTGTAAAGAGGCGGCCAATCCATGCGGAATATGCAAAATAACATCAGCGCGATCTCGACGTAATGCTTCCTCGGCTTCCTTAATCGAGAAGGAGGTTCCATGTATGACAAAAAAGGGAGATCCTGAAAATTTATTTGTTAAAGTCTTTGAAGGATTTGACAGATCCTTATCAACCACATACATATCAATACGTTTCATTTCCAGGGTGGCCGCATAAATCAAGACCAGGAGTTGCACCATTGGCACCACGAAAATCATCGGGAGCATGACCCTGTTACGGCGGATCTGGATAAATTCTTTTTGTATAATATAAAAAATCGTCCTCATGTATTGAATCTAAAATGTCATCATTCCAACCGGGTTTTAAACTTTCTGATGGCCAGCAAAAGGAAAAAACCGGTCATTCCTGCCATCACCAGGGTCTCTTTCCATACATACATGAACCCATCGCCTTTGATCATGATATTTTTGATGACGATGATAAAATACTTGGGCGGCATGATGTGTGTCAGCCATTGCAGGATCACGGGCATGTTTTCAATCGGAAAAATAAAACCCGATAACAACATGGTAGGCAGCATCAGTGCAAATAAACTGATGAACATGGCCACCTGCTGGCTGTTGGCCATTGTTGAAATGAGAATGCCCAGCGACAGGGCCAGGGAAATATATAATAAACTTTCCGCCAGCAATAGAATGATGCTTCCACGTACGGGTAGACCAAAAACAAAAAATCCTAGTAGAATAATCATGATGGCATTTGTGAAACTCAGTGTGATATATGGAATGACCTTCCCAATCACAATCTGTGTGGGTCTGACAGGAGTCACCATCAGCACCTCCATGGTTCCCAATTCTTTTTCCCGGGCTATGGAAATGGAGGTCATCATGGCTGAAATCAACATGAGTATCAGGGCCATGGTTCCGGGAACAAACATAAAAACTCCTTTAAGACTTTGATTATAAACCATTCGCACTTGCGGGTTAACAAGCCCCACCATTTCAGTATCGAGATATTGCTTTCGGATATAGTCATTCAAAATACCTTCCGTATAATGGACTATTAAATTGGCGATATTGGGATCAGATGCATCAGCAAGAAGTTGTACTGCAGCCCTCCCCTCCTTTTCAAGTTTATTGGAAAAATCCGCTTCAAAAACGATCACCTCCTTCACATGACCCGTTTTCAATATGGCTTCAATTTCCTCCGCGCCCTCCAGGTTTTGTTCCAGTTTGAAATACCCGGACGAAAGAATCTTGCTAGTGATTTCGCGTGTTACAGCATCTTTTGACTGGTCCAGAATGGCCACGGGGATATCTTTTATCTCGTTGGTCACCACATATCCAAATATCAGGATTTCGGCTATCGGCATGCCAAATAGTAGAAGCATGGTCCGGTAGTCGCGGAAAATATGCAGAAATTCCTTTCTAATAAAACCCAGGAAACTTTTCATTACGTGCTTTTATCGTTTATTGATCCGACCGGGCAATCCGTACAAAAACTTCATCCATATTATCCGCCTTATAGTGTTGCTTTAATTTTGCAGGGGCATCCAACGCCACAATGCGGCCGGCATCCATGATACTCAACCGGTCGCAATATTCTGCCTCATCCATATAATGGGTGGTCACAAATACGGTCATACCATCCCTTGACACTTCATATATCAGGTCCCAGAATTTTCTTCTTGTAACGGGATCGACCCCGCCGGTAGGTTCATCCAGGAAAACGATCTGGGGTTCATGCAAAATGGCTACAGAGAAAGCTAATTTTTGTTTCCAACCCAGGGGGATATCAGATATGGTTCGTTGTCTGACATCCTCCAGTCCGAACTTTCGGACCAGAGCCTCACTTTTCTCCCGAATGGTTTTGTGTTTTAATCCATATATGCCGCCATAAAACCGGATATTCTCAATGACGGTGAGGTCCTCATACAGGGTGAATTTCTGACTCATATAACCGATCTTCTCTTTGAGTTTCTCGGATTCCCTGTATACATCGCATCCAGCCACCTTTACCAGCCCTGAGGTTGGATATGACAAGCCACAAAGAATTTTTATGGCGGTGG
>Ga0209536_100011521_pt1 | contig 12938 bp, 7 predicted proteins | sample DeeMarSeWOR28_12_FD_187461 | JGI IMG/M metagenome (GOLD analysis project Ga0209536, IMG submission 187461) | Marine sediment microbial communities from White Oak River estuary, North Carolina - WOR-2-8_12 (SPAdes) (version 2) | ecosystem: Environmental > Aquatic > Marine > Intertidal zone >...
GCGAACGAATCGAGATTACGGAATCGATACACCGGGAGCGGGAACTCTTCATGAAGGATCTGCATGCAACGACAACGCAGGTCGTCAATGATTCCTGGGATCATTTGAGATCGACAATTGATACCCTGCTGTTTTGGCTTGCGCTGATTCTCGCCATTCTCCTCGCTGTTCCGTTTACTATGGGATACATTGTCGGCCGAACCCTCCAGGGGCGAAGACAAAGGAAGCAGACCGGATAGACCAAACAGGTCAACCGGATGAAATGCTGTGAACAAACCCGCACGAATCAACAAACGGAGGTCGCTGTGGCGCTCTTTTCCTGGGCTGAGAAAAGGCTCAACGATCCACCATCTTGGATATCATCGTATTCAAGATCTGGCCACCCCCCGCGGGATAGGGGTCTTCACCCCGGATCTTGATCCATTTCGGATCGTCCTGTTGGGGCCGTCCAGATTCACATGAAACGCGAGGATCAAGCCGTTGCACGGACCCTCCTCTCGGATCTGGGAGGTGGGTCGTCTTCCGCCACCTAGCCAGCAGCTTATCCTGGCAGAGCGGACGTCGTCCTCGCTAGTTCCGTCTCCCAAGGACAGATGCCCATCATCTGGCGCCTGACGATAACGGCAATGGTCGCCATGTTCATCCACGGCGTCAGTGCCGTGCTGAAGACCTGAGGAGGGATCGTGTCCAGAGCGAAGCACTGGCTCAGAGGAATCGCTTCTCGAACCCTGCGCGAGGGGCGCTCCCTCCGGCGGCTTCTGACGGAGCTGGAGGCCAACGAGCGTTTGCCGTTGGAGGTGCTGCAGGCCAGGCAAAACGAACTTCTGCGCGCCCACGTGTGTCGGGCGGGTCGCAACGTCCCCTATTACCGGGATCTGTTCGCACGGCTAGGCCTGTCCCCCGAGGATATACAGACGGTGGAGGACCTGCAGCGGCTGCCAATTCTGGAGAAAGAGGACGTGCGCGGTCAGGAAGAGCGCTTCGTCGACCCCACAGTCCGCTGGACGTTCAAGGCGACAACCAGCGGCACCACTGGCAAGCCGCTGCGCTTGTTCCGCGATTATCACAACGTCAACCTGGAGAACGCTGCCCTCTGGCGACAGCGACGTTGGGCCGGGTATGACCTGGGCCAGCGACGGGCCACCCTGCGGGGAGACCTCATCGTCCCCGGGGAGCGGGCGAGGCCGCCCTTCTGGGTGCACCTGCCGGCAACACGCCAGCTGCTGATGTCCTCCTACCACATGTCCGAAGCCTTTCTGCCCGATTACCTTGCCCGGCTGAGGGCCTTTCGCCCGGATGCCGTTGAGGCTTACCCATCGTCAGCCTACCGCCTTGCGTTCTTCATGGCGCAGCACGGTGAGGAGCCGCTGGGCGTCAAGGGCGTGTTCACCTCCTCGGAGACGGTGTTCGACCACCAGCTCGCCGTAATTGAGCGCATGCTGGGTCCCGTTTTCGACTACTACGGTACAGGGGAGCGGAGTGCCTTGTTCTGCCAGTGTGAAGAGCGCCGCTACCACTACGCCATGGACTACAGCGTGGTCGAGTTCATGCCGGGGCGAGACGGCATGCAAAGGGTGATCGGCACCACGCTGCACAATGCTGCAATGCCCTTCATCCGATATGACTCGGGCGATCTGGTCGAGAAGGACTCTGAGCCGTGTCCCTGTGGTCGCACCTTCCCGACGGTTCGGTCTGTCGTCGGGCGGCAGGATGATTACGTGGTGACCCCTTCCGGGCGCTGGTTGGGCCGGCTCAATCTCATCTTCGCCGGCGTCCCCAACGTCATCGAGAGTCAGATCGTCCAGGAGCGAATTGACGCCGTCCGATTCCTGATCCTGCCTGCACCCGACTTCGGACCGGCTGATCGTGCAGTGCTGGCCGAGAGGGCGCGAGAGCGCCTCGGCTCCGAGGTGACGTTCACCATCGAGGAGGTCGGCACCATCCCCCGCACCAGCCGCGGAAAATATCAGCTGGTGGTGTCCCATCTGACGCCGGAGCAAACCGGTCACCCGGCGCAGCCTCCACCCGACGGCAACGCGGCCCCATGAATAGCACCTGATCTCGCGCCGGACAGCCCAAGACCATACGCTCAATCTCGGTCAGCATCCCCTCTGTCAGCCGCTCGCAAATTGTCAACAGCTGTCAGAATTCTGGATGGCTTGAGTTATGAGCTGTTCGATGGCCACAGCTTCCTGGGCACGATCGATACGGTCAGTGCAGTTACGCCGCCGGGGTTGCGGACGGTTATTCGAATCGCGCCAACATTGATATGCCGTCCAACCCCTGGGCAAACCCGACGGGATTACCATATGACGCGCTCCCACCAGCGCACAGAGATGGATGTTCAAAGACGTCCCCGTCGTGGCTTCTGTGTCGCGGTGCTGACTCCGCTGATCAGGCGCCAGCCGTTACGGGGATGCTTCAAAATATCGATCCTGCTTGCATTGGCTGCTATGGGTCAATTCAAGCCGTCGTCCCGCGTCCTGCAAGCCATCGACTCCGCATGGTCTTCGCCCCTCGTCCGGGGGCTGGTCACTCGCAGGTGTCGTCTCAGGATGGGCGAGGACCTGCCGACTTCCGGCCGACACTACGGCCTTAGCAGACATCCGACTCCCTTGTGCCGTCCCTGTTTCTTCGGCCACGCTTGGGGCGGTGGCCATCATTTGCAGGGGAGGAACCGGACGGTCGTTTCCATTTCCTCAAGCACCTGTTGGAGAGCTATCCCGACATGGTCAATATCCTCTGCGGTGGTATAGTGCGACAGGGAGAAACGGATCGAGCAGTGGGCTTCTTCCGAGGATCGACCCATTGCGATCAGGACATGTGTCGGTTCTGGGGAACCCGATTTGCAGGCGGAACCCGAGGAGAGCGATATCCCGTGCTGATCCAGGGCGACAACGAGCGACTCTCCCCGAAGGCCAGGCAAAGTCATGTTCAGTGTCCCAGGAAGTCGTTCGGTGCGGTGACCGTTGAGCGTCGCTCCCGGGACGAGCTTCGTGATTCTCTCCTCCAGACGATCGCGGAGCGCTCGTATCCTGGTGCCCTCATCCAGACCTCGAAGTGCCAGCTCGGCCGCTTCCCCCATGCCGACGATCGCCGGGACGTTTTCTGTGCCAGCGCGCACTCCCCTCTCCTGCTTTCCACCATGGATGAGAGGCACCAAAGAAACGTCCTTCTGCACCCAGAGTGCACCGACTCCTTTGGGGCCGTGGAACTTGTGCGCTGAGATCGAAAGCAAATCGATGCCCAGATCCTCAACATCGATGCTGATCTTTCCGGCTGCCTGGACGGCGTCAGTATGGAAGAGCACACCGCGGGCGTGAGCGACAGCGCAGAGTTCCCTGATCGGGAGAATCGTCCCCACCTCGTTGTTTGCCGTCATGATGGAGACCAGAACGGTGTCCTCTGTCAGGGCATGTTCGAGGGCCTCAGGCGCGAGCCACCCGTTGGAATCCACCTCGAGATAGGTCAGGCGGTATCCCATCTCCTCCAAAAACGCGCAGGTACTCAGAATGGCCGGATGTTCGATGCGCGTGGTGATAATGTGATTGCGCCTTTCCCTGTTGCGAAAGGCTGTTCCTTTGAGCGCCAGATTGTTGGCTTCCGATCCTCCACCGGTGAAGATGATCCTCCGTGGGTGGGTGTGAAGAAGTCGGGCAACCTGCCGCCGCGCATGTTCGACGGCTTCCCGTGCGCTCCGCCCGGTCCGATGGATACTGGAGGGGTTGCCGAGCTCGGCCTCGAGAAAGGGGAGCATTTCGTTCCGAACCTCATCGGCAACCTGAGTGGTTGCATTGTTGTCAAGATAGATGCGTTTGGCGATCGCCACCGTTGCCGGAGGTGAGAGCTGCCGACGAATCTCGACAGGCGACAGATGTGATGCCACCGTGTGCTCCACCCCTGCTCCGATGCGCCGTACCTCGCACAGGAGCGCTTTGTACACCGGGAATCCGGAGATGTCGTCGTAGTTGGTCGCATCGGTCAGCTCATTGACATTCCATTCCCTCCAGGCCTTCGGGCCCACCGGCGTACCCCCTCCCATGCTGCATTCCACGGCACCTTGCACGATGTCAGTCGTGACAACCGCTCGAAACGAGACGGCACCGCGGGGGGATCGTACCTCCACCAGATCGCCGCTCCGGATCTCGCGCGGGCGGGCGTCTTCCGGGTGGATCTCGACGAAGGGTTCGGGATCGTCCCGCAGGAGTCCCTCGATGCCATGATGCTGCGAGCGAAAGGCCGTGTGGTTCCGTGACCCGGAATTGAAGACCAGAGGGTACTCACTCGTGAGATGGGGGCTGGCAATCGGCCCTTCGACCGGTTCGACGTATTTTGGCAGGGGTTCGTACCCATACTCGTCGAGAACGGTCGAGAGGATTTCGAACTTCCCGGTCGGCGTCTCAAAACCGGGTTGCCCGTCTTTGCGGAGCCCCCCCTTCTCCCACTTCTTGTACTCCATCATCGGCGTGGGAATCTTCACCCAGCCGCCTGCCTCGCGGACCTGCTCGAGCCTGTAGCCGGAGCCTTCCAGGGCGGTGCGAATCATTTCCTCTTCGGTCTGCGGGTAAAGGTGACCGTAGCCGAGGCGGCGGGCAAGTTCCGCCATGATCAGGTAGTCGTTTCGCGCTTCCCCGACCGGCTCGATGACCTTCTCGCGCAGGCGAAAGATTGGGCCGTAGGTCATGTAGGAATCGATCTCGAACATCGTTGTTGCCGGCAGGAGAATGTCCGCGTAGGCAGCGTCGGCAGTGAGTTGGCGGTCGATGCATACCTGGAAGTCCAGCCCGGAGAGCGCCTCGCGCCAGAGACGGGTCTGTGGCCAGGATGTCAGGAGCGATGCACCGTGGATGATGAGCGATCGGATGCGGTAGGGTTCGCCTTTGAGGACAGAATCCAGCAGCCCGCTCGCGTGAGATTCCCCGCGATAGGCGGCGTAGAGGGGGAAGCGATCGCGAGCAACAGCCCTGCGAATGTCGGGGTTTGCCTGATTGCTGGCCCGGCTGATGGGGAAATGCGTGCCGAGCATCGCCAGTCCGATACCGCCAGGCACGTCAAGATGCCCGGCCAGGGCAAACAATGTCAAGACCGCCCGGATTGCCTGGATCCCGGAGTTGGAGTACTCCAGGCCTGTATACATGACGGGGCAAGCGCCGGGTGAATGGCAGAGACGTCTGGCGAGTTCCCTAATCTTCTGGGCCGGGACTCCGGTGATGGACTCCGCTACCTCTGGAGAGTAGTGCTGGACGTAGGTGGCGAGCTCCTGGAAACCGTGGCACCATCGATTGGCAAAATCTTCATCGAAGAGCTCTTCGGCGACCATGACCTCGATCATCGAGAGAGCCAGGGCTCCGTCAGTCCCGGGGCGAATGCCGACCCACTGGGCGTTCGTCCTCGAGACGGTCTCGGTGCGGCGGGGATCGATCACGACAATCTCGGCGCCCCTGCGTGATGCGGCTTCAAGTCGCTCCATGTCAAGCGGTGGAGAATCTGTCGCGGGGTTGGCACCCCAAACCAGGAGCATCTCGGCGTTCTCGATGTCTGCGAACATGTTCACGAGCATGCGGCCCATGGTAACATGCGGGGCGATCATTGCGAAGGAGACGTAGCACAGTGCGCCGACACCCATGGTGTTGGGCGAGCCGAATGGGAAGAGGATATTGGAGGCTGATGAGACGGCGACCCCTTTGGGCTGGTACATGTCACAGAGTGACAGCTCGAACGCGCCTCGCCCCGTGTAAACGGCCACCGCTTCCGGCCCGGACTCGTGTTTGATGGCCTGCAGGTGCTCAACAATAGTGTCGTAGGCCTGATCCCAGCTGATGGGACGGAAATCGTAGCTCCCTTTCGGGCCGATCCGCTGCATCGGGTGGCGGAGCCGGTGTTCAGAGTAGATGATCTCTGGGGCGTGTTGTCCGCGCCTGCAGATCATCCCCAGAGGGTGGGAGGGGTCCTGCCGGATATCCTCGAGAATCCCGTCCCGCAGTGCGACTTCGACCCAGCAGCCTGCGGGGCAGATGCCACAGATGGCGCTCTGCCATTGCAGGGCGTCGTCGCCGTGTTGACGATTGTCGCTCATGTGAGGCCCCGGACAAAGAGGGGAGTTCGAACGGAGATGTCGTGCTCAGGGAAAGAATGTCTCCTTCTGCACTCAACCGCAAGGGGAAAAAGGTGAAAAGCCTCCCTTTTTCGAAGCCCCCGATCCTGGATCCAAGGGGAGTGATCGCTGGGTTGATTCCGTCCATAATCAACTGAGAAGTCGTCGGGGATCCCGATACACCCATGAATGAGCATTGTGCCTGCGGTGTATGGCAGGTATTCCTCTCTCCTACTTGCCTTCAACGGCCGAAGTTCTACCTTGTGCTAATACGCGGACTCGCCATTCGATACTCCGACCACCCGACAGGAGGAGCCAGAGTTATGAGATTTTCCGCTGCACCCACGAGGGTATCCGGACTCATCGTCGTCCTCGGTCTCTCCTACCTTATGGTGACGGCCTTCTCCGGTGGGATCACCAACAGAACTCAGAAGAACGGCACCGGCTGTATTTGTCACGGTTCTTCCCCCACGGGGACCGTCAGTGTTACGATCCTGGGACCGGACTCGCTGACGATCGGTCAGACCGCGACGTATTCGCTGTCGGTGAGCGGAGGACCCCTGAGCGCGGCGGGGACCAATATTGCTGCATCAGCCGGTGGCCTCGATATCATCGACGGTCAGGGCCTTCAGAAGCAGGGGGATGAGCTGACCCATACAGGTCCCAAATCCCCGCAGCAAGGCACGGTCTCCTTCCAGTTTTCCTACACGGCACCAGCCGCGCCGGGAACGGTGACGCTCTATGCCAACGGGAACAGTGTCAATCTCTCGGGGGATCCCTCGGGTGATGAGTGGAACTTCGCTCTGAACAGGTCGATCACCATTAACGCTGCCACCTCCGTCGACGAGTTCGGCGCCCCTCTCATCTTCACGCTTGGGCAGAACTACCCCAATCCGTTCAACCCCTCCACGACAATCGAGTTCACGCTCCCGGAGCGTGCTCCCACTCGACTCGATGTGTTTTCGGCTGCGGGCGAGCGTGTGACAACGCTTGTCGAGGGCGAGCTCCCGGCAGGAGTGCATCGGCGACAGTTTGATGCATCACAGCTTGCCAGCGGGGTCTATCTGTACCGGCTGGTTTCCGGGGCCTACAGTGTGACGCGAACCATGACCCTGGTGAGATAACACCTCGCTTTTGCTGCCTCGTTCACACCCGCGATCGATGGACGGAGGGGCCGGTGGTCGGTGCGAATCCACCTTGCACCAGTGAGGCCCCCGCTGTATATTGCCCGTGTACCGGGAAACGATCGCTCCTGCCGACCGGTCCCCGGAGACAATCATCAGAAACGGGCGTACGGCGATGTCCATGCGACGGGACAAGACGCCAGTGGCCTTCGCGGTTCTCGTCGCCCTGGCGACGATCCTTCCGTCATATGCTGAAGAACCCTTCCGGCGGATTGAGCAGATCTCGATTGTAAGGAAGAACATCTTCGATCCTGCCCTCAAGGAAGAGCGGCACGGATTTGCCTCGGTCATTAACACCCTTCATATTCTCACCGACGAAGATGTTGTTCGGCGTGAACTTCTTTACCAGGAGGGCGGTCTCCTCGATGAGTTTCTGCTTGCGGAGACGGAGCGCAATCTCCGCGCCTTTGGGTTCATCGGGGAGGTAGATACAAGGGTGCAGCCTGTTGGTGATTCAGCGGCAATCATCACCGTGACCACGCAGGACAAATGGACGATCGATCTCCTTCCGGCCTACAAACAGGAGGGGGGGGTGCGCACCTATCGATTCACCCTCAAGGACGACAATCTCCTTGGCAATGGTCAGAGCCTAAGCCTGAGCTACGACTATAACAGCGGGCGTCCATCGCCGCATGGAACCGAAGTGGTCTTCCGGGAACGGCGCACGTTCGGCAGCAGGGTCGAATCATCCTTCCGGTACCGAAATTCCTGGGAAGCGCATGTCGGGTCGATGGGCCTAGAGCGCAGGTACTACTCCGACAGGGCAAACTGGGCAGGTGGGCTGTTTGTCGAGTTCGGTGATCGACGGTTCGTCTATTATCAGGATGGACAGATCGCCCGGGAACAGGAGACCTCGCACGAGCTCCAGCAGGGGTGGGTCTCCACGTCCTTTGGGGAGGAGACCCTCTGGCGGCCCACCCTGAGTTATACGCGCTCGCGATCGGGGCTCCCCGACCCCCGGGTATTTGATAATCTGGACCTGCTCACCGCAGGTGTGACCCTTTTGCATCGGTCGTTTGTGGAGGGTCGCTTCCTCAATAGTTTTGGGAGGGTGGAGGACGTACCGCTCGGCTTCTCCGCAGGGGTGACAGCGGGGAAGAACTTCTGGCGGCGGTCCGGTCTCTCCCCGGACTACACAGTGTCGGTGTTTGGCAGGCAGGCTACAATGTTCGGCCCGCGCGTCTATCTTGGCTGGGAGGGATCGGTGACATCCTACCTGGGTGGGGCAATCGACCACGAGACCACCCTGAATCTTCTTCTGCTCCATCACCTGAAGGTGTCGACACTGCAGACGCTGGTGGCATGGGTGACGGCGACCGCGGGATTTGGCTGGTCACCGTCGCGCCAGATTCTGCTCGGTTCTTCAAGCGGCCTCCGGGGTTTCGGCGAGTTCGACATCGCCGGAGACAGGAGGATAACCTACGGGCTCGAGCACCGGCTCTTTTCAGATGTTGACATCTTCATCTTCCGGCTCGGAGCGGCCGCGTTTTTGGATGGAGGGACCGCCTGGTTCGGAGAGGCGCCCCCGGCAAAGCAGCGATTTCATCACAGCGCCGGCTTGGGGCTGCGGATTGAGAACACAAAACTCCAGGGGACGGGCCTGATCCGGATTGACGTGGCCATGAATCTGGACCGGGGGCAGTTTTCCCAGGTGATCCTTTCGAGCACCCTTCCCATCAGCGCCTTCCTGAGCATGGACGGTTCGGGCGGTTGGAAGCCGCCCGAGAACCGTTGACGTGGTCCTCGGCTCCGGAACATGGCTCCCGCGCGGATTCTACCTCTCAACAACTCATTAGTCTCAAGGAGCGAGATGGGCACATTGACATTCGATCAACATGCGCAGGAATACGATTCGTGGTTCTTGAAGAATCGGACCGTTCTGCAGTCTGAACTCCTGCTGCTGAAGCGCGCCCTGGGACTTCCCGGCCAAACGTTGAGCGTCGGTTGTGGAAGCGGGCTCTTCGAGCATTTCCTGCGCACCGAGCACGGCGTGGATATCCGTTTCGGGGTGGAGCCTGCCGAGGGCATGGCACAAATCGCCGAAAAGCGGGGTATGACCGTCAAGCGAGCCTCGGCCGAGAGCCTGCCCTATCCCGATGCAGGATTTGACACGGTCCTGATGAACGGGATTCCGAGCTACGTTCCCGATCTCGAAGCTGCATTTCGGGAAGGCTTCCGCGTGCTGAAGACCGGCGGGCACATCGTCGTGCTGGACGTGCCTGCCGAAAGCTCCTACGGTCTTCTCTATCGCCTTGCGGGGATCATCGGGACCTGGACCGATCCTCACCTCAAGCGGGTGGCCCCCGCGCACCCCTACCCCGTGGAATTCGCCGCCGCGGCGAACTGGCGGACCACGGAGGAGAAGGCCACCATGCTCCGGGCAACCGGGTTTGAAGACCCCCAATTCCTGCAGACCCTTACGCGGCATCCGAAGTTCACCAATGACGCTGTGGAGGAGCCCAGCGAGGGGTACGACCGCGGCGATTATGTGTCCATCCGCTGCAGGAAGCCGTAAGGTGCACAGCGGAGGCCCGGCCGTCTGACTGGCTGCAGGGGGAAGACAGGGACACCACGGTCTGCCACGCGGGTTTTCATTTCCCGCCTCGGGAGAATCTCAGCCTCATCGATTCAAGATCGTTCTGAATCATCAACCACGACGTCACGGGGGACTCAGAGCAGGAACTCTCCGTGGGGTACCTCTGTGAGCGCTGCGCGGTGGCATATACTTTTTGTGACCGCTGCACGACATCCTCACTCGGCGGAGCGTTTTTCACTCGGGCATCTCGTCGTGCTCTCTGAGGTCGACTGCCGTCTCAGGGGAAGGGTCGAGGTGATTCAGAATCACCGGGATGGAGCAACCGGGACCTTCATGGCGTACGCGCCCGAGGAGCGGGGCTCGCGAGGTGAGAACCCTCGGGCCATGAGAGCAGGCTGCCTCCAATTCTCACTGCATCTTACCCCAGCAGGGGGGGGGTCCGAAACGCTCTTCCGCGGCCAGTCACAGCATCGCTGGCAACTCTTCTCAGGTCTTACTACGTTTGGCCACAAGTGCGGGAGCACCTGGCATGGCGGGCCACCTTCGACGGCAATCTCAGTGGTGGGGAATCATCCTGGCGGGATGGGGGGTGTATGCCCTCTATATGGCCGTGACTGCCTACGTCGTAAGCGCGCGGCTCGGGCGTCCGATCACCGTCTGGCATGCGCTCTCGGGAGAGTTCTCCTACGCTGCCATCTGGCTGTTGTTTACGCCGCTGGTTCTGTGGCTCGCTCGGCAGTGGCCATTTGAACGTGGACGGTGGCTGCGGAGCGCGTTCCTGCACCTAGCTGCGAGCATCCTCCTTGCGCTGATCCACAAGGGTGTGCACGGGCTGGCATTCTCTCTTACCCGAACCCTCCTTGCCGGCGAACCTTTCTCGTGGGAGCTTCAGTACCGAGAACTCCTCTCCTATTTTGACTACGGGGTTCAGCTCTATTGGCTTGTGCTCCTTCTGGCATCTGCTCACCAATACTACCTCCGGTACAAAGATTCGGAGCTCCGCAGCATTCAGCTTGAACGTCAGCTTGCAGAAGCTCGCCTGGAGGCACTCAAACGCCAGGTCCAGCCTCACTTTCTATTCAATACGCTTCATACCATCGCGGGCCTCGTACGCGCCAGCGAGCCCCAGCAGGCTGTAGGGATGATCGCTGGGTTGAGTGAGCTTCTGCGGGCCTCGCTTGAGTCTTCGGACCGCCAGGAAGTCCCTCTGCGACACGAGGTGGAACTACTCAAACGCTATCTGGCGATCGAGCGAGTCCGGTTTTCCGATCGTCTGCGGAGTGAGTTTGACATCGAACCGGGCGCGCTCGATGTCCCCGTCCCCAACCTCATTTTGCAGCCGCTCGTGGAGAATGCCGTCCGACACGGTCTCTCCACGAAGCCGGGAGAAGGGTTGATCTGCGTTCGTGCGCAGCGAAGGAACGGTGATCTTCAGATTGAGATCTCAGACAACGGTCACGGCCTGGCCGTGGGACCGGTGACCCAGGCGAGGGAGAATATCGGTCTCGGCAATGCGCGGGCACGCCTGCGGGCCCTCTACGGCGACCGTCAGTCGCTCGAACTCATAGAGCGCGAGGGGGGAGGCGTGCTGGTCCGCCTCAGAATCCCGTGGCAGGTGCAAGAGCAAACGCCGGATCCGGATCGGGGCTCGTCATGAAGTCGATCCGGACCGTCATCGTGGACGACGAACCCATCGCCCGGGACACGGTGCGCAACCTTCTGAAGGGCGATCCCGAGGTGGATATCGTTGCAGAGTGCTCCTCGGGAGAGGAGGCTCTCGTCGCGATTCGGGAGCACCGGCCCCAGTTGATGTTCCTTGACATCCAGATGCCGGTCATGGACGGCTTCTCTGTTCTCCAGGCAGTGGACACGGAGCAGCTGCCTGAAGTCATTTTTGTAACAGCCTACGATACCTATGCCGTACGAGCCTTTACCCACCATGCGCTGGACTACCTGCTCAAGCCATTCACCGATGAGCGCTTCCTCCAGGCGCTCCGGCATGCAAAGCAACGTGTGCAGGAGCGGGGTCTCTACTCCTCGACGACCGGGCTGACTGACCTCCTCGAGGAGTACGGGCGGCGTTCCGGTGAGTTGTTGCGCCACCCCGAGAGGCTTCTGGTTCGATCCCTCGGTCGAGTAGATGTCGTTCCTGTAGAGGAAATCCAGTGGATTGAGTCGCAAGGAAACTACGTCAAACTGCATTGTGCCGGCAGGGTTCTGCTCCATCGCGAACGCATGAATGACCTTGAACAGCGTCTCGACCCGAACTCGTTTGTGCGCATCCACCGCTCAGCCATTGTAAGGATGAATCGCATCCGGACGCTGAAGCCTCTTGAGGGAGGGGAGTACCGGCTGATTCTGGACGACGGGCACTCCTTGACCCTGAGCCGGTCCTACCGCGAAGCGGTGCTGGCGCGCTTGGGACGCCAGCGATAGTGCCTCAACCCGTGGCTCTCTGCCCTCCATTAGTCACTGCCGAAGGACATCCCATCACATTTCACGTCGAAACTCCGAGGAACTGTTGTATAGTGACCCAGGAGGAGCGCTATTCACTATTGAGGGTGAGACCATGCGAATGAAGACCATGCTTCTGGCTGCCGTTCTGGGAGCCACTGCGGGGGGCTCGGCAACCGTACTGACGGTCCCCGGGGGCTATCCCACCATTCAAGCAGCTATCGTTGCGGCGGAACCCGGTGACACTGTGCTGGTCGAGCCCGGGACGTACACAGAAAACATCAACTTCATCGGAAAGGGTATTACGGTGGCCGGGCGGTACATCCTCTCGAACGACCCGGCCGACATCGTCGCGACAATAATCGACGGTAGTTCCCCGTCCCACCCTGATACGGCCAGTTGTGTCCTGATAATCTCCGGCGAGGGCCCTGAGAGTGTCCTCGAGGGCTTCACGCTCACCGGTGGTACTGGCACAAAGTGGCTCGACGAGCACGGCGCCGGATTGTATCGAGAGGGAGGCGGAATCCTCGTGACGCTCTCGTCGCCTGTTATTCGCAACAACTATATTCTCCGCAACGAGGCGGTGAACGCGGCGGGGGCGGTGAGCGCAGGTGGTGGGGGGATCCGAGTGGGAGACGGGAGCCCGCTGATTGAGGGAAATGTGATCATG
>Ga0209536_100011522_pt1 | contig 12938 bp, 9 predicted proteins | sample DeeMarSeWOR28_12_FD_187461 | JGI IMG/M metagenome (GOLD analysis project Ga0209536, IMG submission 187461) | Marine sediment microbial communities from White Oak River estuary, North Carolina - WOR-2-8_12 (SPAdes) (version 2) | ecosystem: Environmental > Aquatic > Marine > Intertidal zone >...
GCGAGCGAGTGCTGATCCTCGGCGCGGCGGGGCGCGACTTCCACAACTTCAACGTCGCGTACCGCGACGATCCCTCTACCTGCGTCGTCGCGTTCACGGCCGCTCAGATCCCCGGGATCGAGGAGCGTCGCTATCCGCCGTTGCTGGCCGGCCCGCTCTATCCCGAGGGCATTCCGATCGTCGCCGAGGCACGTCTCGCGGAGCTCTGCGCCCGCGAGAAGATCGACCGCGTCGAGCTCGCCTACAGCGATCTCTCCCACGCCGCGGTGATGCACCTGGCTTCCCGGGCGCTCGCCTGCGGCGCCGACTGGTCGATCCTCGGGCCCGGGCGCACGCAGCTGCGTGCGAGCCGGCCGGTGATCGCCGTATCGGCCGTGCGCACCGGCTGCGGCAAGTCGCAGGTGGCGCGCTGGATCGCCGCCCGGCTGCGCGATCGCGATCTCCGCGTCGCCTCGTTGCGGCACCCGATGCCCTACGGCGACCTGGCCCGCCAGCGCGTCCAGCGCTTCGCGCGCTACGACGACCTCGACGCCGCCGACTGCACCGCCGAGGAGCGGGAGGAGTACGAGCCCTACCTCGAGATGGGGAGCGTGATCTACGCCGGAGTGGACTACGCGGCGATCCTGGCCGAGGCCGAGAGCGAGGCCCAGGTGGTGCTCTGGGACGGCGGCAACAACGACTTCCCCTTCGTCGCACCCGATCTGCATCTGGTGCTGGTCGACGCGCTGCGCCCCGACCAGATCGATACCCACCACCCCGGAGAGGCCGTGCTGCGCATGGCCGACGTGGTGATCGTCAACAAGGTGGACTCCGCGGCCAGCTCGGACGTGCAGCGCGCCGAGGACGCGGTGCGGGCGTTGCTCCCGCAGGTGCCGATCGTGCGCGCCGCCTCACCGGTGCGGCTCGACGACCCGCAGGCCGTGCGCGGTCGACGCGTGGTCGTCGTGGACGACGGTCCCACCCTCACCCACGGCGGCATGGCCTACGGCGCGGGCTGGGTGGCGGCCAGCGCGTCCGGCGCCGCCGAGATCGTCGACCCGCGTCCCCATGCCGCCCCCGAGATCCAGTCGGTCTACGCGCGCTACCCGCATCTGGGGCGCGTGCTGCCGGCCGTGGGCTACGGCCCCGAGCAGCTGGACGCGCTGCGCCGCACGCTCGACGCGGTGTCCGCGGACGTGGTGGTGAGCGGTACCCCACTCGATCTCTCGCGATTGCTCGAGCTGCGGATGCCGGTCGTGCGAGCGCGCTACGGCTACGCCGCTGCGGGTGCCGACGGGCTCGCCGAGGTGGTCGACGCGTTCCTGCAGACGCGGGGGCTCTGATGCGCGTCGTGATCGCGCTCGGCGGCAACGCGATCGCCCGCCGAGGCGAGGCACTGGACGCGACCTCTCAGCGGGACCGGGTGCGGGACGCCGCCGCGGCGGTGGCCGACATCGCCCGCGGCTGCGAGACCGTGGTGACCCACGGAAACGGACCCCAGGTGGGATTGCTGGCGCTCCAGGCCCAGGCCACTCCGGGCGTCGCGCCCTATCCCCTCGACGTCCTCGGCGCCGAGACCGAGGGCATGATCGGCTATCTGATCGAGCAGGAGCTGGCGTCGCTGCTGCCGGGACGCGAGATCGCCACCCTGCTGACCCAGGTGGAGATCGACCCGCAGGATCCGGCCTTCGCGTCGCCGACCAAGCCGATTGGCCCCGTCTACCCGGAGCGCGAGGCCCGCGAGCTGGCCGCCCGCTTCGCCTGGCAGATCGCGCCCGAGGCCGACGGCTTCCGGCGCGTGGTGCCCTCGCCGGCGCCCGTCCGCATCCGCGAGCTGCGCACCCTCGAGCGGCTGGTCGAGTCCGGCGTGATCGTCATCTGCGCCGGTGGCGGTGGCATCCCCGTCGTCTGTGGGCGGGACGGGACGCTCCGCGGGGTCGAGGCGGTGATCGACAAGGATCTCACCGCCGCGCTGCTCGCGGTCGGGCTGCGCGCCGACATGCTCCTGCTCCTGACCGACGTGGACGCGGTCTACGCGGACTGGCCCGAGCGGCGCCGCCCGCTGCGCGAGGTCACGCCCGACGCGCTGCGCAAGCTCGCGCTGCACCCGGGCTCGATGGGACCCAAGGCCGAGGCCGCGTGCCGCTTCGCCGAGCAGACCGGCCGGCCCGCGGCGATCGGGGCGCTCGAGCAGGCCCAGCAGCTGCTCGAGGGCAGCGCGGGTACCCGGGTGGTGCCCGCGGCGGGCTGAGCGCGGGCCCCGCGAGATCCGACCGGGATCCCGTCGCCTCCGAGATTGCGGGCCGCGCGGATGCCGTGCGGGGTGGTTGGGGGGTTAGTAAGTATTTACTAACATCATCCCGATGGCGACTCGATCCCCTGAACGAGCTGGGCGCAGCCGCATCTCGGGCCCCGAACGTCGCGACCGCATCCTGCAGGCCGCGGTCGCGTGCTTCGCCTCGCGCGGCTTCTCGGGGACGACCACCCGCGAGGTGGCGGAGCGCGCCGGCATCACCGAGGCGGGGCTGTACCGCCACTTCGAGAGCAAGGAGGTGCTCTACGCCGCGATCATCGACGCCAAGATGCAGGCGCCGGACCTGCTCGCCGACCTCGCCGGACCCGCCGAGCGTGGCGACGACCGGGCCCTGCTCGCCGGACTCGCCCAGGCCATCCTCGAGCGCGGTCGAGCCGATCCGGACTTCGTCCGAATCCTGTTCTTCAGCGCTCTCGAAGGCCACGAGCTGGCGGATCCGTTCTTCGAGGCGCGCACGCGACGCCTGCGCGACTTCCTGGCGCGCTACATCGCACGCCGCGTCGACGAGGGTGCGTTCCGCGACGTCGATCCGCTGCTGGCCGCCAGCGCGTTCATCGGCATGGTGGTCGACCACGTGAACGTGGCCGTGGTGTTCGGCCGCGAGGAGCTGCGTCGACGTAGCCCGCACGAGCTCGCCGAGGGCCTCGTCGACCTCTTCCTCTCGGGCGTGCAGCGAGGCCGCTGATGCCGGAGTCGCGTCGCAGGCTGCCGATCCAGCGACCGCTCCACTGGGGTCTGCTGGGCCTGATGTTGCTGGCGATCGCGCTCGGCGCCTACGCCTGGCGGCGGGCGCAGAGCTACGAGTCCACCGACGACGCGTTCGTCGAGGGCACGCTGAGCCCGATCGCCGCGCGCGTCACCGGACAGGTGATCGACGCGCCGGTGCGCGAGCACGAGCGGGTGCGCGCCGGGCAGCTGCTGGTGCGCCTCGATCCGGCGGACTTCGAGACCCGGGTGGCGAGTGCTCGCGCCGAGCTGGCGGCTGCCCACAATCGCATGCGCGGCGCCGAAGCGGCCGCGGCCGCCGCCGAGGCCGAGGGCAAGGCCGCGTCGGTCGAACGCTGGCGCAGTCAGCGGGAGCTGGCGCGCGTCGAGGCGCTGGCGGAGCAGGGCACCGCCAGTCCGCAGGATCTCGACGCCGCGCGCGCGGCCCACGACGCCGCCGTCGCGCGCGTCGGTGCGCTGGTCGAGCGCGCCAAGGCCGAGCGCGCCGTGCTGGGCAACGCGGCGCCCGTACGCGCAGCCGAGGCGGCGCTGCGCGCCGCCGAGCTCGATCTCGCCCACGCCGAGGTGCTCGCGCCCTTCGACGGCATCGTCGGGCGCCGGAACGTGGAGCCCGGAGCGATCGTCGCCCCCGGGCAGACGCTGCTCGCGCTGATCGCCGACGAGCCCTCCTGGGTGATCGCGAACTTCAAGGAGACCCAGCTCGAGCGCATGCGGGTGGGCAGTCCGGCCCGCGTCACGGTCGACGCGCTGCCCGGCCTGGTCTGGCGCGGGCACGTCGACTCCTTCTCACCGGCGACGGGCGCCCAGTACGCGCTGATTCCGCCCGAGCCGGCCGCCGGCAACTTCACCAAGGTGGTTCAGCGCCTTCCGGTGCGCATCGCGCTCGACGAGCTCGAGCTCGAGCCGACCGGTGGCGTCGGGAGCTTCCTGCCCGAAGGCCCGAGCGGCCCGCTCCCCGTCGGTCTCTCCGCCCATGTCCGCATCGACGTCCGCTGAGACCGGCTGGGAGACGAGCGAGGCGGAGGATTTCCGCCTGGACCTGCACCGGGTACTGCTGGTCGTCTCGGTGATGCTGGCGGTGCTGCTGGAGATCATCGACACCAGCATCGTCAACGTCGCGCTGCCCAGCATGATGGGCAACCTGGGCGCGACGCTCGACGAGGCCGACTGGGTCATCACCGGCTACATCGTGTCGAACGTCGTCGTGATCCCGATGACGAGCTGGCTGGCGGCTCGCTTCGGTCGCAAGCGCTACTTCGTGGGATCCATCCTGCTCTTCACCGCGGCGTCGTTGCTGTGCGGCGTGTCCACGACGATCGGCGAGCTCGTGTTCTGGCGCATCGTCCAGGGGCTCGGCGGCGGGGCGCTGCTGGCGACCTCCCAGTCGGTACTGGTCGAGAGCTTTCCCGCCTCGCGCCAGGGGCAGGCCCAGGCGATCTTCGGCGTGGGCGCGATGCTGGGACCGAGCCTGGGCCCCACGCTCGGGGGCTGGCTGACCGACAGCTACTCCTGGCACTGGATCTTCCTGGTCAACGTGCCGCTCGGGATCGCAGCGGCGGGGCTGTGCGCCGTCGAGCTGAAGGAGCCGAAGTACCCGGCGCAACGCTCGTCCAAGGTCGACTGGCCGGGTATCGCGCTGCTGGCGCTGGGGATCGGCAGCCTGCAGACGATGCTCGAGCGCGGCAACAAGGACGACTGGTTCGCGAGCCCGCTGATCGTGGTACTCGGCGCCACGTCGCTGCTGTCGTTGGTGGCGCTGGTGATCCGGGAGCTCACCACCGAGCATCCGATCGTCGATCTGCGCGTGCTGCGCCATCGGGCATTGTCCGTAGGCTGCGTGCTCGGCCTGCTGATGGGCGTGGGCCTCTACGGCAGCATCTTCCTGTTCCCGGTGTTCAGTCAGTCGCTGCTGGGCTGGACGGCCTGGAACTCGGGACTCGCGATCCTTCCGTCGAGCATCGCCACCGCGGTGCTGATGCTGGTGGTCGGGCGGGCCGTGTGGACGATCGGTCCGCGCCCCATCTTCGTGACGGGCATGGTCGTGATGATCTTCGGGCTGGTCGCGATGAGCGGCTGGACGCTGGACGCCGGGTGGGACCAGATCTGGTTCCCGCAGGTACTGCGCGGCATCGCCATGGGCTGCATGTTCGTTCCGTTGTCCACGGCGACGCTGCGCGCGCTGCCCCCAGAGGACGTGCCGAAGGGAGCCGGCCTCTACAACCTGTTCCGCCAGCTCGGCGGCAGCCTCGGCGTCGCGCTGCTCGCGACGCTGCTCGATCACCGCACCGACGTGCACCGGGCCGCACTCGCCGGCCACGTCGGCTTCTACGATCCCGTGTCGGCAGAGCGGCTGCGCGGCATGGCCGCGGGCCTCGCGCACAGCGGGCTCGATCCGTTCACCGCCCAGCAGGCCGCCGTCGCACTGCTCGACCGCCTGCTGGAGGCCAGGTCCGCGGCGCTCGCGTTCCAGGATGCCTACCTGGTGATGGCGGCGATGTTCCTGGCGCTGCTGCCGTTCGCCTTCGCACTGGCGCGCCACGCACCGGGCAAGCAAGTCGGGAAGCGGCGCACCCGAGTCGGTCCGCCAGCTGGCGAGGATACGCTTGCTGCGTCGGCCGACCCGGGAGCGAGTCCTGGGTCACACTAGCCGATCCGCTTGTCGCGGCCCTTCCAGTACGGCTCGCGCAGGTCGCGCTTGAGCACCTTCATGGCCCCGGAGAGCGGCAGCGGCTCTTCCCGGAAGTCGACGGACTTCGGCACCTTGTAGCCCGCGATCGACTGCCGGGCATGCGCGATGATCTCCTCGGCGGTCACCTCGACGCCCGAGCGCCGTACCACGATCGCGTGCACCTGCTCGCCCCACATCTCGTGGGGGATGCCGATCACCGCGACCTGCAGGACGGCGGGGTGGGTGCTGATCGCCGACTCGACCTCGGCCGAGTACACGTTCTCACCGCCCGAGACGATCATGTCCTTCACGCGGTCGACCAGGAACAGGTAGCCTTCCTCGTCGAGGTAGCCGGCGTCGCCGGTGTGGTACCAGCCGCCTCGGAAGACCTCCGCGGTAGCCTCGGGCTTGTTCCAGTACTCGCGCATCAGCTGCCCACCGCGCACGCACACCTCGCCGATCTGACCGCGCGGCAGCCGGTCGCCATCGTCGTCCTGGACGCTGACCTGGATGCCGAGTGCGGGCCTGCCCACCGAGCGCAGGCGCGCCGAGCCGGGCGCGTGATCCTCGGGTAGCAGCAGCGTCACCGTGGAGCAGGACTCGGTCATGCCGTAGCCCTGGATCAGTCGCAGGTCTGGCAGGTCTCGCTGGAGTCTGTCGAGGATCGCCTCGGGCATCGGAGAGGCGCCGTAGACGAGCCGCTGGAGCGAGGCGAGTCGCTCCGGGCGGTAGCCCGGGCTCGCGAAGCACAGCCCGATCATCGTGGGCACCATCAGCGTGTCGGTCACCTGCTCGGCCTCGCAGAGTGCGAGCACGCCTTCCGGGTTGAACATGGGAATCGTGGCGACCCGGCCGCCGTAGAACCCCGAGGCGAGGATTCCGGTCATCGAGGCGGCGTGGAACATCGGAGTCTGCAGCAGGTAGGTCTGGCTGCGGAAGTCCGGAATCGTCATCGCGCCGTGGTAGACGTTCAGGATCTCGGCGCGGTGCTCGATCAGCACGCCTTTGGGCAGCCCGGTGGTGCCGCCGGTGTACATCAGTACGACCGGGTCGTTCTCGTCCGGCTCGGCGCACATTTCGGGCTGCGCCGCGGCGAGCAGCTGCTCGTAGCCGAGATCGTGAGGAACGTCGCCCTCGCCGATCAGCACGACCTGACGGATCGGGTCGTCGCCGCTCATCTGCTTGCGCGCCGCAGCCACCAGCGGGGCGAAGGTCGCATCGGTGAACACCACCTCGCTGGCCGAGTCGACCAGGATGTAGGCCAGCTCCCGGGGCGCCAGACGCAGGTTCAGCGGGTTGATCACGCCCGCGCCCATGAAGGCCGCGTGCCAGAGCTCGAGGTAGACGTGACCGTTGAGCGCCAGCACGGCGAAGCGGTCCGCCGGCGCGACACCCAGCTGGTTCGCGAGCGCATGGGTGAGGCGGCTCAGGCGCTCGTCGTGCTGGCTCCAGCTGCTGCGGTAGTCGCCGTCGACGATGCCCTCGTTGCCGCCGTACTGCTCGATCGCAGGGCGGTACATGTGCGGGAAGATCAGCTCCTGCATTCGCTTCCTTGCTCGAAGTTCACGGGGCCCGTGTCGGATTCTACCGGAGGGGCGATCGGTCGTGGTCGATCTCGTGCCGGCGTCCCCGACTTCGGCCGGCGACGTGCCAGGCGCCGCGCGAGCAGAGCTGTGGTCGGAGGGCGGGAGGCGTTACGCTCGGACGGCGCCAGCGCCGGAGAGGCGGGCCCACACGAGAGGTATCCCATGGCGAGAAGGGTGTTGCGAACGCCCCTGTGCGACATGCTCGACATCGAGTATCCGATCCTCAGCGCCGGCATGGGACCGAGCCTGATCGGGGAGAAGACCGGCGCGCCGTTGGAGCTGGTCGTGGCCGTGTCGGAGGCCGGCGGGCTCGGAGTCCTGGGTGGCGCCGGCTACACGGTCGAGGAGATGCGGGAGTCCATTCGCGAGATCCGCAAGCAGACCGACCGACCGTTCGGAGTCGACGTGCTGCTGCCCGCGGCGACCGTCGCTGCGGGCGATGCCGACCCGGCGAGCGTCCGCGAGATTCCCCTGCGCGATGCGCTGAACGCTCTGCCCAGCTCGCACCGGGACTGGTTCCTTCGCATCCAGGAGCAGCTCGGTCTGCCCGACACCGAGGCCGTGATCAGCGGAGGAACCACGACCTCGCGACCGCATGCCGCGGTCGAGGTCTGCATCGAGGAGTCGGTGCCGCTCTTCTGCGCGGGACTCGGAAATCCAGAGTTCATGGTCGCGACGGCCCACGCGGCCGGCATGAAGGTGCTCGGAATCGCCGGCAACGCCAGGAATGCGGGCCGCATCGCCGCGGGCGGCGCCGACCTGGTGGTCGCCCAGGGACACGAGGCCGGCGGTCACACCGGACGCATCGGCTCGATGGCCCTCTGGCCCCAGGCCATCGACGCCGCGGCACCGACACCGGTGCTGGCGGCCGGTGGGATCGGCGACGGGCGCGGCCTGGCGGCGGCGTTGGCGATCGGGTGCATCGGCGTCTGGGTGGGCACGCGCTTCCTGGCCTCGCGGGAGGGTGGAGCCCTCGACGTGCAGAAGCAGGCGATCGTCAATGCCAGCGACGAGGACACGCGTCGCACGACCATCTACACGGGCAAGACCTCACGGGCGACCTACAACCGCTTCCACGACCTCTGGGAGGAGTCGGGTCTCGAGCCGCTGCGCTTTCCGGTCCAGGTCGTGCTCGCCTCGGCCATCGTCGACATGTTCAACAAGGCGGGCAACGTGGAATACGTGGGCCCGTTCGCCGGTCAGGTCTCCGGTCTCATCCACGACATTCCCCCGGCAGCGAAGATCGTCGAGGACATGGTCGAACAAGCCGCCGACATCCTCACGCGCAAGCTGCCCGAGACGGTCACGGTTCGTTGACCGCACCCGGGTCGATGGCGCCCTCGAGAGCCGCGCGCAGGGGGTCGGGCAGCGGCACGGAGCGGCCGTCGGCGCCCACCGCGACGGCGACGATGCGACCTTCGAGTAGCAGCTCGCCGCCTCCGGGACGGTTGGCCTGGAACGCGTAGGTCACCGAGCTGCGCCCCACCCGGGCGACGCGGGCCGTGCACTCGAACTCGTCGGGATAGCCGAGCAGGGCGCGATAGTCGCATTCGACGTGGACGCGTGGCAGTGAGACGGCGCCCTGCTGGCCGGGAATGCGTTGGGGGAAGATGCGCCGCATCAGCGCGTGCTCGGCGATCTCGAAGTAGCGCAGTGCCGCCGTGTAGTGGATGCGCCCGCTGGCATCGGTATCCACCCAGTTGACGCGCAGCTTCTCCGTGTGGGTCATCGCGATCTCCTCCGCAGCGCCGGACGCTAGCCGGCGAGGATGCGCTCGCCAGCACCGCGAGCTGCATCTGCTTGTCGGGTTCGCGCCATCCAGTACCGTACCGCTGCGGAGCACGGCGACATGACCGCCCCGAAACCCTCCGGTGCCGATCGGGTACCGATGCTGCGCGCCCGGGCGCTGACCAAGGTCTACGCCAGCGGCGAGGTGGCGGTTCACGCGCTGCGCGGCGTGGACCTGGACCTGCGCGATCGCGAGCTGATCGTGCTGGTGGGGCCGTCCGGGTCGGGCAAGTCGACGCTGCTCAACATCCTGGGCGGACTCGACACCCCGAGCAGCGGACAGGTCTTCTTCCGGGACCGCGAGCTGACCGCCGCCGACGAGGCGGAGCTCACCCGCTATCGCCGCCGACACGTGGGCTTCGTCTTCCAGTTCTACAACCTGATTCCGAGCCTGACCGCACTCGAGAACGTGGCCCTGGTGACGGAGATCTCCGAGCGACCGATGGCGCCCGAGGACGCGCTGGCGCTCGTGGGTCTGCGCGAGCGCATCGACCACTTCCCCGCGCAGCTCTCCGGTGGCGAGCAGCAGCGAGTGGCGATCGCGCGCGCGATCGCGAAGCAGCCGGAGCTGCTGCTGTGCGACGAGCCCACCGGCGCGCTCGACAGCCAGACGGGCGTGCTCGTGCTGGAGGCGATCGAGCAGGTGAACCGCGAGCTCGGCACCGCGACGGCGCTGATCACCCACAACGCGGGCATTTCCGACATGGCCGATCGCGTGCTCCACTTCGGCGACGGGCGCATCGTGGACATCCAGCACAACGCCACGCGCCGCCCCGCCCACGAGCTCTCCTGGTGAGTCGTCTGCTCGCGCTGCGCGCGCTGGACGTGAAGCTGCTGCGCGACCTCTGGCGGCTGCGCGGTCAGGTACTCGCGATCGCGATGGTGATCGCCTCGGGCGTCGCGGTGCTGGTGATGTCGCTCGGAGCCCTCCAGGCGCTGCGCGACACGGCAGCGGCATTCTACGAACGCGGTCGTTTCGCGGACGTGTTCGCCCGGCTCGAACGCGCTCCGGAGCGGCTGGCTGCGCGCATCGCCGAGCTGCCCGGCGTACAGGCCGTCGAGACCCGGATCTCGCGCCTGGCGGTGCTGGACGTGGAGGGCTTCGAGGAGCCGGTGATCGGCCGGCTGCTCTCGATCCCGGAGCGCGGAGAGCCGCTGCTGAACCGCCTCAGCCTTCGCACGGGCCGCTCGGTCCAGCCCGGGAGGCCGGACGAAGCGGTGCTGAGCGAGGCGTTCGCCGAGGCGCACGGGCTGCGTCCCGGCGACCGCCTCAAGGCCGTGATCAACGGACATCAGCGCAGCCTCCAGGTGGTCGGGACCGCGCTTTCTCCGGAGTTCGTCTACGCGATGGGCCCGGGGACGCTGATGCCCGACGACCAGCGCTTCGGAGTGATCTGGATGGGCCACCAGGCTCTCGCGGCGGCCTACGACCTCGAAGGTGCCTTCGACGACGTGGCGCTCTCGCTGTTGCGGGGCGCGCGTTCCGACGAGGTGATCGAGCGCCTCGATGTGCTGCTGGCCCGCTACGGCGGCATCGGCGCCTACGACCGCAGCGACCAGATCTCCAACTGGTTCCTGATGAGCGAGATCGATCAGCTCGCCAACATGGCGACCATCATGCCCACCATCTTCCTGGCCGTGGCCGCATTCCTGACCAACATGGTGCTGAACCGGCTGATCGCGATCGAGCGCGCCGAGATCGGACTGCTCAAGGCCTTCGGCTACTCCAACGCGTCGATCGGCGTGCACTACATGAAGCTCGTGGTCGTGATCACCGCGATAGGGATCGCGCTGGGCTGCGCGCTGGGCTGGTGGTTCGGCCGCTTCACCACGAGCATCTACGCGGAGCTCTACCGCTTCCCGTTCTTCTTCTTCCGTCCCAGCCCGCTGGTGTTCGTGCTCGCGATCGGCGTGAGCCTGTCGGCCGCCCTGCTCGGTACCGGCCGCGCCGTGGGGCGCGCGGTGGCGCTCCCACCGGCCGAGGCGATGAGGCCGCCGGCGCCCGCGCTGTACCGCAAGGATGGATTCGGTCGCCTGGTCACACTGCCGTTCGACCAGCCGACGCGGATGATCCTGCGTACGATCCTGCGCTGGCCGGCTCGCGCGGCCCTCACCTCCACGGGCATCGCGATGGGGGTGGCGCTGCTCGTGACCTCGTTGCAGTGGGGTGACGCGATCGAGCGCATGGTGCAGGTCTACTTCGTCGAAGCCCAGCACCAGGACGTGACCGTGGGGCTCGTCACGGCCCAGAGCAGCGTGGTGGTCGGGGAGCTCCTGCAGCTGCCGGGCGTGCTGCACGCGGAGCCGGGGCGGATGGTGGCGGCGCGGCTTCGCGTCGGGCCGCGTTCGCACCGGGAGGCGATCCAGGGGGTTCCGGCCGACGCGACGCTCGCGCCCGTCTACGACGCCGAGTCGGGTGTCGTGCCGGTTCCCGCCGAAGGCCTGCTCCTCTCCTCGAAGCTCGCCGAGATCCTCGATGTGGCCCCCGGAGAGGCCGTGACGGTCGAGGTGCTGGAGGGCCGGCGTCCGGTGGTCTCCCTGCCCGTGGCGGGGGTCGTCGATACCTACATCGGCACGCCCGCCTACATGCAGATGCAGGCTCTCAACCGCCTGATGCGCGAGCGTCCGGCCGCGAGCCTCGTGAACCTCGTCCTCGATCCCGCGCGGGAGGCTGAGCTCTACCGCGAGCTGAAGGAGATTCCGGCGGTGTCGGCGGTGATGATCCGCGAGGCCGCGGTCCGCAAGTTCCACGAGACCATGGCCGAGACGATGATGATCTTCATCTCCTTCTTTGCCGCATTCGCCTGCATGCTGGCGTTCGGGGTCACCTACAACAGCACCCGCATCGCGCTATCCGAACGCGGGCGCGAGCTCGCGACCCTGCGCGTGCTGGGCTTGAGCCGGCTGGAGATCTCCTACATCCTGCTGGGCGAGGTGGGCCTGCTGGTGTTCGCGGGACTGCCGCTGGGGTGCCTGGTGGGCAGCGGGCTCGCCTGGTTCATCGCCGACCGATTCGAGACGGAGCTCTATCGCGTTCCCCTGGTGATCGAGCCGTCGACCTTCGGCTGGGCGGTTGCGATCACCGTCGCCGCGACCGCCGTCTCGGCCCTGCTGGTGCGGCGTCGGCTCGACCGTCTCGATCTGATCGGAGTGCTCAAGACCCGCGAGTGAAGATGGCATGACACCCAGGCAGCGCCGCATCGCGCTGTGGGCGACGCTCGGCGGCCTGCTGCTGGCGGGTCTCGCCTACGCGTTCCGCCCCCGGCCCGTTCCGGTCGACCTCGTCGAGGCCCGGCGCGGACCCCTCGTCGTCAGCATCGACGAAGAGGGCCAGACCCGCGTGCGGGACGTGTTCGTGCTGTCCGCACCGGTGACGGGGCGATCGAAGCGCATCGAGCTCGAGGTCGGCAGCGTGGTCGTGGCCGGGGAGACCGTCGTCAGCGAGATCGAGCCCGCGGACCCGACGTTGCTCGACGCCCGCACGGAGATCGAGGGGGAGGCGGCGATCCGCGCCGCGGAGGCCGCGCGCGGGCTCGCCGAGGCCGAGGTGGAGCGCGTCGAGGCCGAGCTCGAGTTCGCGCGGCGCGAGCTCGAGCGTCAGCGGCGCCTGGTCGACCGCGGGGTGTCATCGGAGCGGGACCTGGATGCCGCCGAGCGGGAGTTCCGCACCCGTCGTGCCGCGCTCGCGACGGCGCGAGCCGCTCTCCAGGGGCGGATCTTCGAGCTCGATCGCGCGCGCGCCCGGCTCGTGTCGCCCCTGGAAGCCGAGGATCCGCACGGTCATTGCGAGTGCATCCCGATCCGCGCGCCCGTCTCCGGGCGCGTGTTGCGCCTCGTGCGCGAGAGCGAGGGCGTCGTGCAGGCGGGTGAGCCGCTG
>Ga0209536_100011523_pt1 | contig 12938 bp, 11 predicted proteins | sample DeeMarSeWOR28_12_FD_187461 | JGI IMG/M metagenome (GOLD analysis project Ga0209536, IMG submission 187461) | Marine sediment microbial communities from White Oak River estuary, North Carolina - WOR-2-8_12 (SPAdes) (version 2) | ecosystem: Environmental > Aquatic > Marine > Intertidal zone >...
GATTTTTTTATTATCGGAACTGTGGTAGTGCTGATAAATGGGGGAGGTGGATTGTTGGATATAAATAATATATAATTCAATCAGGAGGGCTTAATGGCTATACCTGATTTTCAATCGATTATGCTTCCATTACTGAAATTATTTCGGGATGGAAAAACACTCAAACACAGAGAAATGATAGATCTAATGGCTGATCATTTCGACCTTAGTGAAGAAGAACGAAATGAATTGTTACCGAGTGGAAGAACGCCTAGATTCAACGATAGAGTAAGCTGGGCTGCAACATATTTAAAAAAGGCAATTCTGTTAAAAACCATACAGAGAGGTATTTATATAATTACCGATCGCGGGATGAGTGTACTGGAAAATCCACCTCCCAAGATTGATATCAAATTCCTTGAACAATATCCTGAATTTATAAAATTCCGCACTCGAAAACCAAAGAATGATGACGGGGATGGTAAAGGCGTAGAAGATGTAACACCAGAAGAATCAATAGAAGAAGGTTACCAGAAAATCAGGCAAGAGTTAGCTGACGAAATCTTGGATACCGTTAGGAATCTTCCACCAAGCTTCTTTGAAAGGCTAGTTGTTGATTTGCTCGTCAATATGGGATATGGGGGGACTCGCAGGGATGCCGGTAAAGCAATTGGAAAATCAGGAGATGAAGGTATTGATGGAATTATTAATGAAGACAGATTAGGTCTTGACATTGTCTACATTCAAGCGAAGAAATGGGATGCCCCTATAGGCAGACCTGAAATTCAAAAATTCGCAGGAGCATTACAGGGACAAAAAGCGAGAAAAGGTGTATTTATCACTACATCTAATTTCACGAAGGGGGCAATGGATTATGTATCGCGGATTGAAAGCAAGATAATCTTAATAGATGGCGAAATGCTTAGTCAGTTGATGATTGACTATAACCTTGGAGTTACTACAGAATCTGTATATGAGTTAAAGAGAATAGATTCTGATTATTTTGAGGGGTAGCGATTCAAGAAATATTGAAGAATAGCGATTCATGAGGAGGAGTTTTATAAACAAATCACTTATATAAGGAACATATATCTTGTTATAAGCTGATGGCTTTCCAGAGACCTACCGACACACCCACAGTTCGTTGTACCACATCACCCACGGACAGGGAATTTGGGGTAACCGTGGGTGCGGAGGTTGAGGAAGTATCTATCTCGGTTCACATCCGTGAGGTCGAGGGTTCGAGTCCCCCCGCGCCCACTTTTGATCGCTGGACACTAGCTAAGTGATCAATTCGTTATTGTTCATTGTGAATTCTCCCTTCCTACATCAACCAGCAGTATAAGATACACCATAGGACTCCCGCACCCTCCGCTTGGAATTTACAAGTGATCCTCATAACCGGCAGCAAAACCAAAAAACTGCGTTTTGCTAAAATTTGAGATTAATTTGGATTGGGGTGGATGTATTCCGAATCGCTATGTTAATTTTGCTGACGAATCACCTCCAATGGGAACCAGTGTCCCCACACCGGTGTGTACAGTTATATGGATTGATGAACGAGAGAGGTGATCCGGTGAAACTTTAACCTCTTCTATTACTATTTGCCCCCGCAATCAGCGGCATGTTGTACACTTTCTCAGGTTCGATTTTCATGGCTTCATCATCAGACCGTGTTACTGTAAAGGTGTAACTCGAGAACCTCTAACCGAGTTTTTTTAATTTCAGGCAGTTGGAAGACTTCACGTTTCTGGCGCTCGAGCTAAAACCCTGTATGCCCTAAAGTGTGTGATCTGGCAGAGATCCAATTTTGTGTCTACTTAGTCAAGATCCACCCAACATCCCGAAATTTACAGGTTTATCCCACCCAATACCAGTTGGCAAACAACGCTGTAAAGAGACCCAGCAGTAATAAAGAGACAACAAAAATAATCCTATCCACCCAAGGATTTTTGCCCCACCGTGCCAGCAGGATGAAAGCTGGAAAGAGCACCCACATATACCGTCGCTGGCTCATCAACAGTCCAGAGCTGAATGGAAGCAGCGCGCCCAGGGTAACAAAAATCCCCTCGCTCCAACGCTTTTGAACCAGCAGAACAATGCCCAAAACGACAAAGAAGATTACAAAGAATAAATCCAGCCAGTTATCCAATGGTAGCGCGCCTGCTGATAGGGCGCTCAGCCATCCTTGCGGAGGGCGCACCAGCAGATCCGCCAGGGTTCCCAGCAAATTGGTGGGTGTACGCCCCCAGGCGTTTGAAGCGTGTAAAAATGCCAGGGCGTCTCCAAATTGTCGCGCCAAATATATCATATAGGCCAGTGTGCCGATAGGCGCCAGAGAGGCTGCTACCAGATCTGTCCAATCTGGCGATTTCCGCTCAGGTGCTTGTTTTCGTTCGTCAATGGTGTCAGGCACCTTCCTGCGCTGCTTCCGCTGCTGCAACCACTCGACTACCAAAAGAGGCGCCAACAAAATACCCATAAAGCGAGTCATTGCCCCTAAGATGCTGGCGACTCCAGCCGCCCACCAGCGACCTTTTCGCGCAAGGAATAAAGAGGCGATGCTGAGGAGCAAGAAAAGCGATTCGCTGTAGATAGCAGAACCAAAAAATGAAGCAGGATAAATTAACAGGTACCAGACAGCCCGGTCAGCGATGGGTTGGTCGAACTCATTTGCAACCAGTAGATGCAACAGCATGACCGCGGCCAATAGAGCCGTATTGGCGACCAACAAGCCGGACAACAAAGTGTCCCCGGTTAGCAGGCGAATCACTCGTATGAGAATCGGTAAGAGCGGAAAAAATGCCACCGAGGGAAACTGAATCCCCTGGAAGCGATAACCCTGGTCTGCAATATCTGTATAAAAACCGGTATCCCAGCGGCTAGCAAACACATCGATTAAGGTATTATCCGGTCTCAAGTGGTATGGTGGCACGCTAGAATCTGCCAGGATAGGGGCAGAAAAGTAAGCCACAAAAGCAATTCCCAGGCGCGTAATCAGGAAAGCCAGGAGAGGCATCCAGATCCAGCGCTTGGCTTGAAACTTTCGAAAGCCTTTTCTCAGTCCTGGTGCGATTGTTCCTCCAGGGTTAAGTCAAATAGTATCTTTTTAATAAGAAGTGGACAGGATTCACAAACTGACGAGGCCGTTTGTGCCTGTCTTTCCCTTTATTTGAAGATAAGCGGTAAGAAAACGTTTATCTTCTGGTATGCGTCTGCATAGAGCTGCCAGGCGAAACCCTGGTTAGGTAACCCCTTCGCGAGTACAAGGGTTGCCCCGGATAAAAGTAACAACACAGCTAGGATTAATCGCATTATTTTTTTCATAGATGCCTCCTTGGCATACAGGATTTGTATTTATTATCAATTCCGGGAAGCCTTCTTTGGTATTGCAGGACTCCATCAAGGCTTCTCGTCTAAGGCCTGGGGAGATGCTCTTGGGTGTTTTGACATCCTGTGTTCAGGCACTTGTTGGCCATTAGCCGATAAACCGATCCTATCGACTTGGCTGACATCGTAGCATTCAACTCGTTGGGTACATCATCAATATAGATCGGCCTGTATCTCATCTCCTTTTCTATGGCGTTCATCATATCATTTGGGGCAATCAAAAAGCGATTGATTGCCTGAACATCAGGTCGCATGCCCTCCACCAATTGAAGATATTGGATTACGGGTACAACATCCCACCAACCAAAAACCAGCGCATCCTGTTCCACATTATTCAAGATCGTCTCACCCTGCAAGCGGCTAGACCAATCCTTTGATAGATCGACAATGCGCCAGTTCCATGCCAGGGAAAAAAAGACAATACTCACGATCAAAATTGACAATATCCTTAAACTTATCCTGCGGATGTGCATAGAATCGATTTGCCTCACCCATTCCAGCAGTTCTTGGAGACCATACGCCATCCACAAAGCCCATATCAAATAGGTCGGAAGGTACATGGTGTCTTTATCTATCACCTGGTAGTTAATATAAAACGCGGCATTGAACAAAAACATCAACCCTAACATCCCGCCTTCACGCCAGTTCCTCCGGAAAAGCAAGATCATTCCCAGGAGACCTGGCCCAATCCCGAAGCCCAAAAAAGCTCGGCTCAGTTGGATCAGATACTGCTGGGTTTCATGCCACAACCCTAAACTATTGTAGGCCAACATCAAGCTGGTAAAGGCGCGCCCGGAGATCAGCCACCACAGACCTTCCAGGGTGGTCAGATCGACCGGGTGAAAAATCAAGCCTGCATCAAAAGTGCCAGCGTAATTGAAGACCGGGTGCGCTAGGTAACGCAGCGGCAGGTAGAGGTAAAAGCTCAATCCCACCAACGCAGCCAGGGTGAAAGCCAACACTGACCGTGGCGCAAGGGCTTTCTTGAAGTGCGTGCTGAGAACAAAAAAAAGGCTACCTGGAATTAAAAGCACCATCGCTGCATGGTGACTCAGCCCTATACCAACCAACAGTCCGATCACTAACATACGTCGTGGGGTTGGCGAATCGCTCCAGTGCAACAATGCCAGGATCAAGCCAGCCATTAACGCGGTGTGCAATGTGTATACTTCAGCCACCAGGGATAATCCCCAAAAGAAAGTTGAAGTCGCAAGCAACCCTAATGCGCCAAAAGTCGCCCAACCACCTATCCGCCATCGCCGCAGGATGCGATCCACCAGGAAAATCGTTAGTGCACCGAAGATTGCCGAAAGCAAATTCATGCGGTAGCCAACATCTCCCAAGGGGATCTTAGACCACATGTACCCCAGGGTTAGGTATAGCGGGTAGCCTGTAGCACGCATTAAACCCCCTGTGTATGCTGCCGTGGTCATCTCAGCACTATCGAGGTTATATATGGTAGGAGCGAGAGTAAGGAGATAAATACAAAATGGTAGCCCAAAGGAAGCCAAACCACGCCAATCAACCCGGGATGCTGCCGAGGTGATTACCTCTCGGTAACGATTTGAGAATAGGGCAGGCAGTTGTTGGGCTTCTTTCATCTACTGGCAATCTTGACTATTTACTAATATGACGTGCCATGATTGAATTTGTGATGTTTAATTTCCAAGGCGAAAAAAATTACTCTATAAAAGCAGGCGAAAATTGGTGCTGGAATATTTTTTCATGCGTACGACCTGAAATAAGGTGTAAACAGGCTGAGGCGTTGGGCGAGAGCTCGAAAGATGCCAAATGCCAGAATCAAGAGATCCTTCCAGGGGAAAGGGTGCCATCATTTCGAGAATATTCCACTCTATTGATGCTCAGATTTGGCATCATTAATATAATACGATCAGGTTGCCAATATGGATTTATTAACGGCGTGTTCAAGTTGATATGTAAGGTTGGTGTAATCTGTTTTCGGTATGAATATAATATCAAAGAAGAGTAAGTCAGGTATATTCTAAGGTTTCAACACCATAAAGGAGCAACACCCTGACCTACCAGGATGATTTTACCTTGACACGAAAGAAGATCCAGTGGATATAGAAATATAACATATCGTGGTTAACTTAGTGGTGTTCTCGCTAAGTGGTCTTCTCGCTAAATCAATATAAATTCAACCCCTACCCACCTCGGTTCGCAAGGTGCAGGCTCTTTATCCCCGCCCCCACTTCCTTCGACTTCACTCAGGACAAGCTTGTGGGCAGGGAAGAGGCGCAAAAACAGGGGATCACCTCGGATTACAGCCTCGGCTCCCCCTGTTTTTCCGGCAAATCAATTTACACCTATTTACCGAGAGCACCACTAAGCGGATCAGACCCTATCACCGTATGGTTATAAGGCTGTATTCGATTTATCTGAATCGTTTTTTGGGAAACACACCTGCAAACCAAATAAGCAATTAATATCCCTCCAGGAAGTGAATCCCAGCCTATGAGTTTGACGGTTCAAATCCGGACGTCCCAACCAAAGTGAACCAATCCTCTCAGGCAACATTCATTTTGGGTAGCCGTGAGGAAACCAGTAACCGTGAATATTGGGGACGCACTGGGACTGTAATGATGATAAATTAGGTCAAAATAGTTTATAATATATATCAATAAAATTTTTGTGTTTATCTTTTTCTAAACCAAGGAGAAAATGTTATGTTTAAATTTGAGAAAACTATTCATATCAACCGTCCCCCACAGGAAGTCTTTGATACAATGACTGATCCTGCCCTCGCTACTAAATGGCGAGATTCAGCCATCTCCGTCGAATGGACATCGGATGGCCCTATTGGTGTTGGCTCAACACAAAAGTCTGTTGGTAAGATGTTAGGGCGCGAAATGGAGTCTATATCAGAAGTCACAATCTGGGATCCACCGAACGAGTTTGGCTGGAAAGCACTTGGTGGGCCCATCCCTTACGAGGCCAGTCAGAAATTTGAATCAAAGGAAGGTGGTACCCAGGTCACTTTTAGCGGATGGGCAGAGGTAGGTGGTTTTTTCAATATGGCTGAGGGCCTGGTTGGCAAACAGATAGAAAAAACGATGGATAAAGATATGCGCGGCCTGAAAGCTTACCTGGAAGGATCCCAAGATTAAGTAAGACTTGCGCATTTGACAATTTGTATGATCTTTTATCATAAAGGTAGCAAGTATTGACTTTGAAGTTTCATTTCTATATAATTAAGAAGCCAATCGAATATATTTGAGGATTTCACTACTCGCGGCAAGACAGCCTATATGGCTGTTCAACTTTCTGCCTACTTACAAGCCGGCGAAACATCATCGTCGGTTTGTATTGGTTAAGGGGAGGTAAATTTTAGATAGTAAGGAGAAGCGGGTTTGATTGATCATGTCTACAATTGTGACTTTAACTGCCATATCCTCGTTCATTGGCTTTGTACTCAATTCTGCCGTCCTATATCTCGTCCTTTCCCGGGGGAGGCGTAAATACCATTATTTGTTTGCAGGCATCCTGCTGATCTGCGCAGTTTGGGATCTATCAATAACCATTACCATGTTGCGTAATGAACATCCAGGGGATTTGATTCTGCTCGGAAAAATCCTTAACATTGTCTGCATATTCTTGTTACCGCTCATATTTCATTTCACCTGCTCTTATATTAATAGACCATACCCAAAAACGACCGCAATCCTCTGGGCAATGACCACCATCATGGCTGTGTTGTGGATCTTTGGTATTGGGGGAAAGATCAATGATGTATATCATTACAGCTGGGGCAATATTTGGAAAGGCGATCAAATATTTGTAATCACTACTTGGCTGGCTATTCCCTTGTGGATTCTTAATTTCTCGGTCGCTTGCTGGCTTCTGTACGGGCAAATCAAGCGTGAATCCTCTCAGGTGACCCGCCGCCATCTGCTTTATGTGCTGGTCGGTTTCATGGCCATCGGTCTGGCAGTAGTTAAGGTATTAGTAGTGGTTGGAGTTGACGTGGCTTTTCTGCTTCCGATGGGAATGGCGTTTAACGACCTTTTCGTCGCCCTGATAGGGATCGCCATTATTAAGGAACGCTTATTCGATATCACCCTTGTACTCAAGAAGGGGGCCTTATATTCTGCACTAGGCGCCGGGATCATCTTGATCTTCAGTATCTCTGAGCATATGCTGGCAACATATATAGGAGAATTCCTGGGGGAGGAATCTTTCATTATCCATATCATATCCATTGCCGTGGTGATAGCCATTCTGATGCCAGTCAAGCATTGGCTAGAAAGGATTATTGAAGGCTACTTTCATCAGAAGCAATTTGAATTTTGATAGCAGGTTTCCACGAAAATCTGCCTATCTGTAAAACACTCACCCCCAAATTAAAATCCGCACACCGAAGTAAAACCTGTCGAATTTCATTTCCAATATCGCTATAATAAATTAGTTAACGTCATGTGCAAGTTTTGAGTTCTCCATCAAAATGTCATACTTAAGCGAAGTAAAGCCCTTCGCGTCACAAAGGATGAACTTCGCACAAGGTATCCCTATAACCGCAGCCTACCAAAGCTTAAGGGATTCTTCACTCTCCCTCGCAGGCTCAGGACTCAGGCATCGCTTGTTCAATGACAATTTCTATTGATTTTAAACTTGGATAAGAATAACATGCACATCGGGTTAGCCAATTCCCTTTAGCGACGAACGAGAAAAAGGGACAAGCACGAAGTTCATCCCGACAAGGGACTCTAGTGATTTAACTGGTCACTCAGCCGGCAGAAGGAGGCAGCTCATGGAAGGTACGAAAACGCTCAAGCGAGAGGATGTAGCAGTCGAAAGCACCTGGAATCGAGAATCGATTTATCCATCCTGGGAAGCCTGGCAGCAAGATTTCGAGGGGACATCTGCAGGACTTGCAGAGTTAAGTGAATTTTCAGGAAAATTAAAGGGTGGTCCGCAGGTTCTGCTGGATTGGTTTGAGGCTTTCAACAAATACTATTACCAGGTCTATAAACTGTGGACATTCAGCGAACTGGCAGTGGCTGTGGATGCCGGAGATGATCAAGCCAAGGGACATAAGACTCAGTCCGACAGCCTGTACTCACAGTTCATCGCCAGCACAGCTTTCGCCAATCCTGAGCTGCAGGATATTGGGGCTGAATTGTTTGCCTGGATTGCGGAAGAACCGCGTCTCGCTGATTACAGGCATTTCGTCAATAACCTGCTGCGCCTCAAGCCCCACCAACGATCCGGCGAAGTAGAAGAAGTGCTGGGCATGATCGAGTCGCCAGCAATGTCTGTTCTGCAGACATATTCTGAATTAACCAACAGCGATATGACCTTCAGCGATGCCATTGACAGCAAAGGGAGGTCTCATCCCGTCCGCCAGGCAACCGTGACACCTATGGGCATTGAAAGCCCGGACCGGGAGCGCAGGCGGACCGCATGGGAGAGCTTCTGCGACGCCCACCTGGCGATGCAGAACACATTGGCCAGCAACTATATCGCCATGATGAAGTATTACCAGTTGTCAGCCAAGACCCGCGGTTACGATTCGGTCCTTGAGATGAGGCTCTCGCCTTCAAACCTGCCGGTGGAGGTCTTTCACAACCTGATCGAATCATTTAAGAATAACCTGCATATCTTTCACCGCTATTGGGAGGTCAAACGCAAAATCCTTGAGATCGATCGGATTCACCCTTATGACATCTGGGCGCCGATCGTGCAGAGACCGCCTGTGATCCCATACCAACAGGCCGTAGACATGATCTGCGCCGCCCTGGCCCCACTTGGTGAAGAGTATGTAGCCACGATCCGGCATGGCAGTATAGAGGACCGCTGGGTCGATTATGCCCCTAACGCAGGTAAAACGCAGGGTGCGGCATGTGTCCTCGCCGTGGGCGACTTTCCACCATTTGTTTTCCTGAGCTATAGAGACGATGTGAACAGCCTGAGTGCGCTGACACATGAATTGGGACATTCGCTCCAAAGCCACTACCAAAATCTAGAACAACCGCCGATTTATAACAACTACCGGGATTTGTCGTCCGCCATCGCAGAAACAGGTTCCAACTTCCACCAGGTGATGACCCGCGCCTATTTACGGGAGTTAAAAAAAGACGACCGCGATTTCCAAATCGCCATTCTCGACGAAGCGATGTTCAACCTGCACCGCTACCTGTTCATCATGCCAACCCTGGCTCGCTTCGAGTTCGAGGTGTGCGAACGCCTGGAGCGGGGTGAACCGCTCAACGCGGGCATCTTCAATTCGATCATGACCGGACTATATGCGGAGGGTTATGGCGATACGCTGGAGGATGATCCTGAGCGCACCGCCATCACCTGGGCTCAATTCTCTCACTTGTATGCACCTTTTTACACCTTCCAGTACGCAGTCGGCATCAGCGCGGCCCAGGCCCTGGCTGAAGGTGTCATCTCAGGTGCACCAAACGCAGCGGAGAATTATCTGAAGTTCCTCAAAAGAAGCACCTCGATGTATCCTTTTGATTTATGGAAGCTGGCCGGCGTCGATATGAGCACCCCGGAACCGGTTGAAAAGGCTTACGCGGCCCTGTCCGATATCATCGACCAGCTGGAAACATTTACAACTTGATATATACCACCCAGGCTATCGGTCACTGCTGAAAATCTTACATCATCCTTCATCATCCGGAATATATTCGAGCAGGTCTCCTGGTTGACAATCCAGGGCACGACAGATGCTATCCAGCGTCGAAAAACGGATGGCGCGAGCCTTGTTCGTTTTGAGAATCGACAGGTTGGGTAAAGCGATATCGATCGTCTCGGCCAGCTCGGAGAGCTTTACGCTGCGTTTGACCAGCAGCAAATCAAGGTTTACTCGGATCGTCATGTGCACCTCAAATCGTCAACGCTCTTTCACGTTCAAGCTCAAGTCCATAGCTCCACACCTGCGCCAGGACCAGGATCAGCAAGCTGGCCAGGATGACTTCGGGTTCAAATGGCGACGGCAGACCGAGTGGCGGATCCACGATCATCACCTGCCTCAAAATCTCTCTGGCGGCAAAGTACTCGGCAAAAGCCTGCACGAATCCCACGATCAGCACCGCGTACCCGATGCGACGGATCTGCTTGGCGTTTTCCCGGGTGAAGATATCTCCCTGGAGGATGGCTTGGAGAACCGCCCGCAGCAGGTAGACCACGAAGACCAAACCGAGGGCAATCAGCAGCTTGCCAAGATTGCTGATGAAGATTAAGTACCAATCGGTGGTTTCCAGACGCAGCGTGCCCTGAGCACCTTCCACATAAGCAGCCCGAATGCCTTTCGCCTCTGCTCCAGCGAGATCAACTTCATAGGTGGGGTCATCGCCCAAGCCAATCGCCACCGGTACGGATGAGGTGATAGGGATATCGGTCACTCTGAGGATCAAGGGTGAGAAAGCGATCCACAGAACGAGGAAGATACTTGCGAAAACCAGAAATCCGAAGATGATATCCAGTATTATCTTCACGATGCGGGGTAGTCTTGGATTGATTGTGTCAGACATGATCATAACTCCCTAGAATTATCGAATATCATTAAATATTTTATGATAATCAATAATATTATAGCGAATATCGTTATCTTTGTCAAGCACCCATTTAATCTTCTGCAGTTCTCCTTAAGCGGTTGTCACGATATACTTACGGAATATCAACCCCCACCCACCCTGCCTACGCAGGGTGCATGCTTCTATCCCCGCCCCACTCATGCGGGAGGGGATGAAGCGGTTATAGTATTTATCCTGACATGGTCCTCCTGCCGATGAGCAGTAAAACCTGGGAGATTCTTTCAGAAATTTATCATGAAGGCTTTCAGTGAACTAACCAAACGGGGAAAGATAAGACGTCTGCGCCAGGTGGCGATCCAGGCTCTCGCACATTATGAATTGCGGGTTAAGCGGATAAATTTCCTGACGATCGAGACGAATACGATGTTCAAGGTGCTGTCCGAAGAAGGAGAGAGGTTCGTGCTGCGCATCTATTCCGATGAAGAAACCACGCTAAGCGAGAATCAAACCGAGCTGTTCTGGTTGGAGGCAATAAAGCGAGACACGGATTTGAACATAACCGAACCTGTTTCCCGGCGGGACGGGGATTACATCACCATCGTCAAAGCCCCAGGCGTGCCCGGCGAAAAGCGCTGTGTGCTGTTTAAGTGGGTGCCAGGCCGGGCATTGGAGGAACATCTCAACCCAGGCAATTATTTCAAGCTCGGCGAAACAATGGCGAGGCTGCACGATCACGCTGAAAGTCTCAAGCCACTGCCGCCGTTCGTGCAGCCGAAGAAATGGGACAAGGTCTTTTACTACCCCGATGAGCCAGTCGTCTACAACACGGAGGCATACAGTCACCTTTTCCCCCCTGAACGCGTTGAATTGCTGGATGAAGTGATCGCCCGGGCGAATGAAGAGTTTATGAGGTTATACGCCGATCAAGAGAGGCTGATGCTGATCCACGGGGACCTGCACTATTGGAATGTGCACGTCTTCAAGGGAGAGCTGTATATCATTGATTTTGAGGACGTGATGCTGGGCTATCCCGAACAAGATATCGCCATCACGCTGTATTATGGGCGCCAGCGTGATGATTACAACGAGCTGCGTTCAGCGTTTATGCGAGGCTACAGCAGTCTGCGAACGTGGCCGGTGGAAGATGACAGGCAGATTGAAACACTGATGGCGGCTAGGAGGGTGAACTTCATTAACTACGTCGCCCGCATCGATCCTTCTCCAAAGGAATATATCCGAGAACGGTGCGAGGAGTTAATGGAGTACTTGGATAGCTACGGATAAAAGCATTCATTACCACCCCAGAAGTAGGTGATCAAGGGTGGGCGATGTCTAGGATTCGAGTCACGCTTACGACCATTTAAACACTTTCAGCGACATCGCAGAATCTTATTATCGATTATAAAAATACTACTAGGTGAGTGGATTTATTAGGGAAAAGCAGCTCATAATCCTTGCACCAGACGGAATAAACATAATTAATTCTTTTCCTTATAGATTAATCCAAATGATACATCAATATGCCCTGCAAGATTGATATCGAGAGCTTTATCAGTATAATAATTAGTGTATCCGGCTGGATTTTGACAACAAACCAAAATTTGATAACACCATAGAAGATGTATGCGAGGAGGAACTAATGGACATGCCCGAATACGTAACAAAAGAAGAAGTTCAGCGAGTTTGCGATCAGCTCGGCATTCGTGATTGGACAAAGCTATCCCAACCAGAAGTCGAAACTGGCGAGGCAGAGATGATCCAAAAATTGGTTGGCGGAGAGGCCTTAGAAATTTCAGCGCAGGAATTTCGGCAGGGTCTTGAAGTCGAGCTTGAGCACGGCATCGGATTCGAGGATGCGAACGTCACCAATAATCATCCCATTCTGACGGGGAAGATCGTGCTTGCACACCTGAAGGAAAGCCTGGATTACTATACCCGTCTCGATGTCGCTGAGATCGAGGGCGACCTGCTCAAAGCGATCCTGTCCGGTGACCAAGCAAAACTTGCAAGCAAATACCAGAAGCTGCTAGAGGCCCGATATCAATTGAGTCAGCGGGAAAAGGA
>Ga0209536_100011525_pt1 | contig 12936 bp, 11 predicted proteins | sample DeeMarSeWOR28_12_FD_187461 | JGI IMG/M metagenome (GOLD analysis project Ga0209536, IMG submission 187461) | Marine sediment microbial communities from White Oak River estuary, North Carolina - WOR-2-8_12 (SPAdes) (version 2) | ecosystem: Environmental > Aquatic > Marine > Intertidal zone >...
CCAGCCAAAAGATCAGTCCTATGGCGATGATCACTCCGACGATAATGACGATAACATATGTAAACATTTTTTCTCCCCTGATCTCTTCTCCGCCGCGAAAGGCCCGCGGGCTCTCGGTCAAAGATATCAAGTTCTGGGGCAGGGAATAGGTGGCAAGGTCTCCCGCAGCGCTTATGTCACCATAATGGATCTCAACATTACCCGTTAGCTCTATGATCTCGTTTCTTTGATTGTAGCTTGCTGCGTTGGATGTGATGTTGCCGTTGCTCTCAACCGTTGATTCCAGAACGAACTTAACATTTCCAAGCGCATAGATTATGTCGCTTTTGCTGTCCACCTCAAACTTTGTTGATGTCAGGATAATTTTCTCTTCCTTGTCTATGACGGCTTTTGGATTTCCGGTTAATATGACCCGCTCCAACCCTACATCGGCCTCAAGATTGTCGGAATATACCGTTGTATCCCCCTTTATCAGCTGTATACCCTTTTTGCAGACCACTCTCTGTGTCGCCAATTTCCAGGTAAGATTTTTTGCTTTGAACCAATATCCGATCTCTTTTGTAAGCTCATAAGAATTTGGTATTATAAATTTGGAAGTGTTGCTTTTTTCAAGCTCCAGTTTTCTTATCTTTCTCTTGAATTCTCTTTCGTATTTGGCGTCATATCCCAGAGGGTCTACAAGATAGATCTCGTTCCCTTTCATGTTCCATTTTGCGGTCGGCGCCAGTATCTTCAGGGATCTTTTGCCTTTCTTAAAAAATGTCCCGTCAACGGTTTTCATGTTGGCGATCTTCGTGGTTTTATTTAAGTCTGATTCTTCCGCTTTTATTTCCCAGTATTTTACTCCGCCCACGATCTCGGCAAATGTGACGCCGCGAAAAAAGAGATCGGCGCGCCGTCTTTGCTGTCTTAGCGTCTCGGCGATCTTTTTTGTCAGATCACCCTTGGGGACAAAGATCGCCCACAAAAAGAAAACCGTGAGCGCGAGAAGCAGAAGCGAAATGATAAATCTTTTGAATAGGCTCAATTTAAATCCTCTTAGTATCCCAGAGCTCGAAGTCTCAGGGCCTCCATTCCTTCCCAAAAGGCGTTCCAACCCCAGCCTTTCTTGGAATATCCCGCGGCAAGAAGGAGGTGCAGTGCGGCTACGTTCGAGTCGATCTTTATTGCTTTCTTGACCCATTTTATCGCCTTGTCAACCTGGTCAAGCTCGCCGTAGATCAAACCTATGTAGCCGTAAGCCCAAACTTTCTTGGGATCTTTTTTTGGTTCCATATCCGCAACTTGTTTTAAAACTTCTATCGCTTCTATTTTTTTGTCGTTAAAATAATAAGCAAAGGCCAGACGGAATTTTATTTTCCAGTCATCGGGATAGGCCGCTGCTTCTTTTGAATACAGCTCAAGACATACCGGGGCAAAATCTTTATCCAGTTTATCTACTTTCTTTAATTCTTCCAGCCCTTCTTCGATCTGATTTGTATAGGCGTATGTTATTGCCAGGTCAAAATGGGCCAGGGGAGAGCTGGGATTCGCCTCAACAGATGCTTTCTTTTCCGCAAGCTCTTGCCTTAATTCTTTTGTTATTGACCAGGCAAATGCGGTACTGGTCATAAGCAGGATAAAAAGTACTGCTATAGATACAATTAAACCTTTATTTTTTACTGATTTCATTTATTCACCTCTTATCTTTCTAATAAGATTTGTAGTCGATTTTCCCTTGATCTCTCGGACCACGGCTACCTTTCCGCCGTATGACTTGACGGTTTTAGCTTCCGGCAGGTCCTTTTCCCTGTAATCTCCTCCCTTAATGTGTATATCCGGTCTTAATGCTTTTATCAGATTTATCGGTGTTCTTTCTTTGAAGATTGTGATAAAGTCGACCGAATCGATCGCCGAGAGGACCTCGGCCCTGTCTTTTTCGCTGACATAAGGCCTGTCTTTTTCTTTTATTTTTTTAACGGACGAATCACTGTTCAATCCGACTATGAGAACATCTCCCAGGCTTTTTGCTTCTTTTAAATATCTTATGTGGCCTGCGTGAATAAGATCAAAACATCCGTTCGTAAAGACAACGTTCAACCCTTCTTTCTTCAGGTTTTTTATGATCTCTCTGAGCTCTTTGAGGGTTCTTACTTTCTTTCGGAGGTGAAGTTCGCCTTCTATGTTTACTATCAATTCCTCTTTTGTTGCCGGTGCGGTCCCTACTTTGCCTACTGCAACAGAGGCTGCATAATTTGCAAGGTGAATGGCTTCTGCCATGCTTGCTCCGGCTGACAGGGCAAGGGAGAGAGTTGCTATAACCGTGTCTCCCGCCCCTGTAATGTCGAATACTTCTCTTTTGATAGCAGGAGAATAGATCGTTCTCCCTTTTTTCCCGAATAAGGTCATTCCGTTCTTGCCCCTTGTGATCAAAATGTATTCGGTTAAAAGGCTTTTCAGCAGTTTCTTTCCTGCTTTTTCCAGACTTCTGTTATCTTTTATCTCGATAAGGGAAGCTGTCTCAGCTTCCTTTTGGTTGGGTGTAATTATTGTCGCCCGCCTGTATTTTGAGAAATCTTTTCCTTTTGGGTCGACAGCGATAGGTTTTTTGCGCTGCTTTGCTATTTTTATCGCCTCTTTTGCGATCTTTTCGCTGATAATGCCTTTTCCGTAATCGGATAAAATGACCGCGTCAACTTCTTTTATGGCTTTTTTTATTGTCTGGATGATCTTTTTTGTGATCTTTGCATTGATAATATTCTTGTCTTCTCGATCTACCCTTACCACGTGCTGGTTGTGGGCAATGATCCTTGATTTCAGTATTGTCGGTCTGGACGCGTCTCTTATGATATATTTTGTGCTGATGTTCGCTTTCTTTAAGGCCAGAAGGAATTTTGCGCCCGAGCTGTCATTTCCGATGGTCCCGATGAGATAGGGGATGCCTCCCAGAGTTTTAATATTTGCAGCAACGTTAGCTGCTCCGCCCGGAACATGAGATATGGAGGATACATCCGCTATCGGAACGGGAGCTTCAGGAGAAATGCGCCCGACCTTGCTCCAGATGTGTTCGTCAAGCATTGTATCGCCGATGACCAGGATCTTTTTGCCGTCAAAGTTATCTATGATCTTCTTTAAAGCGTCCACTTTAAGCCTCCTCGATTATTGCCTGGGAAAGCAAAGGGATCATTATTTCGTGATGGCCGATGATATTGTATCCTTTGCCGCTTCCCTCGGTCGGCCTCGTCACTACGTTTACTCTTGGCCTGTAATGGGCGATCATATCAAAAGGTGCGGTCGTGAAATTTTTGACTTCACCCTTAATATTTCTTGCCATGTTCAGGGCTTTTAAAAAGACTTCCGGCAGTATCACGGTGGAGCCGATATTTAAATATACTCCTCCGTCGTTCAATTCAGAAACAACCCCTGAAAGGACTTTGAAATCAGTAAAGCTTCCTTCTCCGGTTGCTTTGGCATCCATTGAAGGATGCATGTGGATCGTGTCTGTTCCCATTGCAACAAAGACCGTAACCGGAACATCATTTTTTAATCCTTCCGCCAAAATACTTCTTTCAGCGTTTGGAGCTTTGAGTTCGATGATCTTTTGGCCGACGGCTTCTCCGAATCCGGTTTTTCCGTCATGGCATGCTTTTAGAGCGCTGTTGATATTATCTGCGGTTTCTTTGACCATGCCGAACAAGCCTTCTTTTAGTCCTTCTCCTACGTCTTCCGAAGTTCTTCCGATCGTAGCTATCTCAAAGTCGTGTATCGCTCCGGCGCCGTTCAAGGCTATAGCGCTAATAAAGCCTTGTTTCATAAGTTCAATAATAAGGGGAGACAATCCGCACTTTATAACATGTGCTCCAAGTCCGAATATTACAGGTTTGCCCTTCTTTTTTGCCGCTACAACAGCTTTTGCCACATCCCTTAAGTCTTTGACGGCAAGTATGTTGGGGAGCGACTTAAAGAAATCCTTGAACGAGGCGTTCTTGTTCAAGGTCTTAGCCAGGTCATCTAATTCAACCTTGGTTTTTCTTTTCTCTATCTTGTAAGTTTTCGCCTTACTGATGTCTATAGGCTTGAATTTTTTACTCACTTTTTTTCGTCCTTTAATATCCAATTAACCGCGTCCAGAAGGTCTTCTGCTTCAAAATCTGGTTTATTTCTTTCGTAGTCTTTTTCTTCCCTTTGTTTTTTGCCTTTTCCGGTCAGTACATGTACCGTTTTGACCTTTACTGCTTTTCCTGTTTGAACGTCGCTCAATTTGTCCCCGACAAAATACGACTGCTTAAGGTCTATAGAATGATCACTTACCGCCTGTTCTACAAGGCCTGTATGCGGTTTTCTGCATTCACAAGCCTTTTTATAGGGATAAAGTCCGTGCTCAGGATGATGCGGGCAATAATATATGGCGTTAATATATGCCCCGCCTTTTAAGAGTTCTTTCTGCAATTTCTTGTCTATATTCTGGAGAATATTCTCTGTAACAAGGCCCCTTGCTATCCCGGCCTGGTTGCTAATAACTATTACTTTGAAGTGCGCCTCGTTCAGCTTTTTTACTGCTTCTGCGGACCGAGGGAGAAGCTCAAGTTTCTCCGGATCGTTTATATACCCCAAGTCTTTGTTGATCGTTCCGTCTTTATCAAGAAATACTGCCTTGTTCATACTACTTAGAAAAAAGCTCCTCTTCTACAAGTTCACAGATTATGTGTTCGATAGTTAAATGTGATTCCTGGATCCTGGGCGTACTCCTTGCCGGAACAATTATGGGGAGGTCAACCAGATCTTTAATGCTCCCGCCGTCACAGCCCAAAAGGCCGATGGTCTTTAAGCCTTTAGCCTTTGCCGCTTCAACACCTTTGATCACATTTTTTGAATTCCCGCTTGTTGATATTCCAAATGCCACATCGTTTTTTTCTCCCAAGGCCTCTATTTGCCTTGAGAAAACCACGTCAAAAGAATAGTCATTGCTTACTGCAGTAAGGACAGATGTGTTGGTCGAGAGGGCGATCGCGGGGAGAGCCTTTCTTTCTTTTTTATATCTTGCAACGAGTTCGCAGGCCATGTGCTGTGCGTCTGCAGCGCTGCCGCCGTTGCCGAAAAACAGCACTTTTTTGCCTGATTTTAGTGCTTCGATGATCATTTTTATAGCTTCTTCGATCTTGCCTGTCAGGTCTTTAACTACCTTATTTTTGAGATCGATGTCCTCTTTTAGTATAGAAATTACTTTTTGTTTCATATAAAACCCTCCAAGTGAAAAACCTTGATATTATAGCATAAATTGAGTCCAAAGGCCATGAAGGCCATTGGGGCCGTCAAGGCTAAAAAGAGCATAGGGATAAAAGTCTTAAAGGATAGATTTTTTAAGCCTTGCCGACTTTTTGCCTTTCTCTCTTTCTTTATCACTTGATGGTCTTAATGGCCTTTATGGCCTTGAATTAAGGCGTTATCTTTCCGCTCAAACAGATCTTAAATATCTTAAAGTAGGCCTTGGCCCTCTGAATTGCCTCGGCTTTATTCTTTCTAAAAGGATAGGAGAGGAGCGTTAGGATCGAAGTTATAATAGCCAAAATGAGCAGGAATAACCTGTAAATAAAGTAGGCGATCAAACCGTAGTGCTTTCTGCAGAAATAAAGGCCCCCCCGGAAACCTTCGACAAAAAGCCTTTTGTTGAATACCCTTGTACTGCTGTAGCCTTTGTAGTGCATTACTTCCGGCTCGGGAAGGAAATATATTTTCCATCCCGCCTTTTTTATCCTTTTGCACCAGTCAAGATCGTCAGTATAAAAGAAGAAGTTCTCGTCCAAAATACCCACCTTGTCGATCACTTCTTTTCTGACCATAAGAGCCGCCCCCATCAAAAAACCGACTTCTTTGGGGTGAGGTGATCTCCAGAATCTTTTTCCCAAAAGGCTTCCTTGCCGCTGGATCGTCCCGTCGGGATTCAAGAGTTTTGGGCCGCAGGCGCCTGCTTTAGGATTTTTATCCATGAATTGGAGCATTTTATCGAAGGCTTTATCCTTGGTTACTGTATCGTCGTTCAATAGAAGAGCATATCTCCCGTCATGTATCCTCAGTCCTTGGTTCGTTGCTTTGATGAATCCGAGGTTTTCTTTGTTTTCAATGACTTTTACCTCAGGAAAGAGGGACTTTACCATGTGAACCGAGTCGTCACTTGATGCGTTATCCACGACTATGATTTCCAAAGTTGCTTTATGTGTTGAGCTGTAAACGGACCGGAGGCATTCTTCGAGCAGCTTTGAATTGTTGTAGTTCACTATTATTATGGATAGGTCTTTCATATTTCTATGTCCATTTCTTTAAGGGCAGAAGTCAATCCTTCACGGTAATTATACTCTTTTAAGATATTATAAAAAAGCTTGCTTCCGGCTTTATATCTTCTTTCAATGAAATTATATATGGGCCTGTTGTTCTTTATGAAATTATAGATTCCCATGGCGACAGGGTTCATGCCCAAGAAGTATTTGATCTTCATGTTCCTGTGTTTTCTGTAGAACTTAGCCGCGGATTGGCCCATTTTAGTGCCTCTCTCTAACAGGCCTTCTTCGGCTACAACGTGAAAGTGATAATTAAATGCTTTGGGATTATAGATCAGGGGGATCCCCAATCTTTCCATTCTGTAACCAAGTTCAATGTCTTCCCACCCGTATCCTGAGAAAACAGCGTCAAAAAGACCGGCTTTTTCCAGCGTTCTTTTCCTGGCCGAGAGGTTTCCTGATAAGAAGTAGATAAAGGGCAGGCGCTGTCCTTGTCTTAGCTTTCTTTGAATATATGGCGATAGATTTGAAGTTTCCTTGAAATTATCCAGCCGTTTTAAATTGTAAGTCAGTCCCTCTATGGCTGCATTCTCGTATTTATCGTGGCAGGATAAATGTTCGGAAATCAAGTTTTTGTCGGCTATCATGTCAGCGTCGGTCAAAAGGATTATCTCGCCCTTTGCTTCTCGTATTCCTCTGTTCCTGGCCTCGGGCTTTCCTTTATTTTCTACGATAAAGTATCGAAGCTCGCAGTCAAGTTTCAGGGCCGTTACCATTTCCTCTGTTCCGTCCGTTGAAGAAGAGTCGACAAGAACAACTTCATAAGCGTCTTTTTCCGCTGATTGTTCAGACAGGGATTCCAAGACCATTTTAAGGCTTTGCTTTTGATTGTATGTTCCTATGACAACGCTTATTTTTGGGTTCATGTCTTTTCCTTCAGTAAAAAGTCGTTTATTCTTTCTGCGATCCTTTTGCTTGCTCCCGGTTCGCCCATGATCTGCCTTCCTCTTTCGCTCATTTTCTTCATTTTTTCAGGGTTTTCCAGGAGAGCTATGATCTCTCCGCTGACCTTTGCCGGATCGGGCGGAACAAGGATCGCCGAGTCCTTTAAAATTGTATTAATATGCGCAGTTACCATTTCTCTGCTTCTTCTTGTTCCTTCCTTGCCCCAGAAAGTTACTATCGGCTTTCCCATACCCGCCGCGGTTTCGCTGCTTGCGCCTCCGAGGCCGAGTATTACAACCGAATTTTGAAGAACGTCCCCGAACTTCTGCGTAATGATTATATCATCCGAGTAGCCCTTATGTCTTTTTGCTATTGATCTGTATTTTTCGGGATCCTGTTTTAGCGAAAGCCCGACAGCAATGTTCATATCTTTTTTCTCTTTTGCCCTGCTGATCACTTCCATTATTATCGGTATCTCTTCAAATATATAATCTCTGCTTCCGGGAAGGATCCCAAGTGTTTTCTTGCTTTTGTCTAGTCCGAGGTCGTCTCCCGTGATCTCCGGTGCGTCAAGGGTGGGGTTGCCCACATATTCTGTCTTTATACCTGCATCATCAAGATGTTTATATTCTTTCATTAAAGGAAAAGCAACAACACCGTATTTGCTCAAATATTTTTTTGACTTCTTCGGAAATTCCGGGGTGGGGCAGGACCAGACAAACATAAATGGTTTCTTGAGTGTGAGGCCGGAATAAATAATGCTGACATAATCTCCAACGCCTACAACAAGATCGAATTTTGATCGATTTCTGAAGAGCGATATAAGTTGCCCGAGATAAAGGAATATCGCTCCGGCCAGGATATCTTTCAGGATGTTCACGATCCCTACACAGACGCCTTGGCTGGGAAGCTCCCAATGCGGACCGATAACTTTTGCTCCAGAAAAATGTTTGGCGTCTCCGACTATGGGGAAAGCAGTGATCTGAGTATTTGGAGAGATCTTTTTGAGCTCTCTGATAATTGCCAGAGCTACCTGATCTTCGGCGTAGCCGTTCGATATAAAAAGGACTTTTTTATTCATCTTTCTTTAGTTTCTCTAAATAGAAATCAATGATGTCTTTTTCTTTTTCGAATTTGAATCCATTGTCTTTTACGGGAATTGCAGGGGTCAGATAAAAAGCTTCTGAAAAGATATATGAGAGATTTATATTTAGAGATCCTTTTGAATCCATTCTGTGTACGATATTTATGTTCTTCTCGGCGGATATCTTATAAAGTTTCCTTACTGCAACCGGATTAAATGGGCCAAGCGACAAGCTGTAAGATGATATGCCCAAGTGTTCTGCCAGCTCAAGCAGCTTGTGATTTTTTGAGGTGACAAGGGTCACGTTGTAATCAGAAGCTCTTAATATGTTTAACATGGAAATCGTCCTTGAAGTGATCTTGTCATCTTTTTTATTTATGATGATCATTATATTTAATGTCTTTTTTAGCCAATCCCCGAAAGACTCTTCTTTTGTCTTGTTTCCTCTTCCTTTGAGCAGGTTATCTATTGCCGGAACGATCTCCTCAATTTTTAGGTCTTCAACACAATAATTTTCTTTGCACTTTCGAGGGAAGCAAGGCAGTTTGCATTTTGTTTTTGAGCGGATAATAACATTTTCCGTTCCCCAAGGCCCCCAGCGGACGGGCTTTACAAATTTTGTCGGGAAGATCGCAACTATCCTGGTGCCAAGCCCCGCAGCAATATGCATGGGCCCGGTATCAACGCTTACAAAAACGTCCAGCATTTTAAACAAAGAGATAAGCTCAGGAATGCTTGTTTTCCCCGCCAGATTTACGGGTCTCCCTTTTGAGAGTTTTACGACCTTTTCGGCTGTTTCAAACTCTCTTTTTCCTCCGGTCAGGATCACTTTTGCTCCGAGCTGTTCCATAATTGAGTCGGCAAGTTTTGCATATCCTTCGGCAGAGAGAGACTTGTTGCTTCCGCCTGTTCCAAGCTGCAGCCCTACTTTTAAGTCTTTCTCTTGAATGCCGTGATTTTTTACTTCTTCAAGAACGGATTTTTCTGCTTGAGGTGATAAGGGTATCTTTATTTTGGGATCTTTTTCCGTGATCCCAAGAGGCTTAAGCAGATCAAGATTAAGCTCTACAACGTGTTTTCTGATATCTCTCCATTTCAGGTGCGTTCCCAGATTATAGAACAACCCGTTTATAAGCTTTGCTTTATCTCCGATCCTAAAAGGTATACGCGCAAGAAAGGGGAGGAGGGCATATTTTGGCTCATCAACGTAATAGTTGACCGCCAGATCAAATTTTGATTTTCGAATTCTTCTTACGTAGAGAAGATAACTTATCGGCCCTTTTACTTTGCCGGCCTTTATCTCGTCTTCAATGATCTCATTGATATCGGGATTTCCTTCCAGAACGGGTTTTGTGTAGTTTTGAACAAGTAGCGTTATGTGAGCGTTCGTAAATTTCTTTCTTAATGCAGATATCGCCGGTGTGATCAGGACCACATCGCCGATCATATCCGGACGGATGACAAGGATCTTTTTTATTTTTTGTTCGTCAAATCTTGCCATGTTTTCCCTTTATGCTTTTTTCTATAAGACCAATGATCTTTGAGATCCTACTTTCCCAGCTGTTCTGTTTTGCCGCTTCGATCCTCTTCTGTTTCATTTCGTTCGGATCATGTTCTAGTGATTCTTCTATCGCCCGAGTAAAGTCTTCTTTGCCCGAGGCGTATTTTACCGAGCCCTCGAACTCTTTAAGGGCAGGGAGATTTGTTGTGACGACAGGTTTTCCGGAAGCCAGGAACTCAAAGAACTTAATGGGAAAACAATTCTTCGTGTAATCGTTGATGTTATATGGGATCATGCAAACATCAAAAGCCTTAACGTAATTGGGGAGGGGATTGTAGTCTTTTGTGCCGAGCATATGAATGTTCCCGAATTTCTTCAGCGAAGAAGTCCTTGTGGAGAAATCCACTTTTCCTTTAGGGCCGATCAGCACGACGGACCACTCAGGATGTTTCTCCGCAATATGCTGAAGAAGTTCAAAGTCCACCTTGTATTTATCCAAGGCCCCGATAAATCCTATTATCGGTTTTTTTATTGATCCAATGTCGCTTGGAATTTCAGTGTTAGGATCCAAAGCCTTCATAAAATGTTTTGCATTTCCCACGTTGTGGACCAGGTGCGTGTTCTTGTTGAATTCTTTTTTGCTCTCATAAAGGCCGGGAGCTGAAGTTATAACGAGATCAGCCTTCTTAAGAAGACTCTTTTCCGTTTCAATGATCCCGTCTTTCTTTCCGGGTTTGTTATATGCGGGAAAGGTGGAGTATTCGTCGACGCAGTCATAAACTACAAGCTTTTCTCCGAGTTCCCCGATATATTTTTCGTATTCCGGCTGGTAGATCCAGAGAATTATATCTTTTAGGTTGTTCTTTTTAATATATTTTTTCAGCAGCTTGATCTTAAAGGCATAAGGATTAGGGAAATTGAATTTTTCGGTCAGAACTGTAAGGTTCTTGTTCCTTTCCTCGAACAGGGAGAAAAGGTTCTTTATGGTGAATTTAAAACCCTCTTCATCCTCTCGCTTTATGAAGAAATTCTTAAGACCCAGAACTCCTTTATCCACATATATAACCCTGTGGTTTTTACTTAAGCGGTACATGATGTGCTGTTTGTTTGTCCACATCCGGTCGTCCCAGTTCTGAGTTGAAAGGCAGATTATGTTCATTAGATTCTTGTTCCTTTGTAATACCTGATAGTTCTTTCCAGGCCTTCTTTTAAATCTATCGAAGGTTCATATTTTAGCATTTGCAAGGCTTTGTTTATATTGGCTTTCGAGAACTTTATGTCTCCTTCTCTTGCTCCTTCAAAGACCGGATCGAGCTCAGTTCCTAACAGTTCTTTCAAGATTTTTACGAGTTCAAGTAGATCATGGTTCTCTCCAGATGCAATATTTATGACTTCGCCTTTCATGAAATCAGAATTGCATGCGGCTATTATCGCTTTTGTAACGTTCCCGATATATACAAAATCCCTGGATTGTTTTCCGTCGCCGAATATCACGGTTTTTTCACCTTTAAGCATCTTTGTGATGAATTTTGGTATTACCGCCGAATAGTCGGACGTCGGGTCCTGATTGGGGCCGAAAACATTGAAAAGCCGGAGCGAGACGGAAGGTAGACCGTCTTTTTGCGAGAACTCTTTACATAGTTCTTCGCCCTTTAATTTTGCTTTTGCGTAAGGGGATAGTGGATGAGGCTCCATATTTTCCCTAGCTTTTTCTCTTCCGATATCTCCGTATACAGCGCAAGACGAAGCAAAAATAACTTTCTTGACTTTTGATCCGCTCGAAGCTTTAAGGATATTTGTTGTGCCGTCAATATTTACTTTGTTCGTGCCTTCGGGGTCCTCTACTGATTTTGCTACCGAGGCAACGGCTGCAAGGTGAACCACAAAATCAACGCCTTCAACGACTTCTTCAACATCTTCAATATTTCTAATGTCACCTTTGATAAGTTCGATATCCTTGGAAAAAGGGACGATGTTTTCCATTTTTCCGGAAGAGAAATTATCGAGTATTCTAATTTCGTTCTTTTCTTTTAAGAGTTCTTCTGCCAGATTTGAGCCGATAAAACCGGCTCCGCCTGTTATTAAGTATTTTGCCATAAAGTACTCCAATCAGTTGTTTCCAGTTTGGATAGCTCTTTTGCCAATTCTATCATATATTTGTAATTATTTTTTCTCTCCCATGCCCAGTGTATGGTTAGGGGGACAAAGACGTCTTTTTTAAGGCCTTTTACTTTGTTGACGAATTTCAGTATATTCTCGGCTTTTTCATACGCAGGCTCATAAGAAGGAACGTATAATGCATTTTTGGCAGGGCAGGGCGATATCTTGAAGCCGAGGAACGGGATCGATTCCGGCCCGCCCGTGGTTGCCTTGAAATATTTTGAGAGAACACTTACACACAAATTGTCTATGGTGTTGAACGGAGGGATGAAGGCATTGCATTTAATGCCCAGATAACTGAACAGTTTTAAGCCGCTCATTATTTTTTCTTCCAGTTCTTTTTTTGTTAGCCCGATTAGCTCAGTGTTCAAGTTGTTGTTTATTGTCTGATGTGTGAATCCGTGCAGGGCAATTTCAACATTCTCTTTTTCCAATTTACATAAAATTTCGATCTCCTTAGGGGAAAGATCTCTCTTATCTTTTGATCTTGCATTTGTGGGGGAAAGCGAGATTTTGGGCGTTACACCGAGCAGATAAGGGAGACCATGGCCTTTTAGGATTTTATGGAACTTCAAATATTCTTCGGTCGGGATGTCCCATCTCGGGAAGTCGTCCACTCTTATTAAGAATTTTGGAGTTCCGTTGCCTGATGATTTTAAAAGCTTATTTATTGCAAGGTAATGTTTATCCAGGCTTTTAAATTTTATTAGCGTCCCCAAAAAATTCGATATATTATTGAAATCGAAGCCTTTTTTAGGGAACTGTATGGGTTCTTTTCTTCTCTCGATCGTCCACTTAAGTGCTCTTTCGTTTTGCGATATCATTGTATCGATCGTAAAAAGCTCCTTTGCCTTTTCCTCTGCATTTTTTGAAAGATCTCCGGATAATTTTGTGTCGGTCAATATTTTTAATATTGCCGTCTCGATCTCTTTTGTGTTTCCGGGATCTATTAAAAATCCGTTCTCGTTATCATCTATTGCCGATCTCGAGCC
>Ga0209536_100011526_pt1 | contig 12935 bp, 12 predicted proteins | sample DeeMarSeWOR28_12_FD_187461 | JGI IMG/M metagenome (GOLD analysis project Ga0209536, IMG submission 187461) | Marine sediment microbial communities from White Oak River estuary, North Carolina - WOR-2-8_12 (SPAdes) (version 2) | ecosystem: Environmental > Aquatic > Marine > Intertidal zone >...
CCTTTAATAACCATAATTTCATCTTCTTCTGCGAGCTCTCCTATACCACTAGCTTCATTTACGTAATATTCATAATCTTTGCCTTCAATAAAAGTAACATGACCTGGTCTTAATACCTGTCCAAATACATAAACAGAGTTCTCGATGGGTGGAATAATAATAATATCCCCAGATTGAACTTTATATTTAGCAATATCTGATCCCGGGTCATTAATTTTCCTGAAATCAAGAGAGCTTCCTTCAGTTAAAACTCTTAATTGGTTTTCGAGGTTAAAGTAGTTAGAGTCTTCGCTAATGACATTCGACATTCTATACATCAATGCTAATTCAAGAGTTAATATTGTGTTTCTGAATTTGGGATCCTCAAGGTCTGGTTGATCATTCAATGAAATATTATACTGTTTTTCTAAAAGCATTGCTAAGCTATTTTTTGAATATACCCGGGCTCTTTTTAATGAGGCTTGAGGTGTAAAACCGCCGCAAAGTTGAATTACTTTATAAAGAGTTGTATTATCTTTTGTAATTGGGATGGTACCAGGCATGTTGACTTCACCAATAACCGCTACTGCAAAGTTTCTTTTTTGAGTGTCACGAGCCAAGAACCTCAATCTATCTCCTCTTTGAATAAGATAATCAGCATCGATTACAATGTTTGTAATTGTCTGTGTCTGACCATCAAACGAAAGTCTGGATATTTCGACACTATCCACATTTTCATAAGCTGGATTTATTCCATCTGCGAGTTCTAAAGCATCACTAATTTCATCACCCTCAACGAAAAAAAATGTTCCAGGTTTGTTAACAGCACCGTAGACAGAAAAAAAGTTTCGACTAATATCATATGTGGGAAATATTATAACATCGTCATTCTTCAAATAAGGATTATTAATAAAATCACCATCAAGTCTGAATTTTTGTAAGTCAATGGTTAATTCTTCACTATTACTACGTTTCAACTTTATGCCTCTTAAAGCAAAATTAACAAGTTCTTCCTTCTGTTTTCGGTATATCTCAGGATCATTAGTTACCTTTAAAGTTAAATCAACCGCATCAGCATAGATTCTGGTAATGAACTCATCAACTCTCTCGGTCATCAACGCAGGAAATGTTCCATTGACTGGAAAAGACCCACCTATAGTAACACTTATTGTAGTCATGTTAAGAAAATCATTACTTAAATTCTTGTTCTGAAGATTTTGCGGATATGCAGTAAAACAAATAATAAATAAAAAATAGGTTACAATTTTAGTCTTCATTTATTTGAACCTTTTATACATACATTTTTTGTGAGGAATACTGTAACTTGTAATAATTTCTGTAGTCACCCGAAATAATTTCTGTCCACCAATTTACATTTTCAAGATACCAATTAATTGTATCCTTCATTGCAGTTTCAAAAGAATGTCCAGGTTCCCAACCAAGTTCATTTTTAATTTTATTTGAATTGATCGCATATCTTTTATCGTGTCCCGGTCTATCCTTAACAAACTCAATCAATTCTTTAGGTTTTCCAAGCTGATTTAATATGAGTTTAACAATTTCAATATTTGTCTTCTCGGTATTAGCTCCGATGTTGTACACTTCACCAATTTTCCCCTTATCTAAAACTAGTTCAATAGCTTTGTTATGATCAATTACATAAATCCAATCACGAATATTTAATCCATCACCATAGACCGGGAGCTTTCTATTATTCAAAGCGTTTATAATCATCAGTGGAATTAATTTTTCCGGGAACTGTAATTGCCCATAATTATTTGAACATCGAGTAATAACTACAGGCACACCATAAGTGTGATGAAAAGCTAAAGCCATCATATCAGCAGATGCTTTACTTGCTGCATAGGGGCTATTTGGCTGAAGAGGAGTTGTCTCTTCAAATTGTCCTTCAGATCCTAAACTGCCATATACTTCGTCAGTAGAAATCTGAATAAATTTTTCTATTTCAAATTCTTTTGCATTTTCAAGAAGCACATTTGTTCCTAAAACATTAGTTCTAAAAAATATCTCCGATCCAAGAATGCTTCTATCTACATGTGATTCAGCAGCAAAATTAATTACATGCGTAATCTCATATTTCTCAAAAATATATTTTACCAATTCATCATTTACAATATCACCTTTGATGAATTTGTAATTAGGATGGGATTCAACTCCAGTTAAATTCTTAAGATTACCAGCATAGGTCAGTTTATCAAGGTTAACTATAAAAACATCCTTCCTACCACTTAAGATGTAATTTATGAAATTACTTCCTATAAAACCCGCACCACCAGTTACAAGAATCCTCTTCATAACTAAAAGGAGAAAAATCCTACAAAGATACCTGATTGGATAAAAAATGAATTGCTATTTAAATCTGAAGGAATATTAGATACAGGTTGATCGTTATCTGCAGTCCATTCATCTGCAAAAGTTAATTGGTAACCAACACCTAACCTAATAGTAACAAATCTGTAAAGTGGATAGTCTAAATTTACGGTGGGAGTGAACATCCAGAAACTGTTTTTTAATTTTCTGTTGTAATTATCTACCAGAAAATCTCTATTGAAAAATTCTTCCCAAGTTGCTCCCCAGGAATAATTACCATAGTTCTTAAACAAGTCGATTTCCAGACTTCCAGATCCAATCGAAGCGCCAACTGATACTCCGAAGTTCTTAATAAACGGTAAGGTATATTCAAAAGTAACTCCTCCTCCACCGAGACTATAAACAACCTCCCTATTCTCTCCACTTATATTTTGAGATGTTGAAAGAGAACCTCCAAATCCCATTCCCCCAACTCTCAAATTCTTAATAAATCCTATATAAATAAATCCTGCAATTCCGGATGAATAAAAACCGCTCGTAGAAAGCTCAGGTAAACCAAAGCCTTTTATTTGATTATTTATTGGGGAAACGTTTGGAATGTACCATGCGGGCACATAACCTATTCCTCCTCCGAAAGGTGCATCGAAGAACTGACCTGTTTGTCCAAAAGTGACCAGACTTGAAAGAAAGAAAATGCTGAAAAAAAGTTTTTTATACATATACTTTTGTTTAATAATTTATAAATTTACCAAAGGCACTTAGTAAATCCAAAGAATAGATAGTTAATATATATTCTACTTTGCAAATCTATTACTAGAGAGAAAACAGAATAAGTCACAAATTTAGTATACTAAATGAAAAAAATCTTAATAACAGGTGGAAGCGGATTGCTTGGGCAGTATCTTAATCTAGCTGGCATAGAGAAATTCAACATCTTTACCACATTTAAAAATAACCCGGGGAATTGTGGTAATTTTCCTTCTTCGATAGTTGATATAAGAAATGAAGATGAGCTTAAAACAATTTTTAATTCTGTTAAACCTGACATAGTTATTCACACTGCTGCAATTACAAACCCAGTTCAAAAAGAAAATCAAACAGAAAAAGATTACTTCGATACTAATGTTACAGCAACCAAAAATATTGCTGAGTTATGTGAAAAATATAATTCAAAAATTATCTACACCTCAACTGATCTCGTCTATGCAGGATACAGAGGATCGTTTCTTAAAGAAAATGCCAAATTGATTCCTGCAACATTGTACGCTGAAACGAAATTAATGGGTGAATCTAAGATTAAGGAATCAACTGAGAATTATTTAATATTAAGAACTGCTTTGCTTTACGGTATCGGATTAAATCATTCGCGATGCCACTTTCATAATATGTTCGAAAATCTGAAAAACAGAAAACCAGTTAAACTTTTCATAGATCAATTCCGAACACCAATTTCTTTAATTGATGCTTCAAGAATTATCATTGATTTAGCATCAATGGATCTGAAAGAGGAAACTTTCAATCTCGGTGGATTGGAAAGAGTATCACGATTTGAGCTTGGGGAAATTCTCTGTTCTTCGGCTGGATTCGATAAAAATCTTATTCAAAAAATTAATATGGATGATATTCCTAATTTTCCTAAGGTTGAAGATGTTTCAATGAATACCGAGCAGATTCAATCGTTAGGCCTCATACCACGAACCATCGAAGAAAATATAAGGGAAATAATTAGAATGAAATGAAATATTATGATTTGATATTAAGGCTCCAACGCCCTTAACACAATCACACCTGAATGTCTTTTGTACTTCTTTAAATAAGCAGCCAGTGGTTGTATAGTGATTTGAACTTGTGTGTTTTCAGTTGGTGCGTGAAGCAAGTGAATTCTTCCATCATCCAACTTTACAGCTATTCCAATATGCCCAATATCCAAACCTTCAACAGTCGTAGTTATTGCGATCAAATCACCATTCTGAATTAAATTTTCTATTGAACTAAATTCATCCTTGGGAATGAAGTAATATTCTCTACTGCTTATTTCTTTTTCCTGCTTTTCAATGATGGGAATTAGATCAGGATTTTTCTTTAATTGCTTGTAGCTTTCAGGATGAGTTGACATAAAATTCGAATTGAATTTTATTTTCTTGCCATCAATCTCTTTCGTCACATCTTCAATTACTCCCTTAGCAACATTGTCATAAATCCAATCGGAGAAGTAATGAAGCCTTGATGGATAACCTTTAATCACTCCGCCTCTGTAACGAATATATTGCAACTCCTTCTGATAATTTTCGAAGGAAGTATCTCCTTCTTTTATACACCTTGCTAAAACCAATGCATTTTCGAGGAAGGTTGTACAATCAAGTCCGGTAAGATTGATGACGAGTTGCTCGTCTCCATTAATTTCTAAACTATGTGCAAGATAATCTGTCCCAATAAAACTCTTACCAATTTCGGTAATTACATAACCAATGGGTTTTTCTGATAAATTTTTATCAACAGATAATTCAAATTTTGAATTGCAAACATCGACATCCTTTTCAGAATAGATCTGGGAATAAGAAGATGAGAATGCAAAAGCAACAAAAAGAATAACACCAAAAATCAAAAACTCATTTGACTTTTGACTTTCTACGTTTGACTTGTTAAATGATATCTTCATCGGCAGGAAGTGAAGCGAACTCTTCGATCTGACGAGCATGTGCCAGATTCTCAAATCGTGCATATTCTTTTACAAATGCAAGCTTAACCATACCTGTTGGACCGTTCCTCTGCTTCCCGACAATAACTTCAGCAACTCCTTCAAGTGACTCACCATTTTCATCTTTTTCAATTCCGTAATATTCCGGACGGTTTAAGAACATAACTACATCTGCATCCTGTTCAATTGAACCTGATTCTCTAAGATCAGAAAGCTGCGGGCGTTTATCGGATCTTGCTTCAACTGCTCTGTTGAGCTGCGCAAGAGCCATTACAGGAATGTTTAACTCTTTGGCTAAAGATTTAAGTGACCGTGAAATGTGTGAGATTTCTCTTTCACGCGATTCTGCTTTTGCAGGTCCTGTCATAAGCTGCAAATAATCAATTATAATAAGTCCAATATTTTTTTCGGCTTTAAGTCTTCTTGCTTTTGCTCTTATTTCAAGAACGGTCGAAGCAGGTGTATCATCAACAAAAATTGGTGCATCTGTCAGCTTATGAACTGTTTTGCTAAGCTTCGGCCCTTCCGAATGCGGAAGCTTTCCTGTTCTTACAAGGTGTGCATTTATTCTGGCTTCAGCACAAATCATTCTAATGATAAGTTGCATTGTTGCCATTTCCAGACTAAAAATTCCAACAGGAACTTTGTGATCGATTGCAGCATTACGTGCAATTGACAAAGCTAAAGCAGTTTTACCAATAGAAGGACGTGCTGCAAGAATTATTAAATCTGATTTTTGCAGACCACCTAAAATTTCATCAAGTTCGAAAAAACCAGTTGGTACAGAAAATCTTTGGTGAGTAGTCGAGTGAATGGTTTCGATATATTCCATTGCTTCTCTTACTGCTCTGTCCATTCCCAGGTAAGATTTTGAAAGATGACTTTCCGTTATTTCAAATATTTTTCTCTCGGCTTCATCAAGAATATCAAATGCATCTGCAGAACCTTCATAAGCGTTCCTGGCAATTTCGTGTGAGGTTGTAATTAAACCTCTCAAAATCTGCTTTTCCAGGATGATTTTAGCGTGATATTCAATATTAGCTGCCGAAGGAATGTTTTGCGATAGCTTACTAAGGTAAACAGCTCCACCTGCTTCTTCCAGGCTTCCGCGTTTTTTTAATTCTTCGTAAAGAGTTACAGTGTCAATTGGCTCATCGGAATCGAACAGAGACATCATTGCTTCGAAAATTATTTTATGTGCTTTTGAATAAAAGCTATCCGGGTTAAGCATCTCCAGTGCTTTGGGGACAGCTTCTTTCTCAATCATCATCGCACCAAGAACAGATGCTTCTATCTCAGGTGCTGCCGGTGGTTTTACATCGCCAGAATTTAAATTGTCGAATCCGTTGTTATTTGTTTTTTTAGTTTTTGCCATTCCGCGGAAAAAATATCCCGACATTGTCGGGATTAATATTAGTGGATTTTAATTACAGTCCGAAATTCGGAAATGTAGAGGAAAGAATCAAATTATAAATCTTACTTGGAATAAAATTGCCGAAAAGAGATGTTTTAAGGCTGATAAATTCTCCAACAAATTTCTCTTAATTCTTCCTCAATATTTTTTTCGAATTTTTTATTAAGAAAATCGATTATTACTTGGTTATAAGTCACTATATAATGCTTATCTCTTTCGTATATCTTAAATACAAAGCTATGTTGTTTTGCAAACAAAATTTGCTCCTCTGATGGTTTGACCGCTGTTAATAGTTGGATCTTACCTTTATTCACGTCTAGTTTTGCAGCAGACTCAGCATTGATACTTGCTGATTCAATTTTCTGTGCAAGATCAATGACTTCTAAACCATATTCCAATTGCGCAGGCTGTAACCATACGATAACGCTGTCAGTACTATTTTCAATTAATCTAAAGCAATATGGATCATATGCGATATACGAAATTTCCAAATTTCCCTTTAATTCTTTATCTGTAATTGCAATTCCGTCTATATCAGTAGTTGCGAGAATCTTTTTGAGATTAAAAGAATAAATTGAAGCACCAATAAGTGGTTCATAAGTTTCATAATCAAGAACTTTAAAAATTATTTTGTCTTTTCCTGTCGAAAATTGCTTTATTTGTTTATTATCACTCTCCTCCTGACAAAACAATGAAATATTAGGAAGCATAGTTACCAATAATAAAGCAAAGCACATTATAATTATTATTTTTTTCATACTAAACCTTCTTTTGTTTTTCCTCTTGTTCTTTTCTTTGCTCAAGAAGCTCTTGTGACCAGTTGTATTCTCTTATCCAATCATCTACTGAGAACTTTATTAAAAAGCAAAAGAAATAAAATGGTGCAAAAGGAATAAAAATTATGAAACCATAGGCGAATCCTAATACTGTTATTGCTAATACACCGGGTACTATTACAATTACAAAATAAGTTATAATCCAACCGTATCGTTTTTCTTTGAACAGAACGTACAAGATATACGGCGTAAAGATTGCAGGTGGAAAAAACAAAATTGAGAACAATATTATAAAGACCGAACTGGAAATTCTTGCTGCGGAAATGATGTAAATTATTATAAATACTGCGGCCCCAATCCATGGTGGGAAAGTGTAACCAACCGTAAGCAGCTTTTTGAATCGCTCTACTGATTTAATATCATAAATTGTTTTTAATCTTAATACCATTTAGTTGAGCGATAATTTAATAAATTAATTATACTTGGCTTTTACTGGTCATTAAACATATATTAATTTTTATCTAACAATCTCATCGTACAACTTTCTAAACATCTTCAAATCTTCCCAGCAATCTTTCTTCCAATGGGGATTGCGTAAAAGCGCTGCCGAGTGATAGGTTACCATAACTTTTACGCCTTCGTATTCAAACACTCTTCCCCTGAGTGAACCAAGTGATTCTCTTTTCTTAAGTAAACCTCTCGCTGCTGTTAAACCAAGACACAAAATTAATTTTGGTTGAATTAATTCAATCTGCTTTTTAAGATAAGGCATACAAGTATCCATTTCATCAGGTAAAGGAGTTCTGTTTCCCGGAGGACGACATTTTACCACATTACCAATAAATACTTCTTCTCTCTCAAACTTAATTGCTCTCAACATATCTGTTAAAAGCTTTCCTGCTCTACCCACAAAAGGCAGACCCTGCTTATCCTCTTCTGCACCCGGTCCTTCTCCAATTACCAAAACCTCAGCATTTGGATTACCTGTCCCAAAGACAAACTTATTTCTGTTTTTATGTAATCCACATTTTGTGCAGTCGCAGATGAGTTTTTCAAGTTCCTCAAGTGAAGAAGTTTTTTCCCAGTCTTCTTTTTCTTCAGGGAACAGTGCCGGTTCTGTGAATGAAGTTGTTGGTTCCTTTACAACTTTAGTAGTTTTTTTCTTTTTAGGAATGAATAATTCATCACCAAAAATTTCCCGCTGAACTTTTAATGAATTTATTATTTCTTTTTTAGTCACTTTATTCATAATGGCTTAAATTAAAATGTCACACTAAGCTTGTCGAAGTGTGATTTTTATATAAGTGGTCAGTCTTTGACAAGTTCGGAATGACAACTAGTCCAGAATATCTTTTGCTTCAATTAAAATTTTATTTGCTACCTGAAACTTGGAGAGTAACGGAATCTTAGTTACTTTGCCATCCTGCCTTATGATTGTGACTTTATTTGTATCAGTCTCAAAACCGCTTTCTTTTCCGGGTGAATTAAGCACAATCACATCAAGCCTTTTCTCTTTCAATTTTTTCTTCGCGTTGCTTAATTCATTCTGTGTTTCAAGCGCAAAACCAACCACTTTAGTTTTTTGTGTTTTGAGCGAAGAAAGAATATCAGGATTCTCACTCAATTTTATTTCTTTAAATCCAGAACTCTTTTTTATTTTATTTGATTTAGTGCCGGCTGGTCTAAAATCAGAAACTGCTGCTGACATAATCAATAAATTATTTTTATCAATTTCTTTTTTAATCGCCCGCTCCATTTCAGCAGCTGAACGAACTTTTAATAAATTGATTTCAGGATAAATATTTTGAGAAGAAGGTCCGGAAACAAGTGTAACATCAGCACCACGCAAATACGCAGCTTTAGCAATTGCATAGCCCATTTTCCCTGACGAACGATTTCCGATAAATCTAACCGGATCAATATCTTCGTAAGTTGGTCCTGCTGAAACAAGAATTTTTATACCAACTAAATCTTTTGAATATCCTGAAAGAATCAGTTCAACTGCCTCAAGAATTTTATTTACATCAGCAAGTCTTCCTTCGCCGGAAAGTCCACTTGCTAACTCACCTGATTCAGGATAAATGATATAGTGACCTAGTTTTTCCAGCTTTTCAAGATTCTCTTTATTGATCGGGTTGTTGTACATATCAACATCGGCAGCAGGCGCTATTAACAAAGGAGATCGCAAAGCAGTAACAAGAGTTGTTAATGCGTTGTCCGCAAATCCGTGAGCGATTTTTGCAATCGTATTAATTGTTGCAGGAGCAACGAGCATCAAATCAGCCCAGAGCGCATAGTCTACATGCCAGGTAGAAAGATTTGTTCCTTCTTTTTGATTTTTGGGAAATGTATTAACTACAACTTCGTTTCGGGAAAGTGAAGCCAGAGTAAGAGGAGTGATAAATTCGGTTGCAGAGGGAGTCATAACAACTTTTATTTCTGCCCCTCTTTTTACAAGTTCTCGAACAAGCAAGCAGGATTTGTATGCGGCTATGCAACCAGTAACACCAAGTAATATTTTTTTGCCTTTTAAAGGATCTTTTATCATCGCAGTACTTTCATTTTATCTACCTGAAATTTAACGTAAATACTCAAAAGAAGTTTAAAAAAATAAATCCGGCTTAGTGCCGGATTTGAATATCAATAGATGGCTGAAAAATCAAATAAGGTTATTTCTTATAATCGAATTCAACTTTGCCATCTAAAAATTCATTTAAAGCCTGAAGATGTGGTTTTCTTCTCTGTTCCATTTCTAAAGCAATTTTAAGCTGGGCAGGATTATCGATATCCTCATTTTCGTCATCTGTTGTTGCTTCGGGTATTGTACTAAGTAATGCGTTAAATTCAATTTTGTTTTCTGAATTAAGCTGACGGGCACGTTTCGAGGCTACAATTATCGCTTCGTAAACGTTTCCTGCTTTTTTATCAATCTCTCTTAAATCGATTGGATTTATTTCCATTTACTTCTTCTCCTTCAATATTTTTTTTATTAAACTTTTTGTTTCTGCAATAGCAGTATCAATTTCTACGTTGTCAATAATATAATCGAATTCTTCTTTAAGGCTCAATTCCATCTTTGCTCTATTAATTCTTTTTATAAAATCAGTTTCATTTTCAGTCTGTCTTTGTCGGAGCCTTTTGACAAGTTCTTCAAAACTGGGAGGGGAAATATATACTAAATGAGCATAAGGGTAAAGTCTTTTTATTGTAAGCGCCCCTTTAACGTCAAGTTCTAGTAAAACAGACTTTCCCGAATCAATATTTCTCTCTATGAAGCTTTTATAAGTTCCATAGTAATAATCATAAAACTTCTCCCATTCTATGAATTCATCATTTTCAATCTTTTTCTGAAATTCTAATTCAGAAAGGAAAAAGTATTCCCGACCATTAGTTTCTATATCTCTTCTAGGTCTGGTCGTGGCAGAAATAGAAAATACAATCTCAGGAAAATCTTTTAATATTTCCTTAACAATAGTTGTTTTTCCTGCCCCACTTGGTGCGGAGACAACAATAATTTTTCCCTTCTGTTGAGTCAATGCTTACTCAATGTTCTGTATTTGTTCCCTTATTTTTTCAATTTCTTCTTTTATAAGAACAGAAGAATGAACAATTGAAGTAGAAATTGATTTCGAAGAAATGGTATTAGTCTCCCTGTTCATTTCCTGGCAAAGAAAGTTTAATTTTTTCCCCGGTTCGTTTTCGTTTTTCAGACTTTCCTTAAAGAATTTAAGGTGACTTTTAAGCCTGACACACTCTTCAGTAATGTCCGCCCTGTCAGCTATTAATGCTAACTCAATATTCAACCTGTCTTCATTAATTTCAGCATTATTAATTAGTTCAGATATCCGTTGTTTAAGCTTAATGTGATATCCATCTATACTTTTTCGAAATTCTTTTTCTATTTCTAAAACGGTTTTGTTTATCCTTTCTATTCTTGAAGCTAAATCTCTTGAAAGTTCTGTGCCTTCTTTTTTCTTCATCAGAACTAATTTGCCAATCGCTTTGCTTAATGCTGATTTAACTATTTCAAACTCAGATTTGCTTAGTTCAACTTCCTGAGTTGTAAATATTTCTTTACTGTTTAGAAGATGATCAAGTTTTATATCTTCTTTTACACCGGATGTTTTTTTTATTTTTTTTATAAGCTCAATTTGATTCAACAATTTATTTTTATCAACCGAAAGAAATCCGTTTTCGACACCATCTTTTTTAAAGTGAATAACAATATTAAGCTTGCCTCTTTGTACTTTTGATTTAATAAATTCTTTTATTTCATAATCGTAATTAGAAAGGATTGAGGGCATTTTCAGAAAGACTTCAAAAAATCTACTGTTTACACTTTTTATTTCAACCTCAGCCGAGATTTTATTTTTTGAGCTACTTCCTTTTCCATAGCCTGTCATACTATAGATCATTTAACTATCCTTCTATTGTTAGTTAATTATTAAAGATTAATTTAAAGATACGTATACGCGAAATAATAGATTAATTAAAATGCTTCACCTATGCCAAAATTAATTACCATAGTATTAAAAAACTTCTTTTCGAATATAAATTTCATGTCCCCGGGATCATAAAATTTAAATCCAAAGTCTACACGGAAAGGTGCAATAGCCGAATAGTACCTAATTCCTGTTCCTATAGCCAGGGCAATATCGTCTACCCTGATATCGTTTAGTTCGTTCCAGGTATTACCGTAATCGAGAAAAAAAACAAATCCCAGATCCGTTTCAAATCTTCTACGGTATTCGAAACTTCCTTCTAATAAAATATTACCGCCTCTTATTCTTAACTGTTCATTCAATGAAGAAGGAAATAACTCATAAAGTGGCTGCGGTGGAATTAATTCCCTTGTTCTCCACCCTCTGACTGAATTAGTACCACCGGCAAAGAATGTTTGGTTGGGTGATACAACTGCAGCATCTCCTCTTAACATTTGAATGTACCCTAACTTTAACTTTACACCTAATACAGTATTCCTATCCCTCGATAAAGAGAAATAGTTCCCAATTGCAAACTGTAGTTTAAGATAGAAGCCTAATGAATCAACTATTCTTGCCGATTGACCTGTTGAGAGACTTTTAAGATCCCACTTAACGTCTGCCGATGAAATTTCTGTAATTAAAGAAATTGTTCTTCCTTCTGTGGGATAAAAAAGATTGTTGGTTTTTCTTGATCCTATTTCTGCTCCTAATGAAGAAGTGAAAGTTCTAGGACTAACTGAGACAGTATCCTCTTCAAACTGAAATGCAGGAATACTATAATTCAATCTGTCAAATCTTAAATACGGATTAAGCAGATTAATAAAAGTATAGCTTGGCATATCTACTGCAGATGTAAAATTTGCACCAAAATTTTGATACTCGACTGATGATATATTATAAGATTTAAGATATGTTTCAAGCCTTCCTGCGAACTTTCTGCTAAACAGAAAAGGCTGTTCGATTACTGCAGAAAGGTCAACCTCACTCTGAAATGTTTTATCAAATAGACCAGACTTAAAGCTTATATTAGCAACATCATTTAACCTAAAGCGTGCTCTTAAGGTTAATTTTCGTGCATCTCCCAGAAAATTTTTTCTAACATAGCTTATACCAACACCAATATTAAAGTAGTTTAATTCATTATCAGCAAAAACCTCCGGTGATAGTTCATTCAAAGGAGCAACACTTCCCTTTATTAAAAGCTGGACTTTACCACCTGCAGTATCTTGAACAACCCCATTCAAATTTATTGA
>Ga0209536_100011527_pt1 | contig 12935 bp, 10 predicted proteins | sample DeeMarSeWOR28_12_FD_187461 | JGI IMG/M metagenome (GOLD analysis project Ga0209536, IMG submission 187461) | Marine sediment microbial communities from White Oak River estuary, North Carolina - WOR-2-8_12 (SPAdes) (version 2) | ecosystem: Environmental > Aquatic > Marine > Intertidal zone >...
GTAAAGGGCGGCTTCCTGACCTGGATTTTCACCGTATCTGAGTCCTTTTTGAACATCATCGACAACCCAGACGACTTTCTCATAAAAAAGTGTCTGGCGTTTATCCGCGTCGATAAAACTGATTTCCATCTTGGCTGGAAAGTGGTCATCCATAACGGTTCGATACATTTTTTTCAGATCTTCAGCCATGGCCTTACTCCTTTTTTACATTTCATATTTGAAATACGCGCTAAAACTGGTAGCAATTCATGACATCACCTGTCTGTTTTGAAACCAGAAAGTGGGCAATCGTGCGGTCATAGGCAGCGGTGTGATCAAACGCTTTCCGGGCCAGCTGAAAACGCAGTTTTAGGCTGGTTGCTCCCCGGTTTTCTTTGAGCACGGAAATAATCCGGCCATAATCAGCCGGATCCACAACAGATGCAACCCGGATAAAATTCTTTGCAGAAGCCCGGATCATGCATGGGCCACCGATATCAATATTTCCTCTCGCCTGCTCCACCGTTACATCCGGCTTTGAGATGGTTTCTTTGAACGGGTACAGATTAACCACCACCATATCAATGGGCACACTGCCGGTGCGCTTTAAATCATTTTGATGCGCATCGTTGTATGTCTCGGTTAGAAGTCCAAGATAAATTTTAAAATCCAGCGTTTTAACGAGGCCCCCTTGAGTCTCTGGCTGACCGGTGAAGTCAGAAACCTGCATCAAACGCTTGCCAGCAGATCCACCCAGGATTTCGCTGATACGGCCATAGGTTCCGCCGGTTGAAAAAATCTGAATTTCCGGATTAATCTTGACCAGATCCGGAATAAATCGATCAAGTCCGCTTTTGTCGGAGACACTGACTAGGATATTCTGTACCTTTACCAGGTCATCCACCCTTTCAACGACATTAATACTCATAATGGCTACCTCTTTCCTTCATATTCGTCCAGAAAACGATTAAAAAAATCATCCATAAACGCATGGCGTTCGCGGGCCAGTTTGCGGCCCTCTGCGGTTAACATTCGATCCTTTATTTTGCAAAGCTTGACTTTAAACTCTCTGTAACCGGTATCATTTTCCGAGTAAGGCATGGTGTCTTCAACCTCGATGTCCGGATTATGCAGCCGGGCGCCTACCTCACCGGCAAAAAGAAAGGCCCGGGCCACGCCTACGGCTCCGATGGCATCCAGCTTATCCGCATCAAACAAAATTTTCGCCTCAACAGTACCGGGTTGATGATGGTTGCGAAAGCGATGGGAGCGAATACAGTGAATGATATTCTGCTTTTGGTTGTCGGTAAACGGTAACTTTGCGACCAGCGGGCCTGCCATCTGGGCGCCTTTTTCTGCATGGCAAACTTCGCCGTTTGAAGCATCCTGAAAAACACGCCCGATATCGTGCAGGTAGGCCGCGGCGATTAATACATCCATGTCTGCATTTTCGGCATGACCCATCATTTCGCATAGGCGAAAAACTCTGAGCGTGTGCTCCCAGTCATGACTGCCCGAAGCCCCATCAAAGCATGCTTTGGCAAACGCTTTTACTTCAGTCAGCGCATCTTGCACATCAATACCGGCTTCGGGTTGATTGTCCGGCGCTTTTTGGCGGCCCGGGCTAGTATTTGATTTTTTTTTCCGCGATAACATCCTAGATCGGTCCTAGCATTGGATCATTTGATTTGGGATTTTAAAAGGCGAACAAAGGATACGGGCTAAGGCAAAAGAAATTCTGGTATCCGGACCATATACCAAGTGGGTTAAATCTTGCAATAGACAAATTTGGGTGGGGAATCGAAATCTGGCTGGAAATTCTTACCCGGGTTTTTGTAAACTATCTTACAACCTTAAATCATATGCGTTATTAATTGTATTAATTTATACAATGTCAGGCCAGGAGAAATTTGGATGCTTCGTTACAGAACGCATTATCCTTAAAAACCTGCAGAACCGCTGAATCTCACCCATTGCCAAAAAATAAAATTGTATCAACTTTTCGCCCAAAATTACCGATTAAAAAAACAGTCGCCCGCACCATGAACCAGGGCTTTGAATCAGCGGCCAGCAATTGAAAGGTTATCAAAAAATTGCAGGAACAAAATTACATCGCCATCAGAAATTCCCAGATTAATTACTATCGGGACGTCGGTCTCTATTATATTGAAGGCGGCTCCTTTGTTCTTTACAAGCCGCCGGGAAAATTGATGGCGGACCTGCGCCTTAGCGAAAAAATGCACCCGGCACAGCTCTATATTCATCAAAATGATCGCATCACTGCAATAAAAGAACTCCAAAAAGGATTTAACCAGCATATTGCCCAGAGTATCAAAACCGGTAATGCTGTGGAAGTCAAATCCACCCTGTGCAGTCTGGTTGAAGAAACGCTAACCGAACCCAGAAGCGGCACGTTGAAGGCACTTCCGGAGACAGTTGACATTCTGGTGTCGGGGTATGCCAAAAACCCTCAAATTTTAAAAACATTTGCTTCCATTTCATTAAAGGATTACACAACGGTTATCCATTCGATAAATGTAATGGCATTGACTCTGGGTTTTTGCTTTTATTCGAAATTATCCTTGCATGAAACAAAACGGCTGGGCTTAAGTGCCTTGATGCATGACGTCGGTAAAACCGAAATACCGGACAGTATTCTCAAAGCGCCGCGGAAATTAACCGCCAACGAATTTGCAATTATGAAACGCCACCCCAAAATCGGGGAATTTATCATTAAATTCAAAAGTGGGATTGACAGTGATATTGCGCGCGGAGCACTCGAGCATCACGAAAAACTGGACGGCAGTGGTTACCCCCGGGGCATTAAACACATATCCTTTGTCGGTCAACTGCTGGGCATTATAGACTGTTACGAAGCCTTAACAAATGAAGAACGTCCTTACCGCAGGGCCAAAAGCCCCCTGGACACCCTGAAGCTGATTAAGCGGGATGTGGAGGCAGGTCAATTTAACCGCAAAATTTTCGAAAAATTTTGTTACAGCCTGATTTAAAAGCTTTTAGCGCCAAATCGATAAAAATCTGTTAAAATGGCCCGCATCGAGTATCGTGAAAGGCCAACAGCATGTTGCTGAAAAAAAGAATTTTACCGGCATATTCCACCGTCAGGCGCAATTGGGCAATCTTATTGGTTTTGTTTTTGGCGGTGGCCTCCCTGCAATGCCAATCCATCCAGTATTATAACCAGGCCTTTGATGGCCAAATGGATATTTTGCGGGACCGGCGGTCGATTGCTGAGCTCGTCGACGATCCCGATACACCGGCCACCCTACGCAAGGAACTTTTGTTTATTTTGTCGGTTAGAGCTTTTGCCGAAAAAAATCTCCGGCTTCCAGTGAATGATCATTATTTAAGCTATGTGGAACTTGACCGTCCCTATGTCGTCTGGAATGTATTCGCTACCCCTGAATTTTCGCTGAAACCTCAGACCTGGTGTTTTCCGATCGTGGGATGCGTCACGTATCGGGGATATTTTTCCGAGCAGGACGCCTACCGCTTCGGTGATTCATTGAAACAAAAAGGATTTGATGTGTACATCGGCGGTGCGATTGCCTACTCGACTCTCGGTTGGTTCGATGATCCGGTTTTGAGCACCTTTTTAAATTTAACTGAAGCGGATATGGCTGCGCTGATCTTTCACGAACTGGCCCATTCGGTGCTGTATGTGTCCGACGACACAGCGTTTAATGAAAGCTTTGCAACAGCGGTTGAGCAGGAAGGTTTCCGGCGCTGGCAGGCTGCGATCAACGACCCAAAGGGCTATGAAAAATGGTTACGCAAAAACCAGCAGCGCCAAAAATTCACCGGCCTGATTTTAAAATACCGCATCAGACTTCAGAATCTATATGAAAGCGACCTGCCGTTGAACGAAAAGCGGAACCAAAAGGCGGCTCTTTTTTCTCAAATGCGGTCTGAATTTGCGGATTTGAAATCGGACCCCGGTGATATGGCAGCGTATGATTACTGGTTTAAATATCCGTTAAACAACGCCCGACTCATCAGTGTGTCGACATATTATGACTGGGTACCGGCTTTTAACAAGATCCTGTCGGAGACCGGCGGAGACCTGGAAAAGTTTTATCAGAAATGTCGGCAGCTGGCGAAAAAAGAACCCGCGGAACGGAATCGTATATTGCAAGATTATAAGGGTGCCGCAGACAGAAATGAATCGGTTTGTTTTGCGATCGATTGAATCTTGACGGCCGGTGGCTTTTCAACTAAAATATGAGTTAACAACATCAAAATTTTTAAAGAATTTCAAACCGTTTACAAATGTACAACACATTTTTTGGATTTAAGGAAAAACCTTTCAAACTGGTGCCGAATCCGGCTTACTTTTATTTAAGTAAAAGCCATGAGGAAGCGCTGGCCCACCTGAATTATGCGATCTCTCAGGGAGACGGCTTTGTGGAGATTACCGGGGAGGTCGGAACGGGCAAAACCACTTTATGCAGGGCTTTTCTGGAAAACTTAAACCGAACTGTTGAAGCAGCCTATATCTTTAATCCCAAATTGGGTCCCAAACAGCTGCTGAAGACAATCAATGAAGAATTTGGAATCAAAACGGAAGGTGAAAATACAAAAGACTTAATCGATGCTCTGAATTTATTTCTCATTCAAAAAAAGGCTGCCGGGAAAAAAGTCATCCTGCTGATTGATGAGGCCCAAAACTTAAATCGTAATGTTCTGGAACAATTGCGTTTGCTCTCCAATCTGGAAACCAATCGAGATAAACTGCTGCAGATTATTCTGGTGGGGCAACCGGAGCTGTCGGAAATTCTAAATTCCCATTCACTCAGGCAATTGGGGCAGAGAATTACATTAAGCTATCGGTTGAGTCCTTTGACATTTAATGAGTGCAAAGAGTATATTCAGTACCGCATCAATATCGCTGCCCGCAAAACAGCCATCAAATTCGACCGATCCGCTTATCGACAAATCTATAAATATTCGAAGGGCATTCCCCGTTTAATTAATATTGTATGCGACCGCTCCCTTTTAACCGCATTTGTACTCAATCAATTCAACATTACCGCCAGCATCGCCAAAGCATCCATTAAAGAACTTGCCACCCGGGGAAATACAAGAAGATACGGCATAACAACCAGCACATGGGTGCTAATGAGCCTGTCTTTTTTAAGCATCGTTTTTCTCGTTGTTGTACTATACCAGCCCATTAAGAATCGGATCACCGCTGCCTTTACAACCGCTGCGGATCAGGAAACTAAACCTGTTGGCCGAACAGATGAAATTCAGCCAGAAAACGCCGATGCCGAACAGCAAAAAGAAAACGCCGATCAAATCAATTCTGCAGCGGCAACCCAACCCCATAACCGTATTGCGACAGTTGATTTAGCAGATTACCTGATGAATATGGATGGACGCAGTTCCAGGCAGCCTGCGTTAATGAATGCCATGAATCTGTGGAAGATAAATGCACCCTATGCATCTTATCTAACGGATATTGATGATGATCAAACCTATTTCCGTCTTTCTGCAAAATCGGGCGGGTTATTCATTTATCGCGTAGAAACAGATATCGGGTTTATAAAAAAACTGAATCTTCCGGCCATCCTCGAATTTTATCCCCCTGGCAGTCCAACCCCGGGATACCTCACTTTAAGTCGGATAGACGGCGAAAAGATTGTTTTACAGGGCAAAGATCAAACCGAGTTAATTGTCACCCATCTGGAGGAGCTCGAATTTTACTGGTCCGGGGTCGCTTATTTGCCCTGGAAAAATTTTCATTCCATCTGGGGGACGATACCGGCTCAATCCTCAAAAGATTCTGTCATCACGCTGAAATTGCTGCTGCAAGATCTGGGGTTTGAAGACGTGGCCATCGATGATCAATATGACGGACAAGCCCGGCACGCTGTTGAAACCATTCAGGCAAAATACGGTATCCCCGTTGATGGATTTGTGGGCCCGTTGACCAAAATCATCCTCTACCGAGAAAAAGATTCGTTTGAAATGCCGCAGCTGACACCAAAAAGATAGCCTGAATTTTCATAAATAGATCAAAATCGAGGTGCCTAAAAAGTTGAGTACGATCCTAAAAGCATTAAAGCGGATTGATCACACCACACCGCCGCCGGAAGATCTGCAGTCCCGATCGCCGCGAATTGACCCAAAAGAAAGACTGAAAGCCCGCGTATCTAAAATACGGTTTTATCGAAAGCTTTATTTGTCTCTGATTTTACTGGTGGCTGCCATTGCCGCAGGCTGGTTTGTTTACAACCAAAAATACCTTTTTATCTCCAAGCTACTCTCAGGGAGAAACTCAGAAAAGGTTCCGATCTACCAGGCCAAAATAAATCCGAATCCCGGTCAAGCAGAAAATCCCGCTAAAAAGAGGACAACCCCCTCTGGTCGTCAAAATATCCGAATCGGCACAAACGCTGAACAGGACCCCGCTGGTGCAAATATATCATCGAGACCCTTTCCCCAGATGCCCGCCCAGCAAAAAAACCAAAAAAAACCAATTTATATTTCACCTGACAAAAGCAGGCCCTCAGAGCAAACCCCGACTGCAAAACCTAAAATCCCCCAATCTCAAGCGTCGGGTCCCCAGAAGGCAGTTCAACGCAACCCGCTTCAATCTTCAGCTGCGTCAGCGGGAAAAACACCAGCACTGCCACCGCAAGTGCCGAGAACCTATCAGCGTCTGGATGACGATAAATTAAAACTGCAAGCCATCGCCTGGTCACATGAGGCTGCGCAGCGGATTGCGGTGATCAACGGCCACGTTGTGCGGGAGGGAGAAACGGTAGAAGGCTTTTCGATTAATCAAATTCGCCAGGAAGATGTCATCGTTAATGACGGCACCGCATCTTGGCAGCTCGAATTCAGTTTAAAGTAAAAGCCCCGCAAACCAGCCCGCTGAAAAGAGCAGGCTTTGTTTTTTTCACTCCGAAACCGCTGTTATGGATGCCTATGGATTTTAAAATCGCATTGGGTTCTCGCCGGTCGATTTGCCTTTTGCTGTTGATCGCGATTGTGGCAGCAATTCTTTTAAATTTTAATCCATTGCAGTCTCTGGAGTACCGGGCATTCGATCTGCTGTCGCGTTTTAGGCAAAGTGCGCCGGGTATTCCGGTTGTCATTGTGGCCATCGATGATACCAGCCTGAGAAAAATTGGTGATTGGCCCTGGCCCCGCTCCTATATCGCAGAGGTCATTAATACCCTTTCAACAAACGGCACGCATACCCTGGGAGTTTCAATTCTGTATCGCGAGGAGGAGCTCAATGATGGTATGGTTGAAATTCAAAACCTCAAAGAAACAATTCGCAATAAACCGCTGCTTGGAGAAAAGCGGACACTGAACAGAATTGACCAGCTTCTGTCAGAGACATACAGGCAGCTCAACCATGACGCCCGCTTAATCGCTGCGGTCAGAACGGCGCGCAATGTCGTTTTACCCCTTCGATTCAGCCTCTCCCAACCCGAACATGAGGCCGCAACAGAGCTGTCGGACTGGCTTAAACTGAACTCCATCGAAAGCAGCGAAAAACAAGTCGGGCAAAACCTACCCCCTTACTCCCCCGCTTTTTTGTTCGCCAACCGCTTAAATCCACCCATCGTCGCCTCAGGGCTTCAACCACCCTATGCCAAACTGTCAAGGAAATCAGGTGCTTTAGGGCATACCAACCTCGTTGCCGACCCGGACAATGTGACCCGCAGTGTTCCTTTATTGATCCGGTTTCAGAACAGAGAATTTCTTTCCTTTGCCTTGCAGGTAGCGATTAAATATTTTGGTACCCATACCAGAAATGTAAGTCCGGATTCATCCGGCCTGCAAATTGAAAACTTGCATATTCCAACAGTCGGGCATCATCAGATGCTGATCGATTTCAGCGGGCAAGCAAGAAACATTCAAAAGTTTGCGGTATCCGATGTCCTTGAAGGTAAAATTCCGGCAAAGGCATTTCGCAATAAAATTGTATTGCTGGGGATAACCGCCGAAGAATTCACCCCCGCGTACAGAATCCCGGGCAATGGTCGGGCATCCGGAATCGAAATTATGGCAAATGCGGTTGAAAACCTGATAAACCGCAGACACATTTCAAGGGCCACATGGTGTCTGGCACTTGAAGTCATGATTCTTTTATATTTCGGCTTTTTTTTACTGTTTGTTATCCCGAAGGTGCAGCCCCGGATCGGCATGCTCATATTCACCATTTTTTTATTAACCTGGATCGGTGCAGCCGTCGGGCTGTTTATTACCCAGGGATTGTGGCTGCGCATGATCACACCGACCCTGTTTGCCTTGATCGGTTTTGCGCTAATCGGCCGCAAGCGTTTATCCGAAGAAAAAAGGGATGAGAGCGTCGAGTTAAACAAATCCCTGGGCTTGGCGCTTCAAGGTCAAGGCATGTTGGATATGGCCTTTGAGCGATTCATGAAATGTCCGATCCAGGACAAATCGGTCAAAGAGCTGCTCTATCATCTGGGTCTGGATTTTGAGCGAAAACGAATGGTGAACAAGGCCATCGCGGTTTACAACCAGATATTAAGAGCCGGCGCATTCAAAGATATCAAGCGCAGAATCAAGAACCTGGAAAAAATTGAACAAACGCTGGCGATGTCCCCCGGTCAGAAAAAAAGGGAAACCCCCTTGTTTTTAGGAGATTCAACCACCAAACCGACACTCGGACGTTATGAAATTATAAAAGAGCTGGGCCATGGCGCCATGGGCACCGTTTTTTTGGGTAAAGACCCGAGTATCAATCGTGAGGTGGCTGTCAAAACGCTCAATTATGCCGATGTCGAACCCCAGCAACTGACCGAAGTGAAAGACCAGTTTTTCCGCGAAGCCGAAGCGGCCGGCAGACTCTCGCACCCCAATATCGTTACGATTTATGATGTCGGTGAAGACCATGATATGGCCTATATCGCCATGGAACTGCTTCAGGGCAAAAACCTTTCAGAATTCTGTCAGAAAGACAGGATATTACCCATCGGTCGCAGCCTCAACGTGGTCGCTTCTGTGGCAGAAGCGCTTGATTATGCGCATAACCAGGGCGTGGTCCATCGCGACATCAAGCCGGCCAATATCATCCTGATGGAAAATGATCGGGTCAAAGTTGCCGATTTTGGAATCGCCAGAGTCATGAGTTCATCAACAAAAACGCAGACAGGTGTTATTTTCGGCACACCGAATTATATGTCACCGGAACAGGTGGCCGGCCAAAAGGTGGACGGCCGCTCGGATCTTTTCTCGCTGGGGGTTGTTCTATATGAGATGTTGAGCGCTGAAAAACCGTTCAAAGGCGACAGCATTACAACGCTGATGTATGCGATCACCAACAACACCTATACGCCGTTGCCCAAAGTTGCACCCAAAACTCCGCAATGCTGCGTGAAGCTGGTTGATAAACTATTGCGCAAAGAAGTGTCCAAACGCTATCAGTCCGCCGCCCAGGTCGTCAAACAAATCAGAAAGTGCCAGGAGCAAATAGCCAATCCATAACAATTAGGTTTGCCGGTTGAGCCGGTTTTAATCGGAAAAGGTCTAATTCTATCTTTCTTACCGGGCAGCAGGCTTAACCGCTTTCTAGGACAATCGGACTGAACTAGTGCGCATGCAATCGAACCCGAAATGCTTACTAGCATGTTGCCCCTGAGAGCTTGCCGATACGCGATGGATGGATGCTGCTCCCCGAAATAGCGCTTGACAACCGGCAAAATCTTTCGTGTAATTGGAACAGGCGAGAAGTGGTTTCAAAACGTCAGATCGCGCTCGAGAGCGAGGCGTCCCGCGAATTGAAAACGGAGCGCACACGCAAGTACGTGAGTGTTTCAATTTGCGGGACAACGCAGCGATCGGACGCTAGGTGAGGTTTTGAAGCTACTTCTAGTAAATGCGGGAGGCGCTCCAATGAAAATGTATTCGATTGAAATTGATGAAAAAGTCTGGAGTTATCTACAAAAACACGCAGAACCTTTCGTCGACACACCCAATACGGTCTTAAATCGCTTACTGCTTGGTACTAGCAACGAAACCAACGAACCGGCCAGCGTGCCAACTACCCCGGTCATATCGATTAAGGGTACCCCCAAATCTCTGTCGCAAATCCTGGAAGTCGTCTATGAAATGGAAATCAATGGCTATTCGCGAACTGAAGCGACCAACCGCGTCGCCCAAAAAAGAGGTACCGCATCTCAAACCATCACCGACAAGTATTGCCGACAGATCGGTAAAAAAGCCCATGAAATCGATGAATTGTTGGCCGAGCCGGGTTATGATGCCTTTAAAGCGCTTTTAAAAAACAAATTTAGCGCCCATCAACAGGTGATCGATGCATATTTTGAGAGTTTGGCTCTTTCCGGTACAACGGCGAAATATCCCGCAAGGTGTTGACCACCTTTTTCAGGGCTTTAAAAAATGTATCGATGTCTTCTTCGGTGTTGTCGATTCCAAATGAAATGACCAGCGTGCCCTGAGCATCCGCATGACTGAGGCCCAACGACATCAATACATGCGATGCCCGCAGGGAACCTGTTGCGCAGGCTGAGCGCGTCGATACTGCGATATTTTCGTCATCCAGCATCAACATAACACTTTCCCCTTCGATATATTTGATCGATATCGACACCAGATTCGGCAAACTGAACTCTGGATGGGTATTTATGATGTATTCGTCGATCCAATGGGGCAATTCCGTTAACAGTTTGTTCTTTAATGTCCTGAGGTGTTTCAGCCGCTTGTCCATGTCCCGCAGCGCAAGCTCGGCTGCTTTTCCGCATCCGATAATTCCCACCAGATTTTCGGTACCGGCGCGCTTGTTGTTTTCCTGAACGCCTCCATCCAGGAGAGGAAAAATCCGGGTTCCGCGGCGAATATACAAGCCTCCGACACCTGCAGGCCCATAAAAGGTATTGGAAGCAAAACTGAGCAGATCCACGCCTAGTTTTTGAACGTCTATCGGTGCCACGCCCACCGAATCAACGGCATCACAGTGGAAAATTACTTTTTTTTCACGGGTAATTTTTCCGATTTCCTCAATGGGTTGAATGGTGCCGGTTTCGTTATTGCTGTGCATAATAGATACCAGGATGGTATCTTTGGTGATGGCTTCGGCAACATCTTTTGGGTTTACGCGACCACCGGAGTCAACCGGCAGGGATGTGACTGCAAATCCGGCTGACTTCAGTCGGCGCAAACTTCGAATCACGGCATTGTGCTCGATATTGGAGGTGATGATGTGCCTGCCCTTATCCTCGTTGGCCATGGCCGCCCCTTTAAGCGCATGATTAACGGATTCCGTTCCGCCGGAAGTAAAAACGACCTCTTGGGGTGTTTTACAGTTCAGCAAAGCGGCCACTGCGCCGCGCGCCCTTTGCAAGGCTTCGGCTGCTTCCTCGCCGGATTTATGCTGACTGGAAGGGTTGTGATAATTCTTTTCGATGGCCGCAATTATCGCCTTTTTGATTTCAGGCAATAACGGCTTTGATGAAATGTGATCCAGGTTGATCATCTTCATATTCGCATATCTCCCTCATCGCCGTGGGCCTAGTGTTCGTCTTCAAGACTTGATTGGCAGGCATCACAAAAAGTAATCCCCGGTTGGATCTCGATATCACAGTAAGGGCAATAGCATTTTTCGCCATGAGAATGCTCGAGTTTTTCTTTACGGACGGGGTCGGGACGAGTCACGCCGGCCATTTTGTCTTCATAATTTTGGATGGCCAGTTGGAGGGCATCCGCACCCAGATTGGAGCAGTGCAGCTTATTTTTAGGCAAACCTTCCAGTGCTTCGGCAACATCTTTATTGGTAATTTTCTTGGCATCCGCTAAGCTTTTGCCCTTGGCAATTTCGGTAATCATACTGGATACGGCGATTGCAGAGCCGCATCCAAAGGTCTGAAATTTGATATCCTCAATGTGTTCGTTTTTAATTTTTAGATATATCGTCATCATATCGCCGCAAAGCGGATTTCCGACTTCGCCGATGCCATCGGCATCTTCAATCACCCCGACGTTTCGAGGATTGCGGAAATGCTCCATCACCGTTTTATTGTACATGCCAGCTTCCTCCTGTATCTGTATATATCCATAGCTCCCAGTTTATCGGGGAGCCAAAAAGTAATCATTAAAAATTTCGAAACGATGAACAACAAAAAGGTGATTTTAAGGTTGCCAAACGTTCTTGAAAGTATCGGCCCTGGAGCACCGGAGTGATGGAGTATTGGCGTGTTGAAAAAAAGACATCAACCTTTTAGTCATTACTCCAGCACGCCAGTACTCCAATATTCCGAAATTAATTGAAATCGAAAGCCTCCAAGATGGAATACCTTCTTTTGGGTTATCGATCCGAAAATTTTCATTGGATGATTCAGCCAATTTTGAGTACTTTCGCGCCCCGAATTTTTCTTTCCTTAAGTTCGACCAGGGCCCGATTGGCATCTTTAAGTTCAAATTCCTGCACTTCGGGCCCAAGCGGAATTTCAGCGGCCAGCTGCAAGAATTCTCTGACATCTGCGCGAGCCACGTTGGCAACACTTTTTATTTCTTTTTCCAGCCAGAGATGATGCGGGTAATCCAAGTTCAACAGCGCTTTTTTATCGCTTTCCTCCTTGCGAATTGCATTGACCACCAATCGGCCCTCCGGTTTTAAACAGGCCAGGGCCTTGACGATGGGTTCCCAGGCCGGTGTGGTATCTATGATGCAGTCCAGTTTTTCCGGCGGTTGGCTGCCGGTATCTCCCGACCAGATCGCTCCCAGCTGGCGGGCAAAATCTCTTTCTTGCGCGCTTCTTGCAAAAACAAAAACATTGGTATTCGGGTATTTATGGCGCACCATCTTTAAAACCAGGTGGGCAGACGCGCCAAAACCGGTTAAGCCCAAGTTCTGATGGTCTTCTAACCCGCTCAATCGTAACGACCGATAGCCAATGGCCCCGGCACATAAAAGCGGTGCGGCCTGGAAATCC
>Ga0209536_100011528_pt1 | contig 12934 bp, 11 predicted proteins | sample DeeMarSeWOR28_12_FD_187461 | JGI IMG/M metagenome (GOLD analysis project Ga0209536, IMG submission 187461) | Marine sediment microbial communities from White Oak River estuary, North Carolina - WOR-2-8_12 (SPAdes) (version 2) | ecosystem: Environmental > Aquatic > Marine > Intertidal zone >...
GTCTTCAATAGGGGCTTTACTTGACCATTCTGCCGCGCGCACATGGCGCAGTTGCGTCAAGACCTCGATCGATTTACAGAGCGCGACGTGGCCGTCCTGGTCATCGGACCGGAGGACGCGCAGAAGTTTGCTGCCTATTTCACCAAGCATCGCTTACCCTTCATCGGCTTACCTGACCCCAAACATCAAGTGTTGAAATTGTATGGTCAGGAAATTAAACTATTCAAATTTGGCCGGATGCCAGCCCAGGTCTTGGTGGATAAAAAAGGGATAGCCCGCTATGTTCACTATGGCAATTCGATGAGCGATATTCCCTCCAATGAGGATCTGCTGGCGCTGATCGATGAAATGGACGAGTCAGAAACGGCAATTAAAGTGTTGGATTCCCAATTGGCCTAATGACCCTTATGACCAGCACATGGGCCAGGATATGTCAGATTTAAACATCGCGTCGTTAGGCATGTTCGCCGGCGACGAGCACCAACCGTTTTTTTGGGAGGGTGGTCAACCAGCCGCCCTGTTAATCCATGGTTTTATGGGGACGCCGGCCGAATTTCGGCCGCTGGCTCGGGAACTTCATCAGGCAGGCTGGACGGTGCAAGGCCTCCTACTGCCAGGCTTTGGCCAGCAAATAGATACCTTATTCGATCGTCGTTATCAGGAATGGCTCGAGGCAGCTCGTTTAGCCCTGGTCAAGCTTCAAACAAAACATCACCCAATCATACTTGTCGGCTACTCCATGGGCGCTGCAGTTGCCCTAAATGTGGCTGCCGGCACCTCCCCAGATCAGCTTATCCTGTTGGCGCCCTTCTTACGTATTGGCAATACGTTTCACCATATCATTTGGCAAGTTGTCAAGCATCTATTGCCACGCCCCCAACCCTTCAAGAAAGCCAACTTTTCAGATGCTCGTATTGGCGAATTTTTTGGAGGATTGATACCTGAGCTCGATCTTGAAGACCCTCAGGTGCAAGAAAATTTGCGCCAATTGTCTGTGCCAGCGCGCTTTGTAGACCAGGTGCTTGGTGTAGGGCGGGCTGCAGAGCGGGCCGCAGCTCAAATTCAGGTGCCTACATTGATCATTCAGGGGACCCAGGATCAGGCCGTTAGGCCGGCTCGAACTCGCCAGATGTTACAGCGACTTCCCGGGCCTATTACTTATGAGGAGCTGGAAACGGATCATGGGCTAGTGGAAGCCGATAATCCCGGCTTTCAGCAAATGACCCAGTCCGTGCTGGCATTTGCTGGGGGTGTTGCCACCGCAAGAAACTCGTAAATTTACGGTTGCCCAATTAAGCTATTTATAATCAAATATGGTTACTTTAACGGCCGAACTCTTCTTATAGATAGGCTATTTAGAAACGGCACATTGATAGCGATCGAGGAGGGCGTATCCTCAGATGCAGCCCACCTGGTATCTGAGGATACCAGACTCCTTTGACTCCTTTTGTGCCAGATGGAAATAGCTTCTCGATTAGGACATATGGCCGATCTTAAAGCCTGAACGGATAGAGGTACATGATGTTTTTAGCCGACGGGACACCAGCACCACCCTTTTCGTTGAAAGCCGTGGTCAGCGAACGGCCAATTAATTCCCAAAACGTAGGTGGCGCGTTCTTATTAATTTTCCACAGCTACCTAACGGTATTTATTGTGGGGGAGGTCATTCAAGCCGTCAGGGAAGTATATCCAACCCCCGATCAGGTCTTAATTGCCAGTGTGGCCGATTTGCGGATCGTCCCTCGGCTCCTGCGGGGAACTGCCAAGAATATCATGCGAAAAGCCTATAAAGAGGCGGCGAAGCAGATCCCATCTGGGCATGATCCGGCGGATCATATCATCATCCTGCCTGACTGGAACGGCGTCATCTTTAAAGCCTACCGGGTGCCCGATACGAGTGGGCATGTGGCTTTGGTTTTGATTAATGAATCGAAGGTGATTCAAGGTAGCTACCATGGAGCCCAACCCGCTCAGGCAGCGCTGGCGCTCTTAGCCGACACTATTGAAGAGCCAGGATAATTTTGAAGGTAACAAAGCCAAGACTTTTTAATCAGCAGTTGCTTGATGGAGTCTGGTCACAAAGTAGCGTCTGCAACTCGTGAAGTTTGCGAGACCTAAAACTGAGCAAGTGGAAGTTTACTCATTAAGTCATTCTTGGTGGATAGCCTCCAAAATGCTTATGCGAGCTGCTCTATTTGCAGGAAGGATGGCCGCCAATTGGGCAACGGCAATAGCAATCATTAGACCTAGGGCAACCCGTGCAGCCGGCATCAAATACGAAACCTCATAACCAGACATAGCGGACATAGCCAATAACAGGATGCGGGACAAGATAAGCCCAAACAATAAGCCCATGGCCCCACCAATGACTCCCATCAAGCCCGCCTCAGCCATGATCATCCCGACTACTTGGCCACGAGTCATGCCGATACTCCGCAACATGCCAATCTCTTGGGTGCGCTCCATGACGTTCATCGTCAATGTATTGGTTATCCCCAGGAAAGCGACTATCATGGTTATTACTGCTAACATGTCGAACATGGTAAAGGCTTGGCCCATCAACTGGTTTACTTGCTCTTTCAGGTTTTGATTACTCTCAACCGTCAGATGAAAACGGTCACCCAAAATGGTTTCGATACGTTCTAGTACGTCTTCTACTCTGTATCCTGGCTGGACTTTCACTAAGAGCATGTTTGCATCCTTGACTCGGAAGTACCGCTCCATATCTTGCCAACTTCCATCAATAACCAATCCTTGATTGTAATAGTCGACCACAACGGCCGCGATCTTGAATTCGTGCTCGCCAAACTTGGTCATGAGGGTAATCGTGTCGCCGGGTTCTAGATCATATTTCTCAGCCACTACAGTTGAAATAAATACTGTGTTACCCTCTGCGAGGGCCATCATGGCTTGCAGTGGATCACCATTCTCCGGAATCCGACTAAAGAGAAACGATGTTACCCGATCGTATGCCGCTGGTTCGACTGCCATGAAGGTAACATCCTCTCGACGTTTGTCTGGCGTTTGCCATTCAATTTCGAGGTAGCGTACTGGAGAAACGGAATTAACGCCTTCTATCGCTGCCAATCGGCCCCATAGTAAGCGGCGCATTTTCACCTTCGAGGAGATATAGATATCACCCCCGATGTAACCATCCAGCCACGAAACTAAATCACCCTTGAAAGACTCAGTCATTCCCCATACCACAATCATCATGGCTACGCCGACCATCAACGCGGCAACCGTTAAGGTTGTCCTTAGTTTGGATCTTTTGACATTCAGGCTGCCTATTTGGCCGCTATTGCCATAAACGCCCCAAATTGTCAGGCGCATCACTCTTTGCCAAAGGGCGACAGATGCAGGAATGATCAATGTGCCGCCCAAAAACAGGGCTACCACGGCCACACTCCCCAACCGGAACTGGGTGTCCTCTGGAAAAGGGTTCCAGAATAACAAGAAACCAGCAACGAGTAGCAAGGCTAAACCCACCCACCATCCGTAACGAAGGATCCAGCTGTCTTTGGAGCGGCCGCGAATTTGTACAGCTTCCATGGGAGATATTCGTCCAGCCTGCCAGGCTGGAATGGTAGCTGCAGCCAGTGTCACCAGGATCCCGACCAGAATGCTCCATATGACCAGGTTTGGCGGTATCTGGTCAATGCCAACTTCCTGTGACAACAACAAACCCATCAAGTTTGCCAAACCTACGGCTAACAAAATGCCGAGTGCGACGCCGAGTAAGGCACCAATCAGGCCAAGAGCCAAGGCTTCAGTCAAGACCTGGCGGACGACTTGCGAGCGGGTCATGCCGATCGTTCTGAGCATGCCCATTTCTCTTGTGCGCTCTATCACGCTCATCGAGAAGGCATTGTAAATCAAAAAAGCACCGACAAATAAGGCCATGCCACTCATGAAATTGAGGCCGATTTGGTAATTACCCAACATCTGAGTCATGCGTTCGCCCTGGGCGGCCGGGTAAATGACTGAGTATTCCTCGCCAAGCTGGGTCTGGAGATTCGTTTTGATAGATTCGATGGACGTTGAAGAATTGTGTTCCGGATTTACGACGACATCAATCTGATCCAGCACATCCGGGCGATCAGAGAAATCCTGTGCTGTTTCAAGGGGAATTACCCCAAAAGCACCATTATTGAGCCGGCCTGGGCCTTCCTGAGCAATGAGGCCTACCAGGCGCAACTCTTCACTACCAGCTTCCGTCACAACTTCTATCCAATCGTCCAATTCCAATTCGTTTTTTTCAGCAAACGAATTGACTAATACAAGCTCCCGAGCATCTAAGTCTCCTGTGAGAAACCGGCCGTCGACGAGATTATATTCTCGCGCCGCTTGGTCGAGCTTGGGGTCGATTCCATATAGCGTCAACCCCCCTAGATTCATGCCTAGCATGCTAATTGCAATCTCGGAAGGTGGGGCTTCGTCTGCAAGCAGTGCTGCAACATGTAGCGACGGTACTGCCACGGCAACGCCTTGAAATTTAGAGACAGCAAACAAAACGTCCGGATCTACTCCTTCGTCCTGGTTATCGCTGCTGATAACGACTAAGCTCGCCTTGCCAGACGTTTCTTCAAATAGACGATTGACGGATCGCAATGCGGACTGATTCGTTATGCCAATTGCCAGGATGCTAGCTACACCCAGGACAATGCCAATTGTACTAAGCAACATACGCACCGGACGGGCGAGGATTGAACGCAGTGTTAGTAGGCGAGCTAGCTTCATAGAACAACGTGGGTCATGTTCGATCGATTTCCGGCTCCTCTAAGAATTGAGAATCTCCATCGTCTCAATAATCCTGTGTCGGCGCACGGACCCTGGCATTTCAGTAGGAAATATGATCTCTTTCTTTATTCTTCCATCGTGTAAAAAAACAACCCGATCGGCGAACGCAGCGGCTAGTGGATCGTGGCTCACAACGATGATGGTCTGGCCCATCTCATCACGTGAGCGTTTTAAGAGTTCCATAATGGCTGTACCCGTCTTTGAATCGAGGTTACCTGTTGGCTCATCAGCAAGCACGATAGCTGGCTCCGTGATGAGCGCTCGGGCTAGGGAGACACGCTGTTGTTCACCACCCGATAACTGGTCTGGTTTGTGATCACGCCGGTCTGTTAGACCAACGAGATCTAGTAGCCGATTGAGACGCTCCTGATAATCTGTTGGGTTCTGCCCGCCTATAAGCAGGGGAAGCATGATATTTTCCTCTGCATTGAGGATTGGCAGCAGGTTATAGAATTGGAAGACAAAGCCAACATTGTGGCGGCGAACCAAAGTAGCTTCTTTGTCATTCAATAAAGAAAGCTGTTGACCTGCCAGGGAAATCACACCTTCGGTGGGCTTGTCTAGGCCACCTAGAAGATTTAACAAAGTCGACTTACCGCTGCCTGAGGGGCCCATAATGGCCACGAATTCCCCCGTTTTTACTACGAAGTCGACGTCATTAAGAGCTTGTACAAAATGTTCGCCTAGTTGGTAACGCTTGGCCAGAGATTTTGCTTCTACGACAATCGTTTTTCCATTCCTCATGCACTGCTACTCCTGCCCCGCTTCTTCGATGATAATGTCCTTAGGGGATTGGTCAGCATCAGCCTTTTCCGACCTCTTGTTATCTTTGAGCAAACCAAATCTACGTAGGTACTTGATGGGCCGTCCCATATCAGATACTTCAAGCTGTGCCAAAAAGCCTTGCTCCTGGGATAGATCTCCGGAGCGTTTAATTTTTATGTACTGTTTCAATTCCGGCCACATGGCAGGCCAGAAAACGAGATTGATGGCCAGTGCATAAAGGAGATATGCTGGTTCATCAAAACGCAGCCAAAACCAGAGTATTAGTAAAGGAATGAAGCCGGTGTAGGCGATAAGGACATCCCGAAATACAGCTAGTCCAATAGTGGTGCTCAAGATTAGCGTCACAGGAACGGCAAGGAAATCAACCACGATCAGGCCACCAAGGATAGGGGATACCCCTCTTCCACCTTTAAAGCGGTGTTGCAAAGGAAAATTATGCCCGACAACGCACATAACAGCCGTAATTAGAAAATAAAAATCGTTGGGAAAAGCCATTTTAAAAAATATGACAGGAATCGTGGCCTTGAGAATGTCCAGGATACCTATCACGCAACCATACTTGGGGCCTCTCCGGAAGGAGATGCTTGTGGCACTCACTGATGTCATTTCGATTACCTGGTCGCCAATAGGGGACTTGATCTCTGTTTTAGTAATGTCCTCACCAGGAATAACCCGATTGGCCACTATGCGGGCAAATGAAATGCTTCCAAATGTATAGCCTACCACAGCCGCGATCAGGGTGATGAGCAAATTCATGTACTGCTCCTCGGCTTACAACTCCGGGAAAAGGCTAATGCATTTGGGCATCTATCTTTTCCTTTATTGCCTTTATGACTGTTGGATCATCATTCCAGGCACCTAGATTCAGGACTGGCAGATCTTCAGAAACATTGGCCTCATAGACTAATTCCGGTATGTCGAATTGGCTGTGGATCGAGTCAGCGCTGATGGCTGCAGAAAAGAAGAGCACTTTTTCCACCCCATTATTTGCAAACTCTTCAACTTTTACGGCTGGTTTTGGTTCCTTAAATGACATCCAGGCCAGGCTAAGGTTCACTAGTTGGTAACCGTCTTCCTCAAATAACTTAAGCACTTGTTCCCTAAAACCAATTTCTTGTTCAGTCTCAGTAGGCCATTCCACGTCCCATTCATCAGGCTGACCGTGACCAACGAGCAGAACACCCACCTTAGATTTGTTTGTTTCTCCAATGTGTTCATTAGCCCGCCGGATAAACATGCTTTGCAGGGTTTCCGAATCCCACAATGGACCCGTAAAATGCAGCGTCGCACCGTAATCTTCCACGCCCAGGTTTTCTACAAGCTCCTCACCCTCGGCCGTATGGTTTGAAATTGTCAGAAATACTTCGCTGACCACGATTCGACTGGCACCCTCGTTTAAGGCCTGGATGACGGCGGCATCCGGCCGCGGCTCATCGTCAAGGAAACTAAGATAGAACTGGGTTGTCGTGTCCCCTTCTTGACGGAAGACCTTTTCCAGGCTCTTTACCATTTGTTTATGCATCTGCCGGTGGTGACTCGCTCCCACTTTTAGGTAGGCGTTGCGAAGTTGAAAAACAAAAAACGGCCTGGCCAATAACGGCACAAAGGGGATGCCTTGTTCGTCAAACTCATTGAATTGGTTAATCCAACCAATGGGATCGTAAGTCTCCGGCTCCCCGTGTGTGAAATAGACGACGGCCGTATGCCCATTACCCGGATCGCCTTTAACCCGGGTCAATTCAGGTACAGGTCGACTGTCTTCTCGAGATAGAAAGGTCTTTGTTCGCACGGTGTAACCAGCCAAAAAAACGGTCAAGGATACGATGACAGCTACTAGGAGCAGACTCCCAAACCCAAAACCACGGGCTAACAATACGATTAGGAAAAACGCGATCAAAAGGCTTAGGAACAAAAATAAACTCATCTTGATTGGATGGACGGTCATGTACTCCACCACCAACACCCCAAGCGCAAATGAAAAAATTACGAGTAGTAACCATCGAAAAAATATCATGAATGAGCCCCTTTTTTCAGCATAGAATCATCTTCTCGAAGAATGGTGACCTCACCTATATAGCCGTCTACTGCAACTTGCATGCCATCTCGTAACTGCAAGGTTGCGCCGCCTACGGAAACGATAGCGGGCAAGCCATACTCGCGAGCAACGATGGAGCTGTGCGAGAGAATGCCGCCCGCCTCAGCAATCACGGCGCCGGCCTTGGCAAAAAGGGGCGCCCAGCTCACGTCAGAATAGGGGATGACGAGGACGTCGCCTACTTCTAACTTGTGAAAATCCCTGACGCTAAGCACGACCTTGGCTGTGCCCGTGTAGTAGCCCCGTGAGGTAGGAATTCCAGACAACTTTTCTGTGAATGATGTGATGATGGGTGGTAGAGACTTGCCAAAAATAACCTCCGGTAAAATGGCGTCTTTACATTGATCCATCTCGTCTTTTCGTTGGGTTACCAGTTGGAAAAAATCTTTGCCACTCCGTTCTCCGGCGACAAAAGCCCTTAGTTCATCATCATAAAGATATAAAATGTCGTCCTGCGATTGAAGTAAGCCATAGCCTGTTAGTTTTTCACCTAACGCCAAGTAGTAAGTTCTAAACAGCATAAGGGTGTAACTGTAGAGAGAGCTATACATCTCCCGATAAAGCCGAAATTGGCGAGCTCGCCGGTACAATAATCTAAAAAACCAGCCACGCACCCCTTTCACCGACAAATCTTGCAGGCTTACCTTCTTTGATATCACTTCTTCAGTCGCTTCATAGCCAGCGATCAGTTCAAGGATAAGATCAGGAGACTCCCGCCAGGGAACATTGCCGAAGTGACCGGTACTATCGCTTAGATGACCAAACTGCTCAAAGAAGGATTCCATTTCTTTCCGGAAGTTGTAAGGAATGGATAATTGTCTGAAGGCCTCGTAGCCACCAACCCGAATTTGAGATTTTTCAGTGTAACTTAACTGCTCAAATTGGCGATGCAATGATTCAATCTGCACGTTTGGGTCATATTGCTTTAGCTCTTCCATTCCCTCCGTTAGATTGAATTCCTGAAAATCCACCCCGACTGCTCTTAAACGGGTCTTAAGTAATCCATTGTAGATCTGCATCAGGAGAATCGTTACGATGGTGTAGTAAGCCGTCTCCTCATTCAGTGGGGAGATCTGATCCACAATCTTAATTAATTGATCCTCGCCCAAATTAGGCGAGGGATCTAAGGAAAATCGGCGCGATTCCACATATAGGCGAGGATAGTGAGCTTTGAGCTTCTTGGCGAAGGTCCACTTGTCCCAGCCAAAACGCATGATACGTGGTAACAAGAGGACGATCTTTTGGTTGGGTTTGATAGGAGGTCTGCCGGCTCCCGGCGGTACCACGCCCATCATCATTTCTAATGACTCGCGCGGCAATCCAAGGCTTTCAAAAATCCGACCAAAGACACCCATGTTGTGGTAAGCCCGGTAGTGAAAGGCGCTCATCAGGCTACTGGGATTAATGTGATTTTGGCCACTAATCTCTTTGAGAAGGGTGACCCAAGCCCTGCTTGGCAGAGGCACGGTAACCGACCAGACAAGGGGCTTAACCATTCCCGGGGTAGTTTCACGAGCGATCTTATTCGAGTAAATATCAGGCTCACCCAAGGTTGTTATATCCCGTACTTGAAGCCAGAATATCTTTTGACCATTATAGATCCATTCAAGATCGACGTCTCGACTGAGGGCTTGAGATATACTTCTTGTCTGCCCAACTACTTCTTCAATGAGGTCAAAGGGGATTTCACTATCTTCTGGTTGTTCGATCCATCCCCCCCATTTATTTACCCAACGCAACGGTGTACGGCCCTCCTGGACTAGAGCAGTTGCGCTTCCTTGAACCGCTTCAACCACGATTTCATCGAAAGCCGTTATGGGATTTTTACTAAAAGCCACACCAGAAAAAAACGGTTTAATCATCTCTTGGATGAGGACGGCCATTTTTATTTCCTGTGGGTCTTGCCCGATTCTTTTTAGATAGGACCGAATTGTGTTTGATTCAACGCTCTTCCAAATCGTCTGTATGGAATGAAGAACTTCATCAAGGCCAGCCACATCCAGGATCGTGTCAAATTGACCGGCAAAGGAGTGTACGAGGCTATCTTCCACATTAGCCGACGAGCGCACAGCATAATGACCGTGAGGGTCCAGATAGTAAGCTAGCTCTTTCTCCATTTCTTCTATAACCGCCGCTTTATTTTGAAATTGAGCGAGAAACGCTTCCCAAGTACAAATATATGATTGAGGCACCAAGTATCCTTTGTCAACAAGGCGCCGCAGGTTCTCAGCTTTACTACCGGCCGAATTGGGAAAACGCTTGGTCATGAGTGGCACAACGTAGTTAGTGTTGGCTTTACGCAACATGTTTCAATATTTCACTCGTCCTGAGGCACCCTTTCGAGTGCAGGCCCAACAGTGGATACCTCGATGTTCGGGATAGGATCTGAGCGACCAAGTAGTCGGCGCAACGCCTCGCGAACAATCCCCGCAAGCAAAGACCGCGGCCCAATAAGGTTAACTTCCAGACCTGTACGCCCATCGGTTGCAGAGGAAGCTAACCACACGGCTTTCTGTGCTGGAACCTCAGGAGAATTCGACCACAACCGAGCAATTGTACGAAATGTATTGACGTTATTTTCGAAGCCTTCGACGAAATGTAAGTGGCGCATCATGTCGGTATCGACCAGGCCAGGGTTGAACAAGTAGACACCAACCCCGCTTGTCTTGTTCTCCTTAGCGAGAGCCAGGGTAAAGTTGCGCACCCATGCCTTGCTGGAAGCATAGGCGTTCTGCATTGCAATCGGATGCCGCGCTCCCCGTCCAATAAGATTAATCAATTTCCCCCTGCCTTGAGGGACAAACTGGTGCATAGCCACCAAAGTGCCATGGTAAACTCCCAGGATGTTTGTATTGATCAGATTCGTGATCTTTTCCGGTGTAACGAGGATCGTCGGACCGTAGGGGCTTGATAATCCAGCGTTGTTTACCCAGATATCCAACGCACCAAATTGCTTGGTGGCAAGATCGGCCAGCTTTCCTACTTGGTCGAGATCGGTAACGTCGCATGCCAATCCGTTTGCCATGCCCCCTTCTGATCGGATTAGTTCCACCGCCTGTTCAACTGAATTGGCTGAGCGGGAGGCAACCACTACCGCTGCACCTTCTCGAGCATAAGCCTGGGCAATCGCAAATCCGAGACCGCGAGAACTACCAGTGATGACAGCGACTTTTCCAACCAGAACTGCCATTGTTAGTTGCCCATTGGTATTAAGATCGTCAACGAGAGACTATCCTGGAAGTCGCTTTGTTTTTCATAGACATGGCGACCTTATCATCAGCGATCAATTACACGCCCTTATGAAGGCCGAGAATGTTGGGGCGGATTTTCAGGTAATTATTTGAGGATTGGTGCTGCTATGGCAAGTGACGATCGTCCTGTATTCGCCGTGTAATCTATCCTTGGTACTTGTGACCACGGTTGCCAAAACGGAAGAGAAGCCTGGGGCTAGTTGAGTATCTTTCCTCTTTCCTAAACCCTTGGTTTAATCACAGGATGCCATTTTGGAGTTCGGCAGTCTTTACATTTCAGAAGAAATGTTAGTATATTTGTAAGGATTTATAATGGAACTGATCTGGATAGCCTTAGCCTTCTTATGTGGTTCCCTGCCGCTATCCGTCTGGCTCGGCCGTCTCGTTCTGGGTATAGACATTCGGCAATTTGGCGATGGCAATCCGGGGGCGGCGAATGTATGGCGGGCCGGGGGTGCTAAGTGGGGGTTAACGGCCGTCTTGCTAGACTTTCTGAAAGGCGCCATTCCGGTGGCCCTGGCCAACTTTGTCTTTGGAGTTGAAGGCCTGGCAATGGCCGCCGTAGCCATCGCCCCCATTGCCGGCCACGCATTTTCCCCATTTCTTGCTTTTCATGGCGGCAAAGCTCTGTCGGTCACTTTTGGCATTTGGGCTGGGCTGACGGTGTGGCTCGTCCCTGCCATTTTGGGCATCTTCTTTGGGATCTATTTGGCGCTGCTAAGGCCCGAGGGCTGGGCGGTTATGGCCGGCATCTTTAGTTTGCTGGTCGTACTATTAATAATAGGTAATCCGCTCTGGCTAGGGGTATGGGTCGGCATGGCCCTGATTCTTGGCTGGATGCATAGGGCCGATCTGGCTCAAAGGCCACAATTGCGGTCTCGCTCCACGGAGAATGAATAATAAGAATGGGCTGCGCTACTGTAGCCTATTCTTATTCGGATCCAGCCGGCGACCTGATCAGTTTTGTTCCTGGGATGGACCGGCTTTAGCCGGGGATAATTTGGGGGTAGCCGCTCTGGCCTTTAGGGTTATCACTGTCAGCAGGACGGTGACTGCGTTTAGAGTGGCCGCCCAAAGAATGGCATTGAAAAGCTCAAGTTTTATCATCGTTTCACCTTTCTATAATGTGTGACCGGATTAATTTTGGCTGGAAAATTTCGTCTGCCACCAGATGGTGGGCAGCTGACGGATCTTGCCCCATTTGCTGACGTGAGCCCGCCGGCTGAAGACATCATAATCATGGGCCTCGATGTCGTTTAAGATTCCCCGATAAAATGTGGCGGCCGCAGCAATGGCGAAGCGCCCTTGGGCGTTCAGCATGTTGATGCCTGACCAGGCTTCATCATAGATTTGGCGGGCTCGGGCGATCTGGAATTTCATGAATTCCCGCCAACGATCGTCGTATACGTTTTCGTTTACCCCGGCGGCAATATCCGTATCACTGAGTCCAAAAGCCGCCAATTCCTCTTGCGGTAAATAAACCCGGCCGCGTTCCCAATCTTCGGCCACATCCCGTAGGATATTGGTTAACTGCAAGGCAACTCCCAGCTTGATCGCATAACGAACGGCATCCTCACTCTCAAAACCGGTGATATGCATGCTCATGAGCCCGACCGTGGAAGCAACTCCATAACAATAGGTGGTCAACTCCTCAAAAGTCTGGTAACGATTTTGCACCATGTCACGGGCCACGCCGTCGATGAGCTGCTCGGCATAACGTTGGGGGATGCTGTACTTTGCTCGAGCATTGGCCCAGGCCACGGCAACCAGGTCCTGGCGCGGCGGCCGCCAACTCAAAGAACGCTCCCGCCAGGTTAGCAGAAGTGCCTCGGCTTCATCCCCGGATTCATCGACGATGTCGTCGGTGGTGCGGCAAAAAGCGTAAAGCGCCCGAGCGGCACGGCGCGCCTCCGGCTTCATCAATCCCGAAGCCATATGAAAGGAGCGACTATGAAAAGCCGTTAATGACTCACAATGACCGTAGGCCTGGTCCAACAAAGCG
>Ga0209536_100011529_pt1 | contig 12932 bp, 10 predicted proteins | sample DeeMarSeWOR28_12_FD_187461 | JGI IMG/M metagenome (GOLD analysis project Ga0209536, IMG submission 187461) | Marine sediment microbial communities from White Oak River estuary, North Carolina - WOR-2-8_12 (SPAdes) (version 2) | ecosystem: Environmental > Aquatic > Marine > Intertidal zone >...
CAATTGATAATTTGGATGATCTGAAGGTACTGGTGTGCTATAATACCCGGATTAAGGAGAAAAACATTGATAAATTCAGGGAACAGCACCCTGACTGTGAGATCGTTTTTTATTAACTTAATATCCTGTGTCCCCAACCTTTTTTTATCATAGCGAGGTACATAGGTTAAAGCATATTATGAGGTTGTTTGCGAAAATAGTATCCTGTTCCGTCGTAATATTTTTACTAATCAATTGTCATCAGGCATTTTGCGGAAATACGGATTCCGAATTAAAATCTACTGAAGAAGTAGCTACCTTCGGGGCAGGATGTTTCTGGTGTGTGGAGGCGATATTCCTGAATCTGAAAGGAGTGGAGAAAGTGGTTTCAGGATATTCCGGAGGAATTACAAAAAATCCAACCTATGAACAGGTATGTGAAGGAAACACCGGGCATGCCGAGGTCGTACAGGTATATTTTAATCCGGATGTAATATCCTTTGAGGAATTATTGGAGGTTTTCTGGAAAACACATGATCCGACCACCCTGAACCGGCAGGGAAACGATGTGGGTACGCAATACCGTTCTGTCATTTTTTATCACGATGAAAAGCAGAAGGAACTGGCTGAATACTATAAAAAGAAACTTGATCGATCCGGAGCATTTGATAAACCCATTGTTACAGAAATCACCCCGTTTTCCGGTTTTTACCAGGCTGAAGATTACCATCAAAATTATTATAGTGTTAATCCGCGTATGCCCTATTGTACCTATGTGATCGAGCCCAAACTTGAAAAATTCAAAAAAGTTTTTTCAGACAAATTAAAAGAATAAGTTCGGTTCCCGGATTATAGCAAAATTAAATCGTGGTACGTATTCATAAAATAAGCCTTCAATCCGCCATTAAAATAATTTTTGTCATCGTGGCTGTAATCACGGTATTGATCATTTTAAATATTCCCATCGGTGATAAAATGAAGAAAGAACAAAACCTGCTGTTGATTAAATACAGGAATGTTCAAAATCCATCGGATATAGAACCGGTGGACAGCCGGTATGTAATACCCCTTATCTATGAAAAAATAGAGGAAATCGGCCGGTTCGATTCAGAAATAAGAAAAGAAAAATTCATCGATGTTTTATTGCCTGCAATTTTAGTGACTAAATATGAAATATTTAAAGAGAATAAGCGCACGATCGATATCTGGGGAAAATTAAAATCTCATTATGACCTTACCGAATCAGACAGCCTGTTCATGGACAAGCTGTTTCAAAAATACGAAACGAAAAATTTTGCCGAAATAAATCAAAAACAGCAGGTTCACCCCAATTCGATTGTTCTGGCCCAGGCGGCACTTGAAACCGGTTGGGGGACATCCAGATTTTTTTTACAGGGGAATAATGCTTTTGGGATCTGGTCATTCAATAAACAGGAGAATCGCATGGAATCGCTATCGAGTCGGGGGGATATAAAAATATATCTCAAAAGATATGATTCTACCATGGAATCCGTTAGCGATTATTTCCTTACCATGGCAAAATCCTGGGCATTTGATCAATTCAGAAAGAGAAGAGAGGCAACGGAAAATGCCTATGAACTTATCTGGTATCTTAATAAGTATTCGGAATTAAGAAATGATTATGTGAAAAAAATCGGGGAACTGATCATACAGAATCAATTGACGCGTTATGATACTTGCGAACTTCATCCTGATTTTTATATTAAAGTGAAATATTAAGTTATGTGAGAGGGGCAATATCCTGAATATTAAAATTCTAAATAAATTGAGGCTTTATACACACGATGGATTAACTTTTCTTCTTTGCATCGTTCTATTCTTATCTTGCGAAAATGGGAACGAGGGAAAAGATTCCGGCGCCCGCGAAATAAATTCGGGATCATCAGAAAAAGCAGGTTTGCCGATCAGGGTACCGGTTAGGGCCAGTGGTTTTTTATATCACCGCTTTGATGAAAAAAAATACCCGAGCACCAGCATCAGCGCCTCCCTGTTTGAAGACCACCTGAACTACCTGATAAAAAATGCTATTCCCGTTATTACTCTCGGTCAATTGTTTCAAATACGGGATTCAGTTGATAAGTCTCAAAAATATGTAATTATCACCATTGATGATGCATTCGATTCATTCTATCAATTTGGCTATCCGCTTCTTAAAAAATACGGGCTGAAAGCAACCCTGTTTGTAAATTCCGAAACGGTTGGAAGTGGTGATTACCTGAACTGGGATCAATTGAAGGAACTTCATGAATACGGGATCGAAATCGGGAATCATACTCATTCCCATGCTTATTTTTTGAATGAACCACCGGCAGAAAGAACCGGTATATTTCTAAAGGATGTTGCCATGGCTCAGGAGCTGATCAAAGAACACATCAGGCATACTTGTACTGTTTTTGCCTATCCGTACGGTGAATACGATGAAGATATGCAGAAGACGGTAAGAGACCTGGGATTTCAGGGAGCAGCTGCACAGAATTCCGGTGTGATTTCGGAATATTCGGATCCTTTTGCACTCCCGAGATTTCCAATGACGGATACCTATGGCCGGATGCCGGCCTTCATCGAAAAAGTAAGAATGAATCCGCTCCCGGTTATTGAGATTTTGCCGAACCATGCCCTGCCCGAAAAAAATCCACCCGTTTTAAAGATCCTGTTTCGAAATATTGGATTTGATATGGACAGATTACAATGTTTTATTCAGGGAGGGGAATCCCGTGTCCAGGTTGTTGAGGGTGATTCTATAATGGTTGAGATCACCTCCCTGAAAAAACTGGAAAACCGGAGACATTTATATACACTCACCGTTCCCCATAAGACGACAAACGAATGGTACTGGTTCAGTCATCAATGGGTTTTCCCCGACCGTCCCTGATCCCTTTATGTTCGAAAATATTTTCATTCATAAAGATATGGTTAATTTTCCCATAGGATAAAGTTAATTGCGCTCACTCATATTACGAAAAGGGAAAATAACCAACCTGCCGATCGGTACAATTGACATAAGTCCGGAAATAATTGCCTGGTAAATTAAGGCGTACGATTCGATGAATAGTCGGAGAAGGACTCCTGTAAAATGAAAGATTCCCAGGAAAATGGTAGTGCCGATCACCACCAACATAAGAAATTTGTACCAGGGACGGTTCCGGAATTCTTTTTTCATAAGAACCCGATCGTTCAGGATTACATAGAGATAATATGCAACAAAGGGCAGAATGAGGCCATTGACTGCCTGGGCAATTACGATCAGCATGTCGGGCTCATAATCCAGAAGACTGAACAAGGTCCCTACCGATAGAACGGTTATCCAGGTACCCCGGGAATACCATTTTGACTGATAATCCGTATTGGATATCTCTTTAATTACTGATTTTGCAGTGATCGCAGCGGCAAGTGGAGCCGTGATGGAAGAGGTAAGGCCGGCAGCAAACAGTCCGAAGGCAAAACCAAGGCCGGCCCATTTTCCCATTTTGGTTTCAAGAACAGAAATCACTTCTTCAAAGGAAAAGTGATTGGATATCAGCGTTCCGGAAAGTAAAATGAAGAGCGTAATTAATCCTCCAAGCAAAATGGCACTTGCCAATCCGAATCGGGTATCGGATAAGTTCTGATTCTGACTGATACCGGAACCCAGGAACAGGTTATAGGGGACTATGGTGGTCCCGATCAGGGCGATGATATAGATGCCCGATGACTGAGGAACACGTGGAATAAAAAGACGGTTTATCAGGACAGCCAAATCAAGTTCAACATGTACACTTAACAGAATAAAAATCAACGCCATCAGAAATACCCATGTGCCCAGGAATCGGGAAATAATTTGAATCCGGCCATTCCAGAGGAAAACAAAAGCTGTCAGATACAGGGCGGCGACGATCAATGGCCGGGGGATGTCGGTCGCCATCCGGATTCCGGTCAATGCGCCGGTCATATTACCTGCCTGATATGCCAGACATCCAAAGACAATGGAAATAATTAATAAATGATGAATACCGAGAATTCTTTTTTTATTGAATCGGTGCCCAATGGCTTCCGAAAGGGTTAGACCTGTTGCGATGGTAATTCTTGATGCGGCCTCCTGAAGAACATAACAGGCCAGAATGGAAAATAAGACTGTCCATAACAAATCGAGCTTAAATAAAGAACCGGATTTCAATGCCGTTGTTATGGTACCCGGCCCGATAAAAGCGGCCGATATCACGGACCAGAAAAGGAAATTAGAAAATTTTATGTGTCGTTTTTTTATCAAGGAATAGTTGGATAAGTTGAGATTCAGAACGGCAAGGATGTATCATTGTTTTTAAATTGATTGCGTTTCTAAATGAAAATGATTTTATTAGCCGCGAATTTCGATAAATGCAATAAAAAACCCGCGCATTTTTTTCATGAAATAAAAATAATTATAATCTTCGGTGATTTGAGATTTTATTTTAGAAAGCAAGAAATTAAGGAAGGGGCAATCGGGGGTGTCTTTCTGTGAAAATAATTGGGTTTTACATGGTTCTGGCAGTCAAATATTTTTTAACATAAAATAAATGAATATGACGGATAATAATACAAAGATCAAACAGAATAAAAGATTGGTGATCATCATAGCAGCCATTGCAGCGACCGGTGGGCTTTTATTTGGTTTTGATACAGGTGTAATTTCAGGTGCTATTCCTTTTTTTAAGGATTTCTGGGTCCTTAGTGACAAGCAGGTTGAATGGATTGCCACCGCCGGGCTGATAGGCGCCATTGTGGGTGCTGCCTTCAGTGGACGAATCACCGATATTATAGGCAGAAAGAAAGTAATTATTGTTGCTGCAATTATTTTTGGTATTGGGGCCTTATGGACCGGCTGGGCAGCTACCCCTACGAGTCTTTTTGCGGGACGGTTATTCCTCGGTCTCGCGATTGGCGTATCTTCCTATGCGGTCCCCATGTATATTGCAGAAATTTCACCCACAAAGCAACGCGGAGCCCTGGTATCTTCTTTCCAGTTGTTGATAACCATCGGGATCCTGGTATCCTATTTAAGTGATTTGGGATTTGCCGATGAAGGAAATATGGAATCCTGGCGGCCCATGTTTCTGGTGGGTGTGATTCCGGCCCTGATATTATTTGTCGGGATGCTTACACTGCCTGAAACCCCGAGGTTTTTAATTGGAAAAGGAAGAGAAGAAAAAGGAAGAAAAATCCTGAGACGTCTTGAAGAACCGGAGCTGGTTGAAACCGCCATAACGAAAATGAAAAAAGAGATTGAGCTCGATGCACAGGCGGAAAAATCCTGGAAAGATATATTCGCTCCCTGGTTGCGAACCCCGCTTTTTATTGCCATCGGCATCATGTTCGTGCAACAGTTCGTTGGGATCAACACGGTCATTTATTACAGCCCGATAATTTTTGAGAATGCCGGATTTGCCTCAAAAACCGCTGCCATTGCTGCATCCGTGAGTGTGGGTGCTGTGAATGTACTTTTTACCATCGTGTCCATGACGGTGATCGATAAGATAGGGAGGAGGAAACTTTATTTTATAGGTACCGCAGGAATCGCCTTTGCTTTGATCGCCTTGGCGATCAGTTTTGCCTTCCAGGAATCGCTTGGTGATATGTCCAAATGGTTTACGGTTGGTTTTGTCCTGTTATATATTATTTTCTTTGCGGTCAGCCTGGGGCCACTGGGATGGTTGATCATTTCCGAGATATTCCCTTTGAAACTGAGAGGAGTAGGAATGAGTATCGGCGCCCTATCAAACTGGTTGTTCAATGCCGTGGTAACATTTACCTTTCTTTCACTGATCAATCTGCTGACAGCCACCGGAGCTTTCCTTTTGTATGCGGCGATTGGTATTCTCGGATTGATATGGGGATACCGGTATATACCTGAAACCAAAGGAATAACACTGGAAGAGATTGAAGAACACTGGAGATCTGGAACCAAACCCATTGATATAAAACAGAAATAAAAGCTTATTATCCGGAATCGTTCTAAAAAGTCGGCATAGGCTGGGAGGTAACTGTATAGATCGAGTGTTGCTGATTTTCAAATGGATTTGTCTGGTGGGGTTGAAGGGAAGAGTACTTTCCGTTCTCTGTGCAGGCCGATTTGGACGAGTTTTTACTTTTCTATTTCCTGGATTCGATTGGGAAGTTGAATGCTGAATCCTGTACCCTGACCCGGTGTGCTCTGAACATCTATTTTACCTTTTAATTTTCTGACCGCTTCAGACACAATGTACAGCCCGATGCCTGTTCCCTTTGATTGTTCATGTCCACGATAAAACATGTCGAAAATGTGAGGAATGACTTCCTTATCCATTCCGATTCCTGTATCCAGAAGATCAATTATAGTAGATTTCCGGTCGGTCTTTATTGTAATCTGAATTTTGTTCTTCTTCTTTTTCGGATCGGAATATTTAATTGCATTGGAAATTAAATTTCTGAATATCTCGTAAATTCTAACCCGATCGTTAACGAATTCAGCGCCCTGAATTTTTACTATTCTTTCAATTTTATCATGATATTCCAGATAATCCAGTTCTTCGAAACATTCTTTTATAATCTGTTTAAATTGAATTTTTTCTAGCTGGATCTCTGCATTTGAAATTCGTGAATGACTTAAAATATCCCTGATAAACCGGTCCAGACTTTGAATCCGTTCTTCAAGTATGCTAATGTATTCATCCACCTTGGGAGACTGTGCTTTCCTTTCAAATTTTATTACGGTGATCAATCCTTCCACTGAGGTGATGGGGGCCCTGAGGTCATGGGATACGCGGTAGACGAAATTATTCAACTTTTCATTCATGTCTTTTAAGCGATCGGCTACCTTCTTCTTTTCCTCTATTTCATTTCTAAGAATATTGTTGGTATGCCATAATTCAGCCGTTCGGTCCGATATTATCTTTTCCAGATTCAGGTTCATCTTTTTTAAGGCTTCATGGAGGTAATGATTATCCAGTTTATGACCGAGAATTTGAACGGTTTCTTCAAGAACCGCCTTCATTCCGGCTAATCGGTTGGGAGTAAAATGTTGATCGGAAAAAATGAATACCCTGTTTATAGAAGAAATAGTATGAAATGGGATCAACAGGATGGATTCTGGCGTAAAAGGCTTTTCCTGCAGGGATTCAAATAAGAGATTATTGTCCTTTGACTTCTGGTCTGTATAATAACTTCCTTTCTCAAGTTCCTTCATTAACGCAGCATTCAGGTAAATTGTATCAATGTGACTGGATAATGCATAGGATACCTGAATGATAGGATTGTTTATTTTATTTTTTTCCGCAATGCCGCACGCACAAAATGGTAAACCTTTTAGATCGGACATCATCTTTAGCGCAGTGGTGATCATCTGATCGGGATCCGAAAGTTGATTTATGGAATGGTTTATACGGGATAGAATGTAAATATCTTCCGCACGTTCGGCGAGACGTTGCTTTTCAAAGGTTAACTCTCTTAACTTCTCCTTCAGTTCTTCAATTTGATGTTGAATCTGATCTATCATAGCTTGCGTTGTGGTTAAATAACAAATGATCCTAGCAAGAGTATCACATCGTGTTTCCTTATTTTGAGCAGATTAAGGTATTCATTCAGATACAAGTTAAATAAAACTTTGCTAAATTTCTATCAGTTTCAGCTTACAATTTACTTCCATTCATTAGGAATATAAGTTAACAGTCGATATTCACTCAAGGATATACGGCCACCGCAATTTTGGAATCCGCCGTTCCATAATAGAGTAACCATTTATTCCCCAGAGGAACCAATCCTTCCAGAAAACAGACATTTCCAACCTGTCCCGTGATTTCATATTTATTTTCGGGGAGGAAGAAATTTTTTTCCGACCGGGCGATTATCTTTGTCGGATCCTCAGGATCAAACAGGATCTGTCCAGCGGAATAGGTTCCCCCAGGGATTTCAGGATCTCCCAATTCTGAATGATTCCGACTGTTATATATCATCCAGATTCCTTTTTCAGTGAGGATGGGAGGAGGTCCGGGTTCCACCAGTTCACTATCGAAATATCCTCTCCTGGGACTAATAACTGGTTGCAGCGTTCCATCCGCTGATTCCAGTGGCTGCCATTCGATCATATTCTCCGAATGGGCTATAAAAATATCTGTGTCTCCCCAATACATCCAGTATTTTCCATTTATCCTTTTTGCCACTAATTGATTGCCTGACCTTTTACAAACGATTGCACCGGATTTTGACCAGCGATCGTGGTATTTTCCTTCCATTAAACTACCAAAAACCAGGCCATGTTTGTCCCAATTTCTAAGATCGTCGGAACTGGCAATGGCCAGCCTGGCCGTTTCTCCATCCCAGGCAGTATAGGTTAAAAAATATTTTCCCGTTTCATTTTCAACGATACGGGGATCTTCACAGCCTCCTTCCCATTCATAAAGTTTCATTTGATCATGATCGGGATATAATACAGGTTCGGCAAATTTTGTAAAATGTAGACCATCCATACTGAAGGCAAGTCCTAACCGGGATGTCCCCGCATATTTGCCCACTGCATCTTCCGCCCTGTAGATCAAAAAAAGACTGTCATTACGAGATACGGCCGCCGGATTGAATACATCCTTTACCTCCCAATGAACTTTTTCCTCCCGTATCGGGCAGAAAAAAATAAGCGAGTCGGAAGGCATTAAAACCGGATTTACACTATCCACCTTGATGAAAGGTTTCCATTCCCAGTTTTTAACCGTCAATAAGCCAGATTTGTCGCTTTCTATCTTATTTGCTACCTGATTGCAGGAGACTAAGACGTAGCCACAAACTAAAAAGAATATATAACAGTATTTCATATTGAAGAATTTTTATGGTTATATAGGTCGTTTATGATTTATGTCAAGTACCTGTTCAGGGATTGTTCATCCGGGGTGATTTTCAAGTATTTTTCTTGCCCGTGACTGAAACCCCTTTGATTCATAAGGATATACATCCATGATCAGAAGCCTGAGTTCATGTTTTAAATCCGGGTGTTTTTCAACGATCCCGGACATGATACCCATCGCATATGCCTTTACCGCGATACTTTCCTGCCCGCTCGCGATGATCTGAAAACAGATTTCAGTAAGCTTACCCGTCAGGTAAGCCGGAATCTCTGTCTTTTCCAGTATGGCCATGATATTTCGTTTGATGGCGGGATGTAAATGATTTCGCTGAACGTAAGAAATAAGTTTCGGAATGTAAGCATTAATCAGAAAAGGATGAAAACTAACGCATTCCCGGACCACCCAGGCAGCTTTTCTTGCAACATCCATCTCATTGTAATCAAAGAATATTTCCAGAAGATCCTGAAACAGATTTTCGTCACCATTAATCATTTTTGCTACATGTGTTGTATTTGATTTCGAATGTTCTTTTAATATTTCATTTTTTAATTTTACTTTCATCCTTAATTCATTTATATCACGTACCTGAATTGTAAATTACCCATAATTTAAATTATTTTTGCTTATATTTTCTTAAATGAAGCTGCGAGCCGTAATTTTTCTGATCCTGTTTTACAATCCTTTTCAACTTTTGGCACAACCGGAATGGCCCCCTTTACCCAATGGAAGATTTCTGAATCCTTCCGATATTACCATGCCCTATAATCACCTTGATTTCACCGGGGAACTTTATAGTTTTGTAAAAGGAAAATTATGGCAATTTACTCTTTCCGGTGGCATTACGCTGTTCCGGGACCAGCATGAACTGAGCGTGGAAGTTCCTTTTGTGCGATCGGAATATTCGGGGATCGAAAATTTAGCCGGTATAGGAGATATTATGGTACGCTGGAAGATCTTAACTTATGAATCAGAGCGGCGTGTAAGATCACTGGCTTCCTCTGCTTTTTACCTGGAAGTTTCCCTTCCGACCGGAGAAGAATTCAATGGCCATGGAGCAGGGGTTCCCATACTAACACCCGGATTTGTGCTGGCATATCGCCCCGTCCAGCAAATTGCACTATTGCCCCATCTCCGATATGCGCATTCCATCGGAGAAGCGAATTCAGAATGGGGAGGTGGGATTTCAGGAGGTATTCCAAGTGATCCCAGCGAAGATTTCAGGAAAATTAGAGCACTTCATGGAGAAATCCTTTTTAATTATGAATTTTCTGAAGGTTGGATAGGCATTGCACCTGGCTATGTGTATGAATTTAACGCGGGAGAAGGTACGCTGAACATCCGGCCGGAATTGGGGATATTATTCGCTGAAAGCCTGGCGCTCAGACTAAGCGGATTATTTTATATTGCAGGAAGGAGGAGATTGCTTAGCTGGACAATGTTTGGTGTTAACTATTATTTTTAAAGGAATATTTTATCCCTATGTCTACAACAGGCTGGAGAATACAATTGATACAATGTACTTGTCGTCAAGTCCTAATAACTGGTATCCTAATTCAGCTTATTTTTATTCCGCCCGTAATCGCAGATGGAATAAAATCAATACATCCCAATAAGCCAATTAATTCGCTGGTGCTTAAACAATGGACTGCTGAAGATGGACTTATCTCCAATAATCTGACCTCCATAAATACCGACAGGGATGGTTTTATATGGATTACCAGTTTCAATGGCGCGCTGAAGTTTGATGGTAATTCCTTTCAACTTTTTGATACGGAAAACCTTAACTTCTTAAATTCAAATGCCTTTATGGATCTTGTGAACGCTGCCGATAGTTCAATCTGGTTTTCTACTCAGGCAAGTGGGATCGTCTGGTATAAAAACGGACATTTTCACTATCCTGATTTCAATGAAAACATTCCAAAAAGCATTCGTAATATCCATATCGATAAGGATAAAACGATCTGGGTAGGATCAAATAATTTCGGTTTGTATTACATAAAAAATGGCGAAGTTATTCATGACGAGCATCCGTATGTTGAGAACACGACCATCATGGACATCGCTTCGGATGAAAATGGAAGGATCTATGTAGCCACCTATAAAAATGGATTGGTTATCATTGATGGCGGCATTTACCAGCAATATCTCATCGAAGATGGCCTCTATTCGAACGATATCAACACTTTGTTCTTTTCCGGTAAAAAAACATTATATATCGGAACCACTCAGGGATTGAATCTTTTAAAAAACAACCAAATTTCGAAAGCGACTTATTTTGAAAATACGGAAATCAATAAAATGATTGAAGATGGTTTTGGATCAATATGGATTGCTACCGAGGTTGGGCTCGGGAGAATAAATGATTTATTTCATACCTATGAGTTTTTCAAAACGAAGGATGGCCTGCCCACACGTCAGATTAGTGATTTGATATTTGATCACGAAGGTAATCTATGGTTGAGTACTAAAAAAGGCGGCTTGCTACGGTTGAAATATGGTAACTTTATTAATTATTCAGAGACGGATGGACTGGCCCTTAATCAGGTAAATATTATTGAAGAAAAGGAGCCAGGTGTTTATTTTGTGGGATCTGATGATGGGGCCATTAATATCATTTCTGATAACAGGATCTCGAATTATAGAATATCCACGGATCTAAATCAGAATGGGATCAGGGATATCTGTTTTGTGGAAGACGATGAAATATGGATTGGAAGTTACAGCGGCATTTTGATAAAAAAAGGACCTGCTGAACGATTGCTTACCCGGAGTAATGGGCTGCCTGCCCACGATGTCAGGAGTATCAGGAAGGACAGGGAAGGAAACATCTGGGTAGCGACCAGGTCGGCAGGATTATTGAAGTTCCGGGACGATTCCCTGCAGGCAATCTATAACAAAGATAATGGACTGGGGGGGAATTACGTATTATGCATGGAGCAGGACCGGGAAGATAATATTTGGGTCGGAACCAATGGCGGAGGGTTGTCAAAAATAAATAAAGATGGAAGCCTGGAGAATTTCAGCATCAATGAAGATCCGTCCGGGATACTTTTTTTCAATATTTATATCGATCAGATGAATGTCAAATGGCTGGCGACCAATGTAGGGATCTTCCGATACGATGGCCGGAAATTTCTTGAGATCATTCTCAACAGCACTTCGCAGAATGATACTTTTTTTGACATCATTTTTGATGATGAAGATGGAATCTGGATTACATCCAATATCGGATTATATAGAATTAAAAAACAGGATGTCAGTAATTTTGTTGCTGGAAATCTGGAAGCGGTTTCATCAAGGGTATTCGATCATAATGATGGGCTTCGAAATAAAGAGTGTACCGCTGCCACCCGATCCTTAAAATCATCTAATGGAAGGTTGTGGATCCCAACCCTCGGAGGTGTCGCTACCATCGATCCTTCCAACGTTAAAGAAAATAGAACACTGCCTCCGGTTTATATTACCGATTTTTTAACGGATCGGTCCGGTATATTTTTAAGCGAAGCACTGAGTGCGGGAAACCTGATTCTGGATCCCGGCAATTATCGATACAGGATTAATTTTACAGCGTTAAGCTATCAGGCTCCGGATAAGGTTCGCTTCCGGTACAGGCTTGATAATATCGACAAAGAATGGATAGAAACTAACAATATCCGTGAAGTTCAGTATACGAATTTGCCGCCGGGTCGTTATACCTTTCATGTGGCAGCCAGTAATAATGACAACTACTGGAATGAACAGGGTGCTTATTTTTCATTTAGAATAAAGCCTTTTTTTTATCAACGAGCGGAGATATATGTGGTGGGTTTATTTTTGGTATTCACTTTTACATGGCTGGGATATAAAAAGAGAGTTCAGGTCATCGAGAAAAGGAACAGGGAACTCAGCAAAGTAAATGAAGAGCTGGATAAATTTGTATACAGTGCATCTCATGATCTGAAAGCCCCTTTAAACTCAGTTTTAGGATTAATCAATATCGCAAAAAAGGACGGCAATTCAGGAAACACCCCTTTATATCTGGAACTGGTCGAAAAAAGTGTCAAACGGCTGGAAAGATTTATAAGCGACATAATCGATTATTCCAGAAATGCAAGTGCGTCGCTGAAG
>Ga0209536_100011530_pt1 | contig 12932 bp, 9 predicted proteins | sample DeeMarSeWOR28_12_FD_187461 | JGI IMG/M metagenome (GOLD analysis project Ga0209536, IMG submission 187461) | Marine sediment microbial communities from White Oak River estuary, North Carolina - WOR-2-8_12 (SPAdes) (version 2) | ecosystem: Environmental > Aquatic > Marine > Intertidal zone >...
GAAAAGGTTATTCAAATGGCCGTTCTGGAAAACTCGGTTCGCGAAGATCTGGGTGAGCGGGCGCCGCGCGCTATGGCAGTATTGCGGCCGCTGAAGCTTACATTGACGAACTGGCCGGTTGACAAGATTGAGATGCTGACAGCCCAGAATCATCCAGGCAGGCCGGAGATGGGTGAGCGTGAGCTTGAATTCGGGCGTGAGCTTTATATCGAAACCGATGATTTCATGGAAGATCCGCCAGGGAAATTTTTTCGCTTACGCCCGGGTGGCGAGGTACGTCTGCGTTACGGGTACATCATTAAGTGCGAAGAAGTTGTTAAAGACGACGACGGTGCAATAGTAGAGCTGCTTTGTACCTATGATCCGGATACAAAGAGCGGTAGCGACACCGCGCAAAGAAAGGTTAAGGGCACGATACACTGGGTTAGTGCTAAACACGCCGTGCAGGCAGAGGTGCGGTTGTACGACCGGCTGTTCAACGTTGCACGACCTGACCAGGGTGCCGACGATTTCAGGAATTATATCAACCCGGCATCTCTCGAGATAATCACCGACGCACGAGTAGAGCCCGGGCTCCTGCAGTTAGCCGATACGCCAGTACAATTCGAGCGCACAGGCTATTTTGTTACTGACGTCATGGATTCGTCTGCCGATCATCCGGTGTTCAACCGAATTGTGACGCTTAGGGATTCTTGGGCAAAGATAGAAAAAGCAGAGCTCGGCGATAACTAGCTATCCACCTCGAGCGGACTCTCTGACGACTACCGGTGCGCCTCGTCCAAGGCCCAGCGTCTCCGCGGCGCTGCTATTGACTCGCGAAATCTCTATCACGCCAAAAGAATTCGTGAGAGCGAGCAATTCGCCGGGCCTGCAGTTGCCGTAAGTTCGATGCATAGCGAAGCTCTTGCCCGCTGCCTGAACGACCGGAACGCGCAACCTTTTGAGCTGTGAAGATTCTATATTGCTAATTAAATTGCCGAAATTGTCGATGGAAATTATGGTCCCGTGAATTGCGTCCCTTTGCCAGTTGGCGGGCTCTACGGGACTAGGGGCGATTTCTTGAGTTAATTGCCCGGCATCTGCCGGCGCAAGTCTGCCGGCAGAAAGTTCAGCTGCTAGGGGAGCAAATATATCGCGGCCATGAAATGTAGGGCTGCACGGCTGCCAATTTTGCGCCTTTAGCCAGCTATTAGAGAGCTTGTACATATTGGGGCTCCCGCCTTCGAAAACGCTATGTAGCAGGCCATTATCGGGCGCCAGAAAGGTATGCCCTTCAAATTGCGCGATTATGATATCTCTGGCCGTCCCGACGCCTGGGTCGACTACCGCGATATGCACACTGCCTGGAGGAAAATAACGAAATGACTTGGCGAGCCAAAAGCCGGCTTCTACAGGCCAATGGGCGTGAATTTCATGGGTAAGGTCAATGATACGCGCGCCGGGAAATCTCCCAAAAATTACTGCTTTCATAACCGCGACGAAGGGGCCCTTGTGGCCGAAGTCGGTTGTCAGCGTGATTGTTCCAAAGCTGTCGCTCATTTCGATTGACCTTCACTTGCCAAGGGAGGTTGACTCCATGACCTCGCCCAATAAATGAAAGGAGTGTCGATGGCGGCTATGCCGACTTTAAATCCGTACTTGACCAAGCCGAGTTGAATAGCAGTTTGCAAGTCGACGACACCCCACCAGACGACAAAAGAATAAAGCAGTGTGTCAACAAGCTGCGACGTCATGGTTGAAAGATTATTGCGAAGCCAGAGCCAACGTCCCTTCGTCTTGCGTTTTATCCAGTGAAAGAGCCACACGTCCAGACTTTGGCTGATTAGATAGGCCAGTAGCGAGCCAAAAACAAACCGCGGCGTAAAGTCGATGATGTTTCTAAAAGAATCATGTATTCGCTGCGAAAATTCAGCCGTATTCGGCTGCTCAGTCGGTTGGAAAAGCAAGGCAATACTTAGCATCGCGACAATAATGCAGCTCACGCCAAAGCCTATCAGTACTGCGCGGCCCGCTTCGGCTCGGCCAAACTTTTCACTCAGCAGATCAGTGGCGAAGAAGATGCCCGAGTAAAAAATTACGCCAAGGCTGGTTTGAAAGCCAAAGATTGTTGTCAGCTTAGGGCCCTGCAGATTGGCCAGCAGAATGGCGAGTATTATGCAGCCAAGTAATCCATCCCGCCCGAAAATCCGGAACATCATGACAGTCAGCGCTAAATCCAGTGCAACTGTGCTCAGCCACAGCATGTCCTGGTTTGCTATCAGGTAGGTCTGAATGGAGTCAGGAATCAATGCTGCATTCGCCGGGAAATCAAAGATATCGGCTATTGTAGCCTTTTGGATAGATATTATTACGGCAGCAGATAAATAGCGTCCGGTGCACGGAATGTTAGGCCGTAATCATTGGGCCGTAGCAGGCTGTTGGTCAGCCTTTTTGCCCTGTTTTCGTTCCCGGAGATAGCGGGAGATATTAGCCTGTATCATGAGAAGGCTTGGCGTGAGCAACAGAGTGAGTATCGTGGCGAAAGTGAGTCCACCTGCAATGCTGGAAGCCATTTGCTTCCACCACTGGGTGCTCGGGCCGCCAAAATAGATCTCGCGACTAAATACATCAATATTCATCGCGAAAGCCATCGGCATGAGACCAAGTATCGTCGTCACAGTGGTCAGCATTACAGGCCGCAGTCGCTGAGCGCAGGTTCTCAGGATTGCTTCATGAGTTGAATCCGTTTGTTCCCTGACTTTATTGAAGGTGTCGATCAACACGATATTGTTATTTACAACAATGCCCGCGAGCGCAATGGCGCCGATGCCGCAGTTCACGAGGCTAAATGACTGATTCGATACTAGTAGCCCAAGTAGAACGCCGCCCGTCGAAAAAACTACGGCGGTCAGTATAAGAAAGGATTGAAACAGGCTGTTGAACTGGGTAACCAGTATCATCGCCATCAATGCCATTGCGAGAGCAAAAGCCTTTAGCAGAAAGTCGATTGTATCCGCTTCATCTCGCGCACCGCCTTTGATGCGAAAGCTTACCGAAGGATCCAGATTCAGTGCCGGCAGGGCGGCCTGAAGTTGCTCTAATACCGGCGCAATCAGTACGCCACGTTCGAGATCCGATTGCACCAGCATAGTGCGCCGCATGTCGGTGCGCATAATCGTGCGTGTGGCATCTGCCGCTTCCTGTTTGACAAACGTGCTTATCGGTACGGATCCCTGTTCGGTGGGTATTCGCAAATCACCAAGGCGGTCCAGGCTACGTTTATCACTCGGGAAACGGACACGAATGTCCATTTCGTCATCGGCATCATCCGGCCGATACTCGCCCACCTTAATACCATTGGTAACCAGCTGGACTATGGTTCCCACCAGACTGATGTCAGCGCCAAAGCGAGCGGCCTCTGTACGATCGACGCGCAGTCGCCATTCGATACCGGGCATTGGCCGGGTGTCTTCAGCATTAATCACCCCTGGTATTTGCTCTAGGGCGATGCGTATTTTGTCGGCTGCATCTTTTAGTGCATCCATGTCCGGAGATGACAGCTCAATGTCGATTGGCTTGCCTTCCTCCTGGCCTTCGCGTCGGAGTCGCGATTCGATGATGATTCCCCCTATGTCTTTGGTGCGCTCATTTATCTCCGCTACAATTTCCCTTGCAGGCCTGCGGGTTCTCCAGTTGCTGAAGTTCAGGCGCAATGAACCGATAAGATCTGCCGCGGCTCCTCGGCCGGTGCTACCGCTTTTAGCATAGATGTAGTCAATACCATCAATGCCATAAACGCGTTCCTCGACGAGCCGCACCAGGCGATCCTTTTCATCAACGGAAAGATCGCCGCGCGCTCGAATGTCGATGCTGCCGTTATTCGGTTCTATCTCCGGAAACATTACGATGCCCTTGCCAAATGCTCCGTAGGCACCGTAAAGCAGCACCAGCATCACGGTAATCGCGCCGAGTGTTTTCCATGGATTACGAAGTACCTTGTCGAGCAGCCGGATGTACTTGCCGGTGTAACCGCTGATGGTGAACATATCGCCATTTTCAGCGGCAATTAAATCCTGACGGATGCGTTCATTGAAAAGGCCAGGCCGCCCGAACAATGTACCCATGGTTGGTACAAAGATGAGGGCCATCAGCAGCGAAGCGGACAACGTGTAAATGAGGGTCAGGGGCATAAACTGCAGGAATTTACCCGTGAAGCCCGGCCAGAAAATGAGTGGTAAAAATGCGGCGAGCGTGGTGCCGGTTGACGCAATAATGGGCCAGGCCATTCGCTGTGCGGCTTCGGTGTAGGCGCTTTTTCTGCTAAAGCCTTCGGCCATTTTCCTGTCGGCAAGCTCTGTTACGACAATGGCCCCGTCGACCAGCATGCCGACCGCCATAATCATGGCAAACAGTACGACCATGTTGATGGTCATGCCCGTGACATTAAGGAAAAAGAAGGCGGCACAGAACGAACCGGGAATAGCGATACCGACGAGCAGGGCATTTTGTATACCCAAAATGCCAATTAACACTATGAATACGAGGATAACTGCCGTCGCTACGTTATTCATAAGCGTAGAAATATTTTTCTCAATGTAATAAGACTTGTCGCGCGAGTAGGTCAGGGTAATTCCCGGCGGCCAATATTGAGACGACTGCTCTACAATTTTCTTGACGTCCTCAATTGTTTGCAGAACATTGGATTTACCTCGTTGCACGACTTCTATTGCTACGGCAGGTTTGCCGTTTAGCCTCGCGTAGCCCTGTGAGTCTTTAAAAGTCCGGCGTACCGTTGCTATATCACGGAACCTGACGACTCGACCCTCTTCGACTTTGATCGGTAGTCCAAGGACATCTTCAGGACTTTCAATGACACCCGGCACCTTAATGGCAAACCGCCCCTGTTCTCCTTGCAGTGCGCCGGCCGCGACGAGTCTGTTGTTGTTCTCTACGAAATTAAGCACCGCAGCCGGAGACAACCCATAGCTCTCCAGTGCTAACGGGTCTATTACGATCTCCAGCAGTTCCTCGCGGGTGCCGACAATATTGACCTCGAGCACTCCAGGCAGGCTAGCTATTTGATCTTTCAGCGCTACGCTTAACGCCTGCAGAGTTCTTTCCGGTGCATTGCCATCGAGTAGCATGACCAGCATCGGATCAAACCTTGAAAACTTCACCTGAAGAACGCGCGGCTCCTCTGCGGTGGCCGGCAATTTCGCCTTTGCGATATCCACTCTTTCGCGGACCTCGGTAAGCGCCTTGTCGACATCTGTATCCGGCTGGAATTCCAAAGTAACAGTAGCGCGGTTCTCGCCTCCGGAGGCCACCATTTCCTTGATGCCTTCCAGCGTGCGGAGTTCCTGCTCAAGGGGGCGAACCAGCAGACGCTCTGCATCTTCCGGGGCAACGCCTTCCAGCGCTATTTCGATATAAATGAACGGGATGTCAATTTCCGGCTCTGATTCTTTCGGAATAGAGAAATACGAAACTATCCCAGCGCCGATGATTACCAGGAAGGCAATCATTACGGTCCGACTGCGGTCAATCGCTGCCTGAATTATCGTGTTCATCGCAGTGATTCAGCAGCTACGGCAGTCTCTGTTGGAGCGCGCAATGTCTCTACCTGCTGACCGGGGCTGACATAACCCTGGCCTACGGTTATAACATTGGCAGACTCTGGCAGTCCGGAAACCCATACGCCATCGGATTCCGAGCGCTCTATAGTTACGGGCAGAAATTCAGCGCGCTGGAATTCATCGACAATAAATATTCCCAGGCTACCTGCGCTATCGAGAGTTAGCAGCGCAGGAGAAATCTTTTGCGCTATTGCTTCGCCGCTTTTCAGCCTCATTTCGGCCGTAACACCGGCCGGTAATTTGCCGTCGCTGTTATCGATCTCCACCTCGACTCTGAAGGTCCGAGTGGCTTCTTCCGCTACGGGCGACAGGTAGCGCACCTTACCGTTAATCGTTTGGCCGGTTACCAGGCTAGCCTTGGCTTCATCGCCTACGTTGATGTTGGCGATTTCCTGTTCCGCGAGCGTGCCGGTTACTATCAGAGTCATATTGTCGACAAACGTAGCTACGTCGTCGCCAATTCTGACAAAATCGCCCACTTCGACCGTTCTATCCTGGAGGATTCCGTCGAACGGTGCCCGCACGACCCGGTTGCTAAGGTCTAACTCTGCCCGGACCAGTTCGGCTTTAGCTGCTTCCAGCTTCGCAAGGGTTTCTGCAAGTTGTGTGTCGGAAACATATCCATCCGACTGCAGGCTGATTTGTGCCTGATATGCAGTGCGGTGCTCCCGCACGCTTGCGCGAGACTGCTCTACCCGTGCCTGTCGATCACGCATATCCAATTCGAGAATACTCTCGCCTGCCTTCACCGGTATGCCGCGGCGGGCATTAATTTTTTCCACGCGGCCTTCTGTTTCGGCGCTTAACGTGACTGTTCTCGTCGGTGCGGTGCGACCATAAACGGTTACGTATCGAGTGATCGGCTCCGCATACATTGTTTCCACCTGCACTTTTACGGCGCTTCCTGTGTTATTGGGTCCCGCAACTTGTGAGGTGTCAGTCTTGATTACTCTCTCGCTATTGAGACCGCTTGCCATCCAGATTGATATCAGGGCAAAGGCCAGCAGCGCCAGTAGCCAGGGTCGTCGCGATATTGTTGCTTTTAAATTCATTAGCTTCGTCCGATTACGCGTTCGCAATCTTTGCGATTTGATCGTGGTTGCCGTTTCGCCGGTCAGTAAGTAAATGCCGGTTATTTTCAATGTAATTGGCTGCAGCCTCGGCAATAACGGCGCCGAAGCCCGCTACAAATTCAGCCCCGGCGGTAGTGTTGCCACTGGCCTGATTCTTTAGGCTTTCAATATGCTGAATGGTTTCTCGCAGTTTCTCGACCCGGTCATCGAGCAGATCAATGAGTCTTGCGCTATCAATACGGTCAGCAAAATAGATCATAGCCAGGAACTCTGATCGCAGTTTGTGTTGCGGATCGGTGCGGTTCAAAGCAGTGATAAAGGCGTTTTCGCCGGCTTCGGTAATGCGGTAGACCTTACGGTCAGGTTTGCCTACCTGAGGTATTTCGCGACAGCTGACCAGTCCCGCTTCAGCGAGGTCAGCCAGCGCGGGGTAGATCGAACCGTATCCGGCCGGAAAGAAGTGCTTGAATGAAGTCTCGAAAGTCTTCTTAAGGTCGTAACCGCAAGCTTCCTGAACCGTCAGTAAGCCTAGGCAGAGGGTTTTAACATCCATAATTGCTTTGAATTCAATAAGTTAGAATAAATCGCCCTGATATATATCAAACCGAGGGGAACGGATATTAGCCATTATTTTTTTTGCCGCTACCACATGCCGCACTGCAGGGCTCGCTGGCAGGGCCTCACGGAGCTTTTTGCAACAATTGAATTGGCCTGAAAGTACATTTAATTCAGGAACATAACCGATTTGGGGGAGGGTGTCCGACCGCGGCCGTAACACCTTGTAACATTTTGTAACTTCCCAATTTTCAAGCATTTTTTCGCAGCGGCATGCTTCACCTTCGCGCACCGATATCGTTTTGCGCCGCCGCCACCGCGATTACGGCGTTTCTCCGTCGAATCGAAGCGTTCGGACAGGTTTAAGCAATGAACTGACAGGACTGGAGTTGCTCTATCTAGCCTAATGAGGGCATTCCAATTTACCGGAGCATCGTATGGAAAATGTCAGGAACAGCACAGCGTTGTTAGCCGATCTTATAGTCCATGGCAAACCGGCGAGAATCGCATTCAAATCGGAAGAGCAGTTCTTGGATCTATTGGGAGCCCGCGTCAGCCAAAGCTCTTGCGCCGGAGAAATCCCCGTAAGCCTGGCCCACGGCGGCTCAGGCGTGGGCCGGCGTACTCGTAGATTGCGAGAGTTCGAACCGGTCTGTGGTCTGAAATAAATCGCTCGCGGGATTTATGCAGACTCTGTTTCTGCCTTCTTCTTTAGCCGTGTAACAGGCGGCATCGGCCGCTTTTAGCATCCCGGTGGCACTGTGTGTGCCCGTCTGGCCATAAGATACGCCAATGCTGGCTTTGACCGAGTAGGACATGCCGCCGGACTCCACTGAAAGCTGCGCTATATCCTGGCGAACTGACTCTGCGATATCGAGGGCCCGGCCATGCGGACAGCCATCCAGCAGCAGGGCGAACTCGTCGCCGCCAACGCGCGCGGCAGTATCACCAGCACGAGTTTTGTCGCGCAGGATATCTGCGACACCTTTCAGTATAAGGTCGCCTGCAGCATGACCTCCATTGTCATTGACCTCCTTGAATAAATCGAGGTCGATGAATATGAGCGAATATTCACCCACTTCGCGACGATCGTCGCGCGTCAGTCGTTCCAGGCGGCGGTTAAACTCACCGTGATTTACGAGATCAACCAGCGAATCGTGCGTTGCGCGATGATGTAGCGCGCGGGTCAGACTGGCATTTCTAACCTGCAGGTCAAGAATGTCCTGGAAATTTTGGCGCGACTCGCGCGCGGTACGCATCAGAATAAGCAAAAACAGAATAACGAGACCAGCCATGAGGTTTCCTTCATCGCTGCCAACTTGGCGTATTCTGAGCGCATAGGGAATCAAGGCGGGCGCGGTAAAGGCGGTAAATGCGCCAGGCAGCGGCGCATAGGCGGAAACGGCTCCGGCGCAAACACCTCCTATGATAAAAGTGAGGTAGGCTTGGTGGAGTACGGAGTTCTCCGGGAACAGAAATATGGAGAGCGCGCCCCAAGCGCACCCCGAGGTGAATGCAGTCGCAACGAATCCCTGATGCCAGAATTTGTATTCCTTGATGCCGATTTCCCGGCTGGAAAAATTCTGCTGCATGCCGAGTCGCAGTAGAGTAAGCACCGACAGTGAGCCCAGCCAGAGGATCAGGCCCTTGTTGTCCACAACGGGCCAGAGCAAGAATACGATGACGAAGGCACAGAATATGCCTGCCGAAAGGGAAACGGTTGAATTTTTGAACGCCAGCCGCAACTGCTGCTCCCCGGTCCATTCGGGATTATCTGCGAAGTTACTTAGCGTCGAAATTAATGTTTCGTTGTGTAGCACGATAGGTGTACTGTCAGTTCTGCGCTCAAGTTAAAGGGGCGTATGATCCACGACATAACGCCCAACCGTGTTCGTACTGTCACACGAACCCGGCATTGATTCTGTGAACACGGCCACAGAAAGGGCCTGTTATAAAGTGCCTTGCTGGTTACAAGCGTCTATTTTTTCTGCTTATTTTGGGCAGGAGGTGCTTTGTCATCGTCCAGCAGTATGCGCCACGCGGGTGATTCGAGGTCATCGTATTGTCCGCTGCGAACTGCCCAGAAGAATGCGGCGACAGCCAGTATCAGTAGCAGGAGGCCCAGCGGAATCAGTACGTAGATTATGTTCAAGATACGGGCTCCGGACTGATTTGCCGGGTGAATAAGTCCTGTTGTGAATTTGCGCCAGACAGCCCGGCCTTGTTACTGCCAAGGCGCAGCGCATTCAGCATTACCAGTAATGAACTAAAAGACATGCCCAGGGCCGCCATCCACGGTTCTATCATGCCGCTAACTGCCAGTGGAATGGCGAGCGTGTTGTAGCAGAGGGCCCACGCCAGATTCTGTTTTACAATTTGCATTGTGCGCCTGGCCATGAAAAAAGCGCCGTCGAGGCCGGAAAGTTTGTGTCCCAGCCAGACACAATCCGCCGAATGCTGCGCGATGGAGGTGCCGTTTCCCATGGCAATTGAAACATCCGCTCCGGCCAGCACCGGCGAATCATTGACCCCGTCTCCGATCGCAGCCACGTGTTTTCCGTTGGCCTGCAAATTGCGCACTAATTCAAGCTTATCCTCGGGTAGCATGCCCGCTTGCCATGATTCGGCGCCTATCCGTATTGCCAGCGACTCGACCGCCGTGGGCAGATCGCCGCTGGCTATGGTTACGCCAATATTTTGTGTGCCCAATGCCGCGATAAAAGCATGGGCACCGTCACGCAGTCTCTCCGATATCTCAAAGCGCGCTATCAGGCCGTACTCATTGCCCAGGTACACATTGCGCTTATCCGGGTTGCTCTCACGCAAAAGTGAATTATGCTGGTCACCTTGCAACCGGCTCGCGAAATCCAGTGTTCCGATACGATAGCTGGTGCCATTTACAACCCCCTCCAGCCCGCAACCTGCAACCGTTTTGAGGTCCGTTGCTGGTAGCAGCTGGGTAACGCTCCTGAAGGCGCGCGCAATAGGATGAGCCGAATTGACTTCGAGCGCAGCCGCTATACCCATGACCGTATCGCTCGTGAGGCCAGACCCCGGAATAACCCGGCTTATTTCCAGCTCATTCGCCGTCAATGTTCCTGTTTTGTCAGCAATGACATGGTTGACTTTGGCAAGCGCCGGTAAAGCGCCGGCACGTCGAATAAGGAAGCCGTTCCGGGCCAGGGTGCTGGTGGCGACGGCAAGCGCGGCCGGGGTCGCGAGAGCCAGAGCGCAGGGGCAGGTAACGACCAGCACGGTAAGCACGATTTCGAATGCGCGACTCGCATCAGCTTGCCACCAATACAGGCCAGTCGCCAGAGCAATAAGCAGGACGGAGATTACGAACCATGAGGCGATTTTATCGGTCAGTTGCACAAGTTTGGGGCGCTCGACGCCCGCCTGTGTAACAAGCCTGCCAATCTGCGCCAAAACCGTTTCGGCCCCCGTGTTGTCAACGCAGATTCTTACCGGAGGTCCGGTGTTGATGGTTCCTGCAACGATCGCGTCGTCCTTGTGTCGTCGCACAGGTTCCGATTCCCCGGTCAGCATGGCTTGATCAACGCTGGTAGCGTCATCGATCAGTCGGCCATCAGCCGGAAATGCGCGTCCTTCGGCGACCAGAACGGTATCTCCTGCAGACAGTTCCATAATGCCGACTTCTTCCCGCTTGTTTCCCACCAAGCGAGTGGCGGTTTGCGGGATGTGTTGCGCCAGTGCATGTGTCAGATCGAAGGCACGAAAGCGACCGGCGGCCTCGAGGTAACGTGTCCCGGACAGAAAAAACACGAACATCGTAGCCGAATCAAAAAATACTTCACCGCTACCGGTAAACGTGTTCCATACGCTTGCGGCCCACGCGGCTCCAATTGCGAGTGCTACCGGAACGTCCATGCCCAGACTTCTGGCCTGCAAGTTGCGCCACGCACCCAAAAAAAACGGCGCGCCCGAATACAGCACGACGGGCGTAGCAACGACCAGGCTTATAAGGCGGAAAAATTCCTGGATATCAGGATCCATCCCCTGAAATGCGCCCGCGTACATTGCGATCGCATAACTTGTGACCTGCATCATTCCTAACCCGGCGACCAGGAGCCGGCGCAGTGCAAGACGTTTTTCTTCCTCGGCAGCCGCCTGAGTTTTGCGCTCCGTGAACGGAAACGGGGTGTAGCCAATCCGGTGAATTTCAGCGAGTAGCTCTGCGAGGCTGATTTTCGCAGGGTCCCAGGTCAGTTCCGCGCGGGTGGTGACCGGATTAACTTCTATAGACTCAACCCCGGCCCGACGGCTCAACGTGTTCTCGATAAGCCAGGTGCATGCAGCACAATGCACACCCTGTATAAGCAGGTCCGCAGCCTTCAACCCATTCGCCCGCTCACGGACAAATTGCTTCATTACAGCCGGCCGTTCGTAGGCCTCCCAAGTGGCCCCTTGGGCTCGTTTTTCGACCTGAATGCTTGGCTCGTCGCGGTGTCGATAGAAGTCAGATAAGCCGGTATTCACGATTTCCGTAACGGTATCTGCGCATGCCTGCGAGCAAACGCGTTTGGCTACGCCATCCACCGTGACCGTGACTGGTTCGGCCGGCAGGCTCTGCTTGCAGTGAAAACACTTCGCGCAACAGCTGCTCATGTCATTACCTGTCCGGCCTGTAGGCCTCAAGTGCAATCGTGTCTGGTCGCCCGGACACTCGTGCGCTGAGTCGCCATGTGCGCTTCGGATCTTCCAGGTGCAGATCGTAAGCACCCCTCGGCAACGCAATGGAGCCCGTATAGACGCCGCCGTCGCTTGCAAGATTTGTTCTTCGGTCGAACTCTGCCGTCGTACTGTGTTGAACGCGCAGGGTCAGGACTGGAGGTAAATCAGCGAGCTCGTTGCTTATCACTTTTGCTGCAACCGTCTCTCCCGAGAACTCTATTTGAGCGCTGATGCCCAGCTCCCGGGCGCGCTGATCGCGGGCTGTTTGTTCGGCCGCAATAGCCTCGATGCTGGTGTAATCTGCTACCGCCATTTCAGGCGGATTTCTTGCGGCGATATACAAGGTTGCAAAGCTCGCCGCTACCGCGCACGCCGGCAGGAATATGATCATCCAGACATAAAATTGTCGATACCAGACGTTGTCTTCCGGGCGCATATTGTCCGTCATGCTTCGCATACTCAAGGTGTAGGCAGAAAAAACCTGCTATCGGAGTCGGCCTTGATGTCAGGCGCAGACGACGACCGAACTTCGAAAGATACATTATGCCCTCCAAATCCTGCTTCCGCCGGATCGGCCTGGACACGAGCCGCGATCGTAGTCATTTCGCCGGCCACCGCTATTGGATTAGGCGGATCCGTATCCACCGTCAGCCCCGGAAGGCCGGTAACACTAAGAACGAGCGGATGATCGCGGTCACTCTTATTTAATACTTTAAGTGTATAGACATTCTCGACGCGGCCTGTAGACAGCTCTCGATAGAGGGCATTGCGGTCTCGCAACACGTCCATTCGCAGCTCGTACCGATTCGACAGGGCTCCAACCAGACCAACTATGAGGATCGTTAAGGCGGCTCCATAAAGTATGGTTCTTGGCCGAATGATGCGCGACTTCTGGCCGCTCATGGCATTTTCGGTTGTGTATTTGACGAGACCACGGGGGTAATTCATTTTATCCATGACGCCGTCGCAGGCATCGATACATGCGGCGCAGGCT
>Ga0209536_100011531_pt1 | contig 12929 bp, 9 predicted proteins | sample DeeMarSeWOR28_12_FD_187461 | JGI IMG/M metagenome (GOLD analysis project Ga0209536, IMG submission 187461) | Marine sediment microbial communities from White Oak River estuary, North Carolina - WOR-2-8_12 (SPAdes) (version 2) | ecosystem: Environmental > Aquatic > Marine > Intertidal zone >...
TGTAATCGAACAGCACGCAAATTTCTGCGATTGCCACTTGAAGGGGAATTAGACGCCAATATTACAGATTTTTATCTTCGTCCAGAAGATCGTAACCGAATAATTGAAAAACTAAAAGAAAATGAATCTCAAGGTAAAAACCTTGAGGGCGAGGTCCTGCATTTTCGGGTTGGGGAAGACGAAATTTATGTGGAAGATTACTGTATGTCTATATTTCACCCGAAGACCAAAAAAATTGCGGGGTTTGCGGGTTGCTTGATTAATATCACTCATGAACATGAAGCACGCCGTCAGGAAAAAATATTGCGTGAGCAAATTGAGGAACTACGGTTAGATATTAACCGAATCTTGCATGCCAATACGACAACACTCTTGATGGTAAAGCAAACTTTAGATGCGGTAGTGGAGGCATTTGAACCAAAGCCTTATGAGGGTATGGCCTTACCTTCAGCTGATGAAACAGAAAAAATGCTTGTTGATCATGCAAATGCGCTGGCAAAAATGCTTGAGCGTTTCTTAGAATTCACAAAAGACGAACGCCAAAAAAAAGCGCTTTCGCAAATGCATTGGAACAAACTAAATGGATATGTGGGATTTCTCCGCGAATTTAGAAAACGAATTCCAACCCCAGAATCATGGGCGGTAACCCTAAGAAAGGCTGCAAACGAAGTTGGAATTATTCATCAAAATATCAAGCCGGGCTATATTCCACGTGAATCTGCGCGAGAGCTTGAAACTACAGCATGGCACTTGGAGCGTCTAACAAACCTGTTAGAAGTCCTGCATACGCGTGCTTCTGTTATACAGATGGATTTCTCAATTCACAGCTTGCGCGAGTCTATAACTTATGATGTGCGTGAAACTACCCTACGAGAGAGAAGAAGTATAATAAAACTAATAGAACAATGTATCACTCGCTTGGCAGAATATGCACATAGTTTAAAGGTGGATATTGATTTCAAGGATCTGGTAGATATTGATGTGCTTGTACATGAGCGTGACATGATCCGGGCTTTATCAAACTTGCTTCACAACGCTATAAAATATTCCTGGCACAGGGATCCCGAAGCTTCGCTTGCTACTAAACGAGCATGGGTGTCTATTCACACAGAAACAGATGAAAAGAAAGTGTACATTGAGTTTGAAAATTGGGGCGTGGCGATCAAACGCGAGGAAATTGAGAAGGAAAGAATATTTGAATTAGGCTATCGAGGTGAATTATCCAAAGACCGAGGCCGATTGGGTACGGGCATAGGCTTGACGGATACCAAACGGGTTATTGAGGCACATGGCGGAAGGGTCGAGATCGAAAGCCGACCTGCACGACGCTATTCAGTTCGGGAGAATCATCCTGAATACTACGATCAGCCCTTTATTACGAAAGTTACAATTAGCTTGCCAATAGCAAGAAAAACATAAAACCATAGTTTGGGAGGATTATATCGGATGAAAACAAGAGTTCTTTGGGTAGAAGACAGCGCTCGCCTGGAGCTGCGAAATTTTACTGGCCCTTTGTATATTAGTGGAAAATACGACCTGAATCTCGCTGAAGATGCAACAACGGCAGTCCGTTATTTATTAGCAAAAGAGTATGATGCAGTCATTCTGGATATGCGCTTGCCGCCCGGTATTGATAATTACTGGGTGAATATCTATCACCAAAAGGGAAAAGACAAGGCACAGGCACGTTTAGGCATGGAATTGGCTGATTGGCTTTTTAATGGTCGTGTTGATTTCCCTTCCGATCCACCTGAGTGGATTAAACCCCATCATATAGCGGTATTCACGGTGGAAAATGATCCTGCGCTTCGTAATCACTTACAAAAGCTTCAAATATCTATTTATGAGCATAAAACGGCTGGATTGCCAGATACTATATTGGTTGACCTCATTCAACGGGTGATTGCAAAAAGTATAAATAGAAAGAACGGGGGCTGAAGCAACATGGCAATCCCATTTGATGGACTTATCACTCTGTTAGTTTTTTTAGTTGGTGTACCAGCACTAATATTGCAATTAATATCTGTAGCGGAAAGGCGGGTTGTTGTCAAAAGGGAGAGGATGGATGTTAGTAAATTCCTCTTTTGGGCTCTTTTGTTTTTTTTCGTTGGTTTAAGCGTTCAAATTTGGGCAACTCTAAATAAGGATGTACTCGGTGAAATAAATTATAACTTCATTGAGCAAGGTACCTGGGTAATTACTTTTGCTATATTATTTGTTTTGGTTTTAAAGGTATCCAAGCAAATTCCAGAACAGTATGGGCAAAGGGAAAAAATTGTTGAGAAGCTCTCTCAGGTTATATTGAAAGAATCAAAGGATAAGGGGCATATCGGGGGCACAGTGTTCTCTGACTTGGCTAATCTAGGCAAACAATGTGACCCGGGACCTGAACGAGAAATGGTTGTGAATGCATTTAAGGATTTAGTTCAGGGCATAATTGCTGATAAAAAATACAGCGGCGATTCATTTGAGGAATTAATTGAAGAACTGGTCCACATGCTTGTTTCCAATCCTGAACCGAAAGATCTTTGTTGCTATGATACCTCTATCAAAATACTGGCTGCTATTTTGTCTGTGCCCGGACCTATTAATAGTGATAGTGATAAACAACGTACCTTGCATGCTATCAGCAAACTTGGACGTACATTGTTGGAGCATTTTGAATCTGTAGAGGCAGATAATATTATTCTAGATTATGTTGATTCTGTGGAGTTCGCAATATTGGATGGAACTAAAATGTTGACCGAAGTTAGCCAAACTATATTTGAAATTGGAGTGTGTGCAACCGGAGCAGGTCAAGATTTTATTGCAATTGCTGCTCTTGATAAATTGACTGTGTTGGCTGAGAATCGCTCGCCATTGCCAAACGAATTTGTTGCAGATATGTTGGGCTTGGTTGCTCATCTCTGGGTGGTGGAGGGAAGCCGACGGGAGTTTGCGGCACAAAAACTTGAGGAAGTGAAAATATTATTCCCTAAAAGCTTGCCCCAAACAATTGACGACGCGAGAATACATTGTCTTAGAACCATGTATTTCAATACGGCCGATAACTTAGAAGCAATGAAGAAAGGACTGCGAAGAAGAAAGAAAAAATAAGATTGGTTTGAAAGCTTTCCTGTAAGATAATTCTTACGGCGGTGGCAACACATCCCAGGGGTTGATCTTGTAAGTTGCAGTCATAATTTCAAAATGCAGGTGCGCACCTGATGAGCGCCCCGTGCTGCCAACCGCGCCGATACCTTCACCCTGTCCCACGCTTTGACCGCAGAAACGATACAAATCGCTAAGGTGGGCATATAGCGATTGGAAACCGTTGCCATGGTCGATGATAATCATGTTGCCGTAGCCATAATTGTTCCAGCCTGAATACACGACCACACCTGCGTCGGTGGCATACACACCTTCACCTTCTGACCCGGCCAGGTCAATCCCCCAGTGATTGGACTTAGTGGAATAATCAAAACCAGAAAGATAGTGCTTGTTGGTCGGGTAGACAAAATTGCCAAATCCAACCGCGCCGCCAGCAATTGGGTCACAGGCCCCGGGACCAAGCACGCGCGCCAACGCCGGGTCTTCACGCGTGACACCTAGCGGTGCGCTCCATGAAACGAATTCGCGCGTTCCGCCAGGGACAATCAACATCGTACCCGGCGCAATGTTGGGACGGGCATAGTCACCAATCGACGCCGCATCCAGATTATTTCCAGGGAAATTGATAATTTCTTCCGGGGTTACGCCAAAGAAACTGGAGACGCCGTTCAGCCCATCGCCATCCTGCCATTCGTAATACGTACCGTCGACTGGCAGGATGTTCAGCTCCTGATCTGGTTGCAAGGCATGTGGGTTGTCTTGCAGAACAGCGTAATTGCCCCAGAGAATAGTTTGCGGGTCAAGGCCAAATTTTTCTGCAATTCCAAAAATCGTATCGCCTTCCTGCACAGTATAGATCGAAATTTCCTGCCGGGGTCGCGAGGGAATGATCGTGAATGGCTGCGCCATGCGCGGGATGCCTTCATAATCGATGTCAATAGCTACGGGAGCGGCATCTTCCATGTTCACCACAGGCGTGGGTGTAGGCCCCTGTGCTTCAGCGGCATTTATCTGCGTATTCGAAGCCTGACTGAAAAACATCTGCACCAGCCAGACGACCACAAGGATTATTGCCAGTGATAAAAGGCTTGTTCCCACGCGCAGCATAGACTCACCCAATCCCATTTGAAGCAGCGCTTCTAACCAGCGGGATAGGATGCCTTGTTCTTTTTCCTTCGTAGTGGAGACTTCCCCTTTCTCTTGCTCGTTCCCCGAAGAGACAGGTGGGTCTTCACGGAATTCGTCATTCATTCAATTGCGTTCTCCGTTGATTGAAATCATAACAGGCGTAAAAATACGCGTCAAGCTGCTTAACTAAACGCTAATCCTGCGCTAAGCCTATGCTTCGATTGTCAGGCGGGCACCACACACTCGGCACGGTCGTTTTTGGGGTTGTTGACCATTGTCGAAACGGGGTAAGCGGCCATCTTGTCGGATGGATATGGCTTAATTAGCGGTTGCAGACTTTCGGGAGTTTGAGGCGCTGAATCTAGCCATTGCGCGTAAGCATCAGATGGCAGAATGACCGGCATACGGTTGTGAATCGGGGTCATCATCTCATTCGGTTCTATCGTCACAATCGTTGCCGAGCGAATTTGCGAACCGTCCGGGCTGTTCCATTCATCCCAGAGACCGGCAAAAGCGAAGGGCTGGCGGTTTTTCATGTGGATGAAGTGTGGCACTTTTATCTTCGTGCCAGGATGTTTTTTCCATTCGTAAAAACCGTCGGCCAGGATCAGGCAGCGCTTGTATTTATAGCTGCCGCGGAAGGATGGTTTTTCAGCCAGCGTTTCACCGCGCGCATTAATCAGGCGATTGCCGATGGACGGGTCTTTTGCCCAGGAAGGGATCAGCCCCCAGATGAAAAAATCAGCTTTGTCCCTTCCGTCGTTGGGAATGGCCAGCACAGGCTGGGTGGGGGCAATATTGAAACGCGGCGCGAATTGTGGTGGGAAAGTAAAATTTCCAAAATTATCTTGTAAATCAGCAGGGTCAACAGTAAGGGCAAATCGTCCGCACATTATTTTCTCAACTTTCTAAAATCGCCATCGCGCATGGTCACACCAATGGCGTCTAAATGTTCCAGCAGCGCCAGCATGTATTTTCGGCTGGAATCGAACAGGTCTCGCGCATCGGCCACGGTCATCTGTCCATTTTCGTTGATGAACGCACGCACCTTGGCGACCATCTCTTCATAATCTTCATTGCGAAAGACCACATCTGCCGTGAGTTGTTTTAACTGTCCCAGCTCGACGAGCGCGTTGTAGACATCCTCGCCGACTTCGACCTGGCTTTCTTTGACGGATGGCGTGCTATAAGGATTGCTCGCAAAGCGCCGCATCAATCCCTGGACTTTAGCCTGCTGGCCGCTATCAAACGTTATCTCATGCCCCGGCGTCGATACCGTTCCCCCTGCATCTGCCAGTACGCTTTCGACTGCCAACTTTTTGACCGAGGCGTTGAACACGCGTGACGTGAGCTTGAGTCTGCTTTTCAACTCTTCGCGTGGGATACCCCGCCGCAAAGGAGAATTTTTGTGATAAGCCTGCACCATCTGGATGGTCTTGTCTTTCAGCGCGTTCCAATGTGGAGCGGCGATGACCAATAAATCGCTTGTGATGGTCAGATTGCCGTCTTCGAGTTGTAGTAATTGATTGCTATCCAAGCTTTCGTTCAGAGCTTCTGTCGCGGGCTCGATTTCTAGCCGTGAACGTGTAACTACTTCTTTGATGGGCGCGGCGTTGAGCGCCAATGCGGCTTCCATCAAAATGTCGGCAGGCGAACCGGCTGCCAGCGACGCCAGCGACTTGAGTACCTTTTCGTCAAAACGCCTGTGACGGCCTTTGGGTTGGTGGTCTACAATCGCGCCACCGCCAAGCGTTTCGCTGGGGGAAGGACGACGCAAAATGTAGCGGTCACCGCGCACGGTTACAACAGGATCCCGTAATTCGAGTTGTACCCAACCTTCTTCGCCAGGGTTGAGCACTTCCACACCCAGCACGCGGGCGACTGCCATGGTCTCGCTGGCGCCCACAAAGAGTTTGACTTCGGTATTGTGCTTGAGCGGCTGACTGACATCTTTCAGCAAGCGCAGGCGCGCATCTATGCGGCGGGTGGGTTGATATTGTTTAGGGTGTGCTATGACTTCGCCGCGCCTTACATCCTCAACGGCTAATCCCGAAATGTTGACAGCTGTGCGCGAACCGGGAACGGCCGTCTCTTCTTTTTTCTTGTGAGTTTGCAATCCACGCACTCGCCCCTTTGCACCGGATGGCAGCACGATTACTTCATCTCCAATGGAAAGATGTCCGTCGTTGAGTGTGCCGGTCACGACTGTGCCAAAACCGCTCATGCTGAAGACGCGGTCTACGGGCAGGCGCGGGCGACCCAGGTCGAGGCGGGCGGGCTTCTCTTGCAGGATGTTTGTCAGAGTGGAGAGTAATTCATCCAGACCGGTTTTTTCTTTGGCGGAAACACGCACGACGGGGGCGTTTTCCATAATGGTATCGGTCAGGGCGGAGCGGATGTCTGTTTCAACGAGGGCAAGCCATTCCGGGTCTGATGCGAGATCGGTCTTGGTCAGGGCGATCAATCCCGTTGGGATTTGCAGCAAGTCGAGGATGGCTAGATGTTCTTTTGTCTGAGGCATCACGCCTTCATCGGCCGCAATGACCAGCAGTGCCGCATCGATACTGCCGATGCCGGCCAGCATATTTTCGATGAAGTCGCGATGACCGGGGACATCCACAATGCCAACTTCCTCACCATCAGGCAAGGTGAGCCAGCCGAAGCCAAGCTCGATGGTCATCTCGCGCTCTTGTTCTTCTTTCAGGCGGTCGGGATGTGTGCCAGTGAGTGCAGCGATGAGCGTGGATTTACCGTGGTCTACATGACCAGCTGTGCCAATAACGCGCATCGTTTATTTGGGTGTCTTGCGAACATGCCCCATAATGCGTTCGTAGGATGTGAGCCATTGGTGAAAAATGTTCATCAACTCTTGTAGTTGCAATTCAGTCGCATCTGTGGTTTGGTGGAGTTGGTCTTGAATAGTTTGGTTTGCATCATCGATGGCGGTGATGCGTTCTTCATACTTGTCCACTGTCTTTTGCAGATCGCGCATGGATTCATCTGCCGAGAGGGAATAGCCTGTCCAGCGTTTCTGGTCGTCAGCTTTGAAGGTAACCCATTCCTGGCGTAAACGTTCTTCGCCTAACCGCTGCATCTCGGTAATCTCGTTAATGCGGCGCTCGAGTTTCTGGTTCAGTTCAACATAGGTTTCCTGGGCGCGCTTGGCAGCGCGAACTGCTTCATCCAGGGCCTGCGTTTGGGAGTCAAGGGTTTCGGTTTGTTTTTGGAAGGTTTCGACTTTATCGAGCCAACCCTTGTAAGCTTTATCGCGATCTACCTGCGCAATCGATTGTTGCTCAAGGAAGGCTGCTTGCGCCTGTTTTCGCTCGGACTCGGAAGTTATCAGTTCTGAAAATCGGTTTTCAATATTTCGCAGACTATCACTCTGTAGTTCCGTCTTTTGCCGGAACTCGTCCACGCGTTTGCGAACAGAGGTGATCTCCCCTTGTATGTCTGCTACGCGTTTTATATCCTGTCGACGGCTTTCTTCGAGAAGCTTATTTGAAGTGGCAACATCCTCGCTTTTTCGAATGGCATCATCAATTTTGGGTTTGAATTCAGTGATTGCGACATTCAGCTTTATATCTTCATCCGCACGCTCTTTGATGAGTTTCTTAAGTGCTGTAATGTCTTTTGATTGATCCAGTTTCGGAAGCGATTTATTAATCTCTTCCAAATCTTTTTGATGACGTTTAATTCTATCCTTTTCACGGCGCAGGTGCTTCTCTTCCAATTCATCCAATGCCTTTTTCATGTCGGCGCGCTCTTTAGATAAAAGTTCATCGTATTGCGTAAGGCGTGCGTTGACCGGCCCAATTTCAGACACCTTTTTATCCAATTCTTTAATTTGTTTTGATAATGTGTTGATATTGCCTTGGAACGATGCAATTTGCTCTTCGAGTGTACTCAAAGCCGCTCTGTCTTTACGGTGTTCTTCGTCCAACCACTCCAGGCGTTTGACGATCTGTTCAAATTCCATTTAGATCTCCAGTGAATTAGAGTATGGGGATATTTTGTAATTATATTCTACTTACCCAGATGTTCAAACATTGCAGGTAAGTTTGCGAGAATGGGGCGGAATAACTGTGGGAAGATACCCAGGACAAATAGGCCGATCAGACCAAGCCCAATCATGATTCCTGAGCCCCACTGCTCCTTTGGTTCCCATTCGGTTCCTTGTGGGGCCATTACCAATACTGCTAGTGTACGGGTTGCACCGGCCAACAGCCCAAGAGTACCAATCAGGAACCAGAACGCTACGCCCAATGATTGGCTGGCCAATCCCTCCCACAGGGCTAATCGAATGGGAAATCCAGCCAAAAGTGGAAACCCTGCAACCGAGAGATGTGCGAGTACCAATCCTGCCGCTGTAATTGGATAAGTGCGTGCCAGCCCTTGCACTGTGCTAAAGCGCAAGGATTCATTCTGCTCTTTGAGTCGCGAAAGGGATATCGCCCAAACCAATAATGCCAGCGAGCGCGGGATAATAAGCAAAAAAACGGACTGCACTGACTTATCAGGTGGTAGGCTGAGCGCCAACAAACTGAATCCGGTTTCAGCGATTACGGCAAAAGCCAATTGTCTACCTAGATGTCTTTGGAAAGCTGATGACAATCCACCTGTGACAACCATCAACAGTCCACCCAGTGTCAGGATTTGGCTGAGCTGCTCAGATGTACGTAACCAGGCATAGCGATCCAGAAATCCCATTCCAAAAATAATCGTGACCGTTGGCAACACCCAGAACAGGAATCCGAGTATGTAGGGGGATCCTTCTTCAGACAGCATTGGTAGCCATGTGTGGAATGGAAAAACAGCCAGTAAAAATGCAAATCCTAACCCTAGAATTGTTGCAGATTGGACGGCCAATGCCAGATCACCGGGGCTGGCTTCCACGCCAGCTAGCAACCAACCGGCAAATAAAATGAAAGGCATTCCAAGAGTCTGATAGATCAGGAAACGCAACGAGCCTGGTCCTGGAGCCTGATTCAGCGGCGACAGAAGGATTACCGCCAACAGTACTGCCATTTCAATCAGGATGGCGGCATATAGAAAGGGTTCCACTGCGATGGATGCTACCAGTAAGGCAACGATGATCAGTCCCAGCGGAACCAATCGGTGTGCTGTGCTTGTGACCTCGGCACCAAAGAACCACATAGCAATCAATCCGTAAAAGATTGCCAGTAAGGAGCCATTAGCCGGGATCAAGATTAGCCTGCGGCCGAATATCTGAATGGCCGGGGCAATTTTTAACGAAATATTACCGATTTGGAGTGCTTGATCAATGGGGATAATCAGTGCGATGAATGCCAGTAACAATGCCAGGCTGCCGCCAGCTATCGTCAGGATGCGTTGATTGGTGATGAGTAGACACACTACAGCTACTGCTGCCGGAAAAATAATCCACAAAAGCGGTGCGCTCATGCACTCTCCTCCGGCTCTGCTGTTTGAGCAGTAAGAAGATAGGCGCCAACGAGAGCTAGTCCCAGGTTGACCACAGACAGCATGGCTGCTACCAAAACTGAACTCTCCAGAGCAGCATACAATATCTCAAAACCGGATAGAACAGTCAATAGTCCAAGTATGACGCGAAAAGGTTGAGCGGTCATACCCAGATGCAACGTACCCAACCCCAACAAGAACAGGCTGCCTGAGATGACTGGTAATCCGATGCCGGGAATAATATCCTCTACGCGAGGAGCGGATGTGATCATTATTATGAAAACAATTCCGGCTGCAAATAACCGAAAAAACCATCCTTGCGGCCAGAACTTCTCTCTATCTATATTTTCTTCTTTTATGTTCAGGCGTGTCATGCCCAATGTGGCGATGGCCATCCAGCCAGTAACGAGCTTAATAGCCGCCATGCTTATTGGCCAGTGCTGATTAGTCAGCCAGAAGACTCCCACGTACTGTAGGCCTAGCAAGCCCAACTCCAGTCGCCAATCGCGGCTGACAAGTAGTCCGGCCGATGTGGCCAGAACTAAGCCGGCAGCGATCCAGGCAGTAATGGTCATAAGCCAGACGCCCTTTGTGCCAACAGTGAAATAATGAGGACAAGAAACAGCAAAGTCCACATAAAACCGCCTTCACCTTCCAGTAACCTGAAGAACAAATCGCTCATTCGGCTAACTGATCGGTAGAGACTCCATGGGCTGCGAAAGAGCCAGTCCATCCAGGAGGTGGCGGCAGGACGTACCCAGTGGGCGCGAACAGGTGTCAACACGCGTATGCGTGGCGACAACCAAAAAGCAAGACCACCTAGTAGCACACCAATTAAGGCGGCAAACAAGCTGCCAATTTTTAGAGCGCCATCCCAACCCCATACTCCCAGTAAGAACAATATGGCGAGCAAGATGCCGACGCCTAGCGGGTAGACGTATTGCGCTGCGCGATCGAGTGTTCCAAAGCTTTTATGCTGGGTTGCACGTATAGTATGTCGCAGGTATCCGGCGAGTAAGAAAGCCTGTGCAAGTAACAAAAATGGCCAGGCAGGCCAAAAAGAAGGCCCAGTACCTATCCAACCTGTAGCCGTGATCGAAAATGGTAAAGCGGAAACTCCCCATATCCCGACCCAAAGGGCACGTTTCAACCAAGTTTGCTGAACCGACGAAAGGAATAAAGCACCGCCAGATAATATCAGGGCGCATCCCCAGGCGGCTGCGCCGACCGGGTTGCCCCGCAGTGCCGAGGCCATGGCTAAAGATGCTAGTCCAATCAACCAGAATGGACGGGCGGTTATTTCATCAGGGGCACGTAACCACATCCAGCCCCCATATACAGCAGCTATTGCTGCAAGGGATAACAAAAATGGGGTGAAAACCGAAATGACACTGGTTGTAGGGATGCGTGCCAGTAGGATGAGGCTGGAGGCGGCAGAGATTAAACGCAATGTAGTGCCAAACCCTCGTCGGATGGCGGATTCAAATGCGTATGGCAAGTGTAACGGAAGCACGCCCAGGCGTAGTCCCGCAGCGAGTAACAAATAAAGACCGGCTTGCGGTGGTGCGTTTTGGAAGTTCATTGGGGAACCTGTCGAAATACTTACCATGCTGGCCCATAGTAGTACACTGATGCCAGCGACGCGAGCAGCAAAAGAAGTCACCACTTTTTCGCTGGGTTGAGGCCCGTTTACTGAGCGGAGTAGAATTACCAATTCAGTCAGATCAATGGCAGACCAAATCATCAGGAGTGATAGAGGATTGTCTGCCAGCACGGCCAGCAGTCCAAACCCACCAAGAACCAGTACAGCGGCCCAGGGGATTGGAGCAGGGAAGTTTTCGCGAGCAGCAGCAGTCAATATAACTGCAAGTATGAGTGTGGCAATGCTAAAAGCAAATGGCCAGGTGAGTGTATCTGCGGTAAATGATATAGATTCAAGAAATAAATTGGTTGGTTCCCACTGTGGAAGTTGAAAGGTAAGCGGCAATCGGGACTGCCAGGTCAGTACACTGCCCCAGCCTGTTAATGCGCCAGCAGCTGCAATAATCCAAGAATAGCGGAATTCGGGGCGCAACCAGTACAGGATCACCAGCGAGATCCCCACAAAAAAAAGAAACAAAACTGTTAGTAAGATTAACATTGCAGTGTGACGGCAATTTTATCAGGTTTAGGCATGCTCGCCTATTTTATTGTACAATCGGCGGCATGCTTGCGTCGCGAACCTCAACAAGAATGTTTCAAAGAATTCGCAAGGGATCCAGACTGCCATTCCTGCTGTTGTTACTCACCTTGCTTGTCGGATGCGGAAGCCCCGCACCTGACGTAGCTGAAAGCCTGCTTCTGACCCCCGACCTCAACTATCCGACGGCTACTCCTTTCCAGCCACAAAACGGATCGAACGATTCTCCCTACGATGCCCCCTTTGATTATGTTACAAAAACCCCTACACTGATCCCCTATGCGGGTGTGCCTAAAGCGATATCAGTCGAGGAGAGTATGTTCCCTACACCGCTTCCGTATGGGTATCAGGGTGCTCCGATTTTTGTCCCTTCGACCAACACCAACCCATTAACGGGGCTAACCGTTGCTGACCCCGATTTGTTGAAGCGCCGGCCGATGGCAGTTAAGATTACGCAATATCCGCGTTATACCCGTCCGCAGTCCGGGTTGACGCTGGCAGACGTGGTCTATGAATATTACATCGAAGATGGTGTGACGCGTTTTGTCGCTATTTTTTATGGCAATGACGCTGACCAGGTTGGCCCGGTGCGTTCCGGTCGTTTCTTTGATGAGCACATCGCACGCATGTACCAGGCATTCCTTGTTTTCAAATATGCGGACCCCCGTGTGTATGATTATTTGAAAGAAAGCGACTTGAAAGATTACCTGGTAGTGCCGGGTAATGGTTCGTGCCCGCCATTTGTCATTGGAGAGAGTGATCGCGACACATATAACAATATTTTCTTCAACACAACCAAGTTCAAGGACTGTATTGCCAGGCGAGAGGGTGTGGAAAATACGCGCCCTTCGGTGCAGGGTGGTTTTTTTAGCAATGTTGTGCCCGCATCAGATCAGGTTGTGGGGCGTATTTTTACGCAGTATTCATTGGATGATTACAATTATTGGGAATATTTGCCGGAGAAGAAACGTTACCTGCGTTTTCAGGAGACAGAAAGCAGGAGAAATGGAAACGGCGTTTCGTATGCACCTTTGACGGATGCACTTACAAAGTTTCCTGTCGAGGCGGATAATGTAGTTGTGCTCTTTGT
>Ga0209536_100011532_pt1 | contig 12928 bp, 12 predicted proteins | sample DeeMarSeWOR28_12_FD_187461 | JGI IMG/M metagenome (GOLD analysis project Ga0209536, IMG submission 187461) | Marine sediment microbial communities from White Oak River estuary, North Carolina - WOR-2-8_12 (SPAdes) (version 2) | ecosystem: Environmental > Aquatic > Marine > Intertidal zone >...
GTGAAACCTGAAATCGTCAAGGATGCTGCCAAGTTTGTCATGCTGCCGGCCAATGCCAGGAACAGGCGTAAATTTGTCACGGAACGCATGAAAAAACTTGCTGATTTTGCCGAGACCTTTCCGGAAAATCGCATTGAATGGGGTGACGGTACAAGGGGTTTTATAACCAGCGGCATTTCCTATCTCTATGTCAAGGAGGCATTCCCCGAGGCTTCTGTTCTGAAACTGGGCATGGTCTGGCCCCTGCCGGAGAAAATGATCAGAAGCTTTGCTGAGCAGGTGGATGAACTTTTCATCGTTGAAGAACTTGATCCCTTTCTTGAACTGCATATCAAGGCCATGGGCATAAGGTGCCACGGCAAGGACCTTATTCCGGCTGAAGGTGAACTTAATCCGGCAATCGTTAAAAAGGCGATTACCGGGGAGGAATCCTCCAGGTTCGCGCCGGTTGCCTTACCGCCCCGCCCGCCGAATATGTGCCCCGGGTGTCCGCATCGCGGTCTTTTTTACGCCCTTTCGAAGCAGAAGGTCTTTGTTGCCGGTGATATAGGTTGCTACACCCTGGGCTTTCTGCCGCCGCTTTCAGCAATGGATTCATGTGTCTGCATGGGCGCAGGAGTATCAGCTGTTCACGGCATGGCCAAGGCGCTGGATGAAGAAGGTATGGGGAAAGCGGTGGCTGTCATCGGTGATTCAACCTTTGCCCATTCCGGTATCACCGGGCTTCTCAATATAGTATATAATGACAGCTACTCTACCGTTATTATCCTTGATAACCGTATCACGGCCATGACCGGCCAGCAGCCCAACCCCGGTTCGGGAACAAATATCAAGGGGGAACCGGCGCATATGCTCAATTTCGAGGAGCTATGCCGGGCGATTGGCGTCAAAAATGTGGTTACCTTCAACCCCCATCAGATTACCGAAGCCCGCAAGATCCTCAAAGAGGAAATCAGTCGGCCGGAACCCTCCGTTGTTATCAGCCGGGCGCCGTGCGTCCTCATCCCTTCAGAGAAAAAGCGGGTCAAAGTACCATACCGTACCACGCGGGAGAACTGTACCGGCTGCATGGCCTGCCTCGGGCTGGGTTGTCCGGCCATCCACTGGGTGCCGGTAACTCCTGAAGAGGCTGTAAAGCTGGGCTTTAAGGAGAAGCAGAAGGGACATTCGGAGATAAGTGTTGAGTTATGCAACGGCTGTGGACAGTGCGCTGAACTTTGCAAGTTTGACGCCATAGGCAGAGAGGAGGAAAAGTAATGACTGAACAGGGTAATATTCTCTTTTGCGGCGTTGGCGGCCAGGGCATCCTGTTGGCCAGCGAAGTAACTGCCTACAGTCTGCTGGCTGCCGGCATGGAAGTAAGAAAGAGCGAGGTGCACGGCATGGCACAGCGCGGTGGCTCTGTAACGGCGCATCTGCGCTACGGCGGCAAGGTTTTTTCACCATTGATCAGTCCGGGAGAAGCGGATATAGTTGTTGCCTTTGAGATGCTGGAAGCGGTAAGGTATCTGCCATATATGCACAGCAGTAGCAAGGTTATAGTAAACACCCATAAAATTTATCCTCCGGCAGTTGCCACAGGCAAAATGGCATACCCGGAAAACGTGCTGGGCGAACTGACCAGCCGTGATCTTCATGTCAAGGAGCTCAACGCCTTTGACATTGCCAGCGGAGTTGGCGAAGTAAGGGCGGTCAATATTGTTATGGTAGGCGTTCTTTCAACCTATCTGCCTGTTGACGAACAGGTGTATGTGGATGTCATGCATGAACGGATTCCAGAACGGTTCCGGGATGTCAATATCAGGGCCTTTCAGGAAGGCAGAAAGGCAGCAGCGGCATAACAGGTTAAGGAGAAAGGGATGATCTGGAATGAGGAGTTTGAAACTCTGCCAAGGGAGCAGTTGGAAATCCTACAGCTTAAACGACTGAAGGACCTGGTGGAGCGCGTTTATTACCGTGTCAAGCCTTACCGTGAAAAAATGGATGCAGCTGGCATAAAACCGGAGCATATAAAATCTCTGGCTGATCTGCAGAAACTGCCATTTACTACCAAGGATTTTTTGCGGGATAATTATCCCTTCGGGCTTTTCACACTGCCCTTGGATCAGGTTGTCCGGGTACATGCATCATCCGGGACCACAGGAAAACCGACAGTTGTCGGTTACACCAAGCGGGATATTGAAACCTGGGCCGAGGTTATGGCCCGGGCATTGGCCTGCGGTTCCGTGCAGCGCGGCGATGTTGTACATAATGCCTACGGCTATGGTTTGTTTACCGGCGGGCTTGGGGCCCATTATGGGGCCGAGAAGCTGGGCGCGACGGTAATCCCGATCTCCGGTGGACAGACCAAGCGGCAGATCATGATCATGCAGGACTTCGGTTCTACAGTCCTGCTGTCAACGCCCTCCTATGCCTTGAACATTGCCGAGACCATGGCAGACATGGGGGTGGATGCTTCCAAGCTGTCACTTCGGGTCGGTATTTTCGGGGCGGAGCCATGGAGCGAAAATATGCGGGAAGAGGTGGAAAAAAAGCTGGGCCTCAAAGCCATAGACATTTATGGGTTGAGTGAGATTATCGGCCCCGGTGTATCCATGGAATGCATTGAAGCGCAGCATGGCATGCATATTTTCGAGGATCACTTTATGCCGGAGATTATAGACCCTGAATCTGGTGAAGTGCTGCCCATGGGTGAGAAAGGTGAGCTTGTTTTCACCACCCTGACCAAGCAGGCCTTCCCCCTCATACGCTACCGGACCAAGGATATCACCAGGCTTATTGCCGAGCCCTGCGTTTGTGGGAGGACATTTGTGCGTATGGAAAAAATTACCGGCCGTACAGACGACATGCTGATCATCCGCGGTGTGAATGTTTTTCCGACCCAGGTCGAGCATGTGCTCATGGGTGTTGAAGGTGTTGAGCCCCATTACCAGATCATCGTAAACCGGGAAGGTTCAATGGATACCATGGAAGTCCAGGTTGAGGTGAGTGAGCAGCTTTTCTCCGATGAAGTGAAGAATCTGGAGAAGTTAAGCAAACGGATCCAGGCGGAGATAAAAGACCTGATCGGCTCCACCTGTAAAATTACCCTGGTTGAGCCAAAGACGATCCAGCGAAGCGAGGGTAAAGCAAAACGGGTGATTGACAACAGAAAATTATAGTCTAAAACAATACTGTTCTGCCTTTTCCGGTTATCAGGCAGAACAGTATACCAACCCCTGATTTGAGTTTAGTGAGAGGTAGGATATGAAAGTTGATCAAATAGCCGTATTTTTGGAGAACAAGTCTGGACGTCTGGCAGCAATAACCAAAGCTCTGAGTGAAAACAACATCAATATCCGGGCCCTTTCCGTAGCAGATACTGCTGATTTTGGTATTCTCCGTTTGATTGTCGATAATACTGAAAAGGCGGTGCAGGTTTTAAAAGATGAAGGGTTTACAGTCGGCAAAGCAGTTGTGATTGCCGTCGAAGTTGCCGACAGGCCGGGAGGCCTTGCCAGAGTGCTGGCTGTACTGCACGAGGCCGGGATAAACGTGGAATACATGTATGCCTTTGTTGAAAAAAGCCGCGAGAACGCTGTGCTTATTTTCCGCTTTGATGATCCGGATATGGCCATTACGGTTCTGCAGAAGGGAGGAATAAAGATTTTGACCGGCGAGGAAGTCCGGTCAATTTGAGTAATATGATGTGGGGGAGTATTGATCTCAAGGTATGAGCAATAATCCAGTTAGCTAAATACAACAAGGAGGTTGAAACGTGATGAAGCGAGTATTGAGTTCTGTGATTACAGTAGTAATCTCTTTCTGCCTGGTAGCTGGTTTTGCACCAGCGTCGATTGCCAAGGCTGAGAACATCAAGGTTGGGGCCATCCTGGCCGTAACAGGCGGTGCGTCCTTTCTGGGCGGCCCGGAGGCCAGGACCCTGGAAATGATGGTTGAAGAGATTAATGCCAAGGGCGGCATCAACGGTAACAAAATAGATTTAATTATAAAGGATTCCGGTGCCAACCCGGAAAAAGCTATCTCGTTTGCCAAACAGCTTATAGAGGAAGACAAGGTTTTTGCAATCATCGGACCTTCCACCAGCGGCGAAACCATGAAGATCAAGAACATTGTCGAGGAAGCGCAGATGATTCTTCTTTCCTGTGCTGCGGCTGAAGTTATTGTCAACCCGGTGGCAAAATATGTTTTCAAGACACCGCAAAAGGACAGTCATGCAGTCGAGAAAATTTACGGCACCATGAAAGATTTGGGTATCACCAAGATAGCCGTACTCTCAGGTAACACAGGTTTCGGCAATGCCGGCAAAGGCCAGCTTGAGAAAATCGCCCCTGAATTCGGCATTGAGATCCTGGCCTCTGAGGTCTATGACAAGAAGGCGACCGATCTTTCTGCCGTTGTTGCCAAGCTGATGGCCAACAAGGATATTGAGGCAGTAGTCAACTGGTCAATAGTCCCGGCCCAGGGCATCCTGGCCAAGAACATGAGGCAGGCCGGTTGGGATGTGCCCCTGTTCCAGAGTCATGGTTTCGGAAACATCAAATATGTTGAAGCCGGCGGTGCTGCAGCCGAAGGCATCATTTTTCCTGCCGGGCGTCTGCTGATCGCCAACAGCCTGCCTGAAGACCATCCTCAGAAGCAGCTGCTGGTTAAGTATCTCATAGATTATGAAACAAAATACCCGGACGATAAGGTTTCCACCTTTGGCGGGCATGCCTATGATGCCCTCACCATCCTGGTGGCTGCAATTGAAAAGGCCGGCACCGATAAGGAGAAAGTCCGTGATGCCATTGAAAATCTGACAGGTCTGGCAGGTACTGCCGGTGTTTTTAATTTCTCGCCGGAGGACCATAACGGCCTGGATATAAATTCTTTTGAGATGCTGACAGTGAAAGACGGCAAATTTGCCATCTATCAAAAATAATTTAAAGAAGTAATATATTATCTGGCAGCAGGGGCGGAGACCTACATCATATCTCCGCCCCTTTTCCTGTTATATAGCACCTGCATATGACTCCTGAACTTTTCATACAATACCTGTTTGCCGGCATAACCTATGGCATTATCTATGCCATAGTGGCAATCGGTTTTAATATAATCTACAACACAACGGGCATTATTAATTTTGCCCAGGGTGAGTTTGTGATGCTGGGAGGCATGATCGCCATCACCATGAACGCTTTTATGCCCATCCCCCTTGCAATTGGGTTGGCAGTGCTCATCACCATGATTGTCGGGGCGCTGATAGAAATGGTTTTTATCCGTTGGCTGGTAAATCCGTCAGTGCTGCGCATGATTATTATCACCATCGGTATCTCAATCCTGGCCAGGGAAGTAGCGCTGCATATCTGGGGTGAAAGTGTACGGGCTCTACCATATTTCATCGGCAATGAAGTGACGTCCGTATCGATCCTGGGGGCAAGAATTTCACCCCAGGTCCTCTGGGTTATTGGCGTCTGTTCCCTCATGGTTGCCGGTCTGAGTCTCTTTTTTAAGTTTACTTCATTGGGGCGCGAGATGCGTGCCTGTGCCGCAAACCGGAGGGCAGCAACGCTCTGCGGCATTAATACGAAAAACATGGTCACCCTGTCCTTTATCCTCTCTGCTGGCATTGGGGCGGTGGCAGGCTGTGTCATGTCCCCGATAACCTATTCTGATTATGAGATGGGGCCCAGCCTGGCCATCAAGGGTTTTACTGTCGCCATCCTGGGTGGCTTAGGCAACAGCCTGGCGGCAGTGACAGCAGGCCTGCTGCTCGGCATCATTGAGGCTTTTTCCGTTTCAGTGCTGCCACTGGCCTTTCAGGATGCCATAGCCACCTCGATTTTACTCATCATACTGTTTATCAGGCCGCACGGCCTTTTCGGCAGCAGTGAGGCAGCCAGCCTGAAGGAATTCTGATGGAGTTATTGAAAAGATATATCCCGGTGCTGTTTTTGCTGGCCCTGGTAGTGGCTTTTCAATTGGTCACTCATTTTACGGAAACCACCTATTATCTGACCCAGCTGACCATGTCAGCCTATTACTCGATTGTCGTCATCGGGTTATGCGTCCTGATGGGGTATGGCGGCCAGATCTCGCTGGGACATGCAGGTTTTTTTGCCATTGGCGGCTACCTGGCAGGCGCCCTTACCACCCACAACCTGATATCGTTGAAGCATCATGCACTGGTCTCATTTTTGGATAAGCTCGGCTTGCTGGTTACCAGCAGCGATTTATACGGTGGGGAATTGCTCACCGTTGAACCATGGGCAGCCTGCATAACAGCAGTACTGAGCGCGGGCATCATTGGACTGGCGATCGGCGGCCCTGTTCTGAAGCTGAAAGGACATTACCTTGCCATGGCAACCCTGGGTTTCGGTATAATAATTTTCCGCATTGCTCTTGCCAGTGCTTACTTTGGAGAGGCTGACGGCATCTCTGGGGTTCCCGCGTTTATGCTGTTGCCAGGAATCGAGGTGAGCGGCGGCTTTGGAGCCCGGGTTTTGAATTATTATATAGCTTGGGGCGTGCTCATTGTCGGCATCATCCTGTTGCTCAATCTTATACACTCCAGAGTCGGCAGAGCTTTACGCTCCATTCACGGGGCTGAAGAGGCTGCCAATGCCATGGGGATCAATACGGCCCGCTATAAGCTCTATATATTTGTTTTAAGTGCTGTATTTGCCGCTCTTGCCGGAGTGCTTGTCACCCACTACAATGGCGGCATAGGACCCTCAGAAGCCGGCGTTATGAAATCAGTGCGCTATGTTGCGATTGTTGCTGTAGGCGGCATGGCCAATATCTGGGGCGCGCTTATTATGGGGATAGTGCTGAATTTCCTCTCTCTGCGGGGGGTATTCGGATCCTATGATGATGCTGTTTTCGGGATAATCCTCATAGCTATCATGCTCTTTGCGCCCCAGGGGATATTGCAAATCAATCCATGGCAGCAGATAAAATCACGGTTGTCTCTTTTAAGTCCGAAGTCCGGGGAAGAGGCAACTGATTGATCAGCCAAGGAGCTTGTCAATAATCATGTTCAGTTTGTAATGTGCCTGTCATAAAGAGAAAAAAAGCAAGGAAGAATAACAGGTGGCCCTTCTTGAAATTCAAAATCTGAACCGTCGTTTTGGCGGGTTGCATGCCGTGAACAATGTCAGTTTCAACGTGGAACAGGGTATGATAAAGGCTGTCATCGGTCCGAACGGGGCCGGTAAAACAACTCTGTTCAACCTGATTGCCGGTAATCTCCCTGCCAATTCAGGAGCAATTAGCTTCAAGAATACAAAAATAAACAGTCTCAAACCTTACCAGATTGCAGCACGCGGCTTGTCGAGAACCTATCAGAATATAAAGCTTTTCCATGGGATGACCGCACTTGAGAATGTCATGGTAGGACGGCATATCAGAAGCAAAGCAGGATTTTTGGCCGGCATGCTGAACCTGCCATGGACATGGGCGGAAGAGAGGAGGATCAGGGAGAAGGCCATGGAATACCTTGATCTGCTTGGGGTGAGCGATTGTGCTGACACGGAGATAAGCAACCTTTCATTCGGTCAGCAGCGCGGGGTTGAGTTTGCCCGGGCCCTTGCCACAGAACCCACACTGCTTCTGCTCGATGAACCGGCAGCCGGCCTAAATATATATGAGACGGCAGAGATAGGGCGTCTTATAGAAAAGATAAGGGACAGCGGCATAACGGTCCTGCTTGTCGAACATGATATGTCCCTGGTGATGGATATTTCCGATGAGATCGTCGTGTTAAGCTTTGGCGAGAAGATTGCTGAAGACCTGCCGCATAACATCCAGCAGAATGAGGAAGTAATTCGAATCTACCTGGGGGACGAAGATTAGAAATTGAAAGTTATCAGCACACAAAACTGCTGATTATTGACAGAAGATTTAAAATGAAAAGTAAAGACTTTGCTGCTGAAAATCTCTCCGTAATCAAACAATGTTAAAGATCAGGAATCTTGAAGCCGGATACGGCAAACTGCGGGTATTGAAACGTATCTCAATGCATGTTGACCCGGGAGAAATTGTCACCATCATCGGGGCAAACGGTGCAGGCAAAACCACCCTGCTTCATTCAATTAGCGGACTGGTAAAAATCAACTCCGGCGAGATTCTATTCAAGGAGAATAATCTGCGCAAGAGCAAACCGGAAAAGATTGTTGCAGCAGGCTGCTCACTGGTCCCGGAAGGCAGGCAGGTATTTTCCACCATGACGGTCAAGGAAAACCTGACTTTAGGCGGATACGTCCAGGCAAAAAGGAAAAAGAGAACCACTGACCAGGAAATTGCCAGGGTGTATGAACTGTTCCCTGTATTAAAAGAACGGGCTAAACAGTTGGCTGGAACCCTGTCAGGGGGTGAGCAGCAGATGCTTGCCATGGGCCGGGCCTTGATGGCAAAACCTTCTCTCATTATGATGGATGAACCCTCGACCGGTCTGGCGCCTCTTATTGTTAAAAGTATTTTCAGGGTCATTTTACGACTGCGGGAAGAAGGCAACACAGTTCTGCTGGTTGAGCAGAATGCCAAGGCAGCCTTGAGTATAGCGGACCGGGGCTATGTTTTGGAGACCGGTAAAATTATCCTGCAGGGGGCATCTGAAGACCTTCTGCAGAACCGTGATGTACAGAGGGCCTATTTAGGGCGCGAAACCGATTAATTTGTTGATGACTGCGAAAAAAGTCCACCTGCTGTGTTGTGCGAATTATTCATCATTTCAGCGTACGTTTAGTACGCCTCATTCTTCAAAATCCGCACGCCTTGCATCTGAAGCTTTTTATTTTGTCATCAACAAAATAATAGTTCAACCTATATGAGTCGATTGAGTGTCACTAAGAGAAAGGAAACGTTTGCACAATAAAAGTAAAATGGTAATTTTTTTACTTACTACTGATAACTGACGACTGGGTGTTGATATGTACTGGGAAGAAAACAGGGAATGCATGAGCAGGGAAGATCTGGAGCAGTTGCAGCTTGAGAGGCTGCAGTCAACCATTTACCGGGTGGCGACGCATGTTCCATTCTACAGGAGCAGGTTTAAGGAGATAAATCTTGATCCGGACGGGTTTCGGTCGCTAACTGAATTAAGCAGCCTGCCGTTTACTGTCAAGGATGATCTGCGCCAGAATTATCCGTATGGACTTTTTGCTGTGCCGCTCAGGGATGTGGTCCGGATCCATTCTTCATCGGGGACAACCGGAATGGCAACAGTTGTGGGTTATACCCGCAATGATATCAAGAACTGGTCAAATCTTGTCGCCCGCATTCTCACGGCAGCCGGGGTTACTAAGGATGATGTCATCCAGATTGCTTTTGGCTACGGCCTGTTCACTGGTGGGTTTGGTCTCCATTACGGGGCTGAACGGGTTGGTGCCTCTGTAATTCCCATTTCCAGCGGCAATACGAAGCGACAGATTCAGATCATGCAGGATTTCAAAACCACTGCCCTCGTCTGCACACCCAGTTATGCTCTAATGATTGCTGACACCATGCTGGAGATGGGCATCAATATTAATGCTCTTTCTCTCAGATGGGGACTGTTCGGGGCAGAACCATGGTCAGAGGCAATGCGCACGGAGATCAATAACAAGCTCAATATTACAGCAACGGACAACTACGGTTTAAGTGAAGTTATGGGGCCGGGTGTAGCTGGTGAATGCCTGGAATGTAACGGTCTGCATATAAATGAAGATCATTTTCTGGTGGAAATCATCAACCCAAACACCCTGCAGCCGGTCCAACCCGGCGAGGTTGGCGAATTGGTCATTACCACCCTGACCAAGGAGGCCTTTCCGGTTATCCGTTATAGAACACGTGATCTGACACGCCTCATAACTGAGCCCTGTGCCTGCGGGAGAACAAATCACCGGATGACCCGCATACTGGGACGTACCGATGATATGCTTATTATAAAAGGGGTTAATGTGTTCCCCACACAGATTGAGAATGTGCTTTTTGAAATTGAAGGCACTGAGCCTCATTACCGCATCGTGGTCGAACGGGAGAATCACCAGGACAAGGCCACTGTCCTTGTTGAGGTTATTGAATCCATTTTCTTTGACGAAATGAAGAAGCAGCGGCAGCTGGTGGATAAAATAAAGAAAAGGCTGGCCTCGGAGCTGGGTGTTTCCGTTGATGTCAAACTGGTGGAGGAAAAAACCCTTGAGCGGTTCGAAGGGAAAGGGCAGAGGGTTATTGATAAACGGGAATTATAAATTGTAAAAATTGATTTTATTGTTTTCAGGCAAGGGAAAGGGCTTTGAAAAAACGCAGAGCACTACCCGTTGTGTCGGCATGTTGAAAAAACAGGCAGTACAGCATGAGGCGGGAAGGAGAATTTTTCTCAAGATTTCAGAACGTTGCCAAGGTCTTTAGCTTTGTCCACTTCCTCTTTCAGGCTGCTGAATTCCTTGGCACCGGGCACATTGTCCTCGACCAGGTTTTTCCCGGCATCCTCTACATCTTTTAAACCTTTCTTGAAAGAGCTGATACCCTTTCCAAGGCCGGCTCCAATCTCTGGAAGTTTTTTGCCGCCAAATACCAGAAAGGCAATGCCGAGTATTACGATAAGTTCAGGGGTTCCCAGGCCAAACATAAATTACTCCTCTTCTCTATATTGTGAAATGCTATAGCGCTTAATAAACTTTTCAGGACTATTCGTCCTCTTGCTTCTCGCTAATCTTTTCTTTTTCCTCGTCCTTGGTCGCCTTCTTGAAATTTTTGATACCCTTGCCCAATCCGCTGCCAATTTCCGGAAGCTTTCCCGCACCAAAGATTATAACAATGATGACCAGGATAATGATAAGTTCAGGCATGCCGAGTCCGAACATGAAGCTACCTCATAAATTTGAAATTATATAAAACGGCCGAAAAATACACCCGCACTGTAATTTTAGGCGCAATTATTACCATTCTGACCGGTTTTATGCCATTATTTTTATATTTACTCCTTTCCTCGATTCCATGCAAATCAATTTATACTGATGTGAATGGCTCTCATTCTCAGTAAGCTTCAGTCTTTCATGTTTTTTATCTGCGCAGCCATGTTCATGATGTCTGTAACGATAGCTCTTTCATCCAGGGTATTCAGCCGCCTGTTGCGCATTATAATGCGGCCATTTATGATCGAATGTATAACATCCCCTCCCCTCGCGGCATAGACGATGTGGGATGGAATAGTAAAAAGCGGGGTCAGGTGAGGCTGGTTCATGTCAAGAACAATAAGGTCGGCTTTCTTGCCCGGCTCCAGACTGCCGATTTCCTTTTCGGCTCCCAGGACACAGGCACCCTGGATCGTTGCCATTTCAAGGACGGTTTCAGCAGACATTGCTGTGGGGTCCAGCAAGTGCACCTTGTGCAGTTTGGCTGTGGCATTCATCTCGCCAAACATGTCCACATTGTTGTTGCTGGCACTGCCGTCGGAGCCCAGCCCCACGCACAGGCCTGCTGCCAGCATACCTGGGACAGGCGCTATACCGGAACCGAGTTTCATGTTGCTTTCAGGGCAGTGGGCGACTCTGACTCCTCTTTGGGCCAGGAGTGCAATCTCCTCATTGGTCAGCATGACGCAGTGGTCTGCCACAACCCTGTTATCCAGGAGTCCCAGATTTTCAAGATGCATTACCGGGCTCATGCCATACCGCTCCTGAGATCCTGTCACCTCTTGCCCATTTTCTGCCAGATGGATTATGTAAAGGGCATTATGTTCAGCGGCCAGATATTTAAGATCTTTTAACAGTTCAGGGGAACAGGTATACACTGCATGGGGATCAACAGTGATATTGATGAGAGGATGGTTTTCATACATGGCAAAAAGTTCTTCCACGTATTGGAATCCTGCGGCAAGTTCACCATAGTTCGGTGATGGAAAATCATGCAGGACCTCTCCGATCCAGGCCCGCATTCCAGATTCATGAGTGGCCCGGGCAACATCCTTGGCAAAAAGATACATGTCGCAGAAACTGGTTGTACCTGATTTTATCATTTCAGCCAGGGAAAGAAGGGTTGCCTGATAAACAATATCTCCAGTCAGCTTTGCCTCAACCGGGAAGATATATTCCTGCAGCCATTGCATGAGAGAAAGATCGTCGGCCAGGCCGCGGAAACATGCCATGGCTGCATGGGTATGGGTATTTACCAGTCCCGGCATTATAAGCCCGTGTTCTGTAACAAGGTTCTCGGCACCGGGGTATTTGGCTGCTAGCTCGGAAGCATTGCCAATCTCGACAATGGTATCCTGGAGGATAGCAACAGCACCATCCTTGACAATGGTTTTATCCTTATCCTGCAGATAAAGATATCTGCCGCTCACTAAAAGATCCGCATTATATCCCGTTTGGCTCATCGGATCACCGTGAAGATCCTCAGCTGTAATCCTTCAGATCGTTTTGCATGCATATATCCGTTTGATTCAATTTGTAATTATTTACGTAGTTTGTGTGGGATTAAATAACTGACTTAACCCACCAGCTAAGCTGGTGGGTCCCAGCTATGCTATGCTGGTAACGTGGTAATAAATATTTTTTATGTTCATTTTGTTTGCCCAAAATGAACCCAAAAGGGCAGCCGTTCACTTGGTCCGCCAAAGGCGGACTGCCCAGCGCAGTTAACAAAGAACGGGCGACGTCGGAAAGTCGCATGCGCTCCGCCGAGTCGCTGATCCGTTCTTTATTTCACTGCTTGGCGGCGTGAAATGGCAGTATAACAAACATTTTGCTGAGGAGCTCCAAGGACCCTTATAGGGGCACTTTATAGTCCACCCCTTTGAGGGGTGGTTTTTAAATCGTTCTTTGTTGAGTTTCGATAATTCTATACCTAAAGTAACGTAAATTAATGGTGTATTGTTAATCATAAAACATGCAAGTAATATATCAGCTGATCAAGCTTAAGAAAATCACAACGGGTAAGACGTTTTTTGTCTCGGAATTTTAGG
>Ga0209536_100011533_pt1 | contig 12928 bp, 23 predicted proteins | sample DeeMarSeWOR28_12_FD_187461 | JGI IMG/M metagenome (GOLD analysis project Ga0209536, IMG submission 187461) | Marine sediment microbial communities from White Oak River estuary, North Carolina - WOR-2-8_12 (SPAdes) (version 2) | ecosystem: Environmental > Aquatic > Marine > Intertidal zone >...
ATTCCGCTCCATCAGAGTACTGGGCTTATCCTAATCTTGCTAGTGTGTATACAGTACAAATAAGAGTAACGTATACTAATTAAAAACAACATCGTGGTCGAATAAACTAACCTCCCTACTATATAGAGGTGCACTTTAAAAGTGTCCCTTCTTAGCTAGGTTAGGAAATAATTGGAATTATACCAAAAAGTTAACACCGGGCCAATCGGCCCGAACATATAAAACTTTTGGGAGGCCAAGTATGGATGTCAACCAAGATTGGAAAAACAGTGTTTTAGACCAATTGGACGCTGCTATAAAGCGCGGGAATGTTGACAAGGAAACTTTGGAATTAATGAAGGAACTTTTAAAGAACGCCAAGTTAAAGACAAGCATTACGGAATATTTTAAAGATCAAGACTAGGAGGGTGTTCAAATGAGAAGGCGAGGATGGAGCCATTCGGAGACAAAGGTGCTTATCGATCACTACCAGAAATGCACCATCAAGGAGCTGGAAGCTTTATTCCCTGAACGTTCTAGGGAAAGCATTAACAATAAGATTAAAAGGTTGAAGCTGGCCGGCAAAATTAAGGATGGTAAAACAGACGACACTGTTCAGAGAGCGTATGAACAGCGTGGTATTGACAATGTTGCGATTGATGATTTAGATTAAATAATCTAAGGAGCATCAGATGGGCAAACACTCAAGTAGTCCACAAACCCCTCTAGAGGGGTCCATCTGTAGTAGTTGCAAATACATGGTCAGGCGGGTTATTATTCCTTTCAACGAAAGTGAATATGGTATTGATCGTGAGGCTATGGGTATTCCAGAAGACAGGGATATTATATACGAACATTATTTTTGCAACGAGACGGCGTTAGATCTAGACCACATTGTTTTAGAATGTAACTTATACAAAGCTAAGGCAGGAAAGAAACTATTAGACTTAGACGATTTTTAGCTTATGATTGTATTAAAAACTTCCCAAGAAATTGAAAAGATTAGAAAAAGCTGTCAGTTAGTAGCCGAATATTTATCCATGGTAAAAGCTATGGTGGAACCAGGCATAAAGACAGCTGATTTAGATGAGTTAGCCACGTCATTCGCACAAGATAACGGGGCTTTACCTGCTTTTAAGGGGTACAAAGGTTACTTATATTCAATATGTGCTTCCGTGAATGATGTAATTATTCATGGGATACCGTCCGACAAACCTTTACAGGAAGGTGATATACTTAGCGTAGATTATGGTATTCTGTTAGATGGCTATTACGGTGATTCAACCATAACGGTTCCAGTAGGTAAAATATCTAAGAAAGCGGAATTGTTAGTAAAAACCGGTCAAGAATGTTTGTATAACGGCATAAGAGCCTTTCGTGAAGGAGCTCGCCTGAATCAAATATCACATGCTATACAAACTACTTGTGAGGCTGGAGGATATGAACCAGTACGTTCTTATGTAGGACATGGGATAGGTAGAGTATTACATGAAGAACCCCAAGTAAAAAACTGGACCAGGGATCCTGCTGGGGGGGTTGAGTTAAAAAAAGGCACCGTACTAGCTATAGAACCTATAATATTAGAATCAAAATCAGATGTAGAAACTGGTCCTGATGGTTGGACGGTGCATAGCATCACAAAACAACTGTCTGTACATTGGGAACACACCGTAGCACTTACGGACAAGGGAACAGAAATTTTATCTTTGAGAAAGGATGAGGAATGGGATTTATAGCCACAGACAATGAATATTTTCGAACTCCAGAATTTATCAAGTTCGCGAAGAAAAGAGAGAGACTTCAGTTAGAGTTTGTTATTGCCCACGTAGTCAGAGATAGTGAAGATGTTAGAAGCCCAAGACATCCTGCCCATTTCATATATAAAGAATACTTTCTCAAAGGTAAGTTGGTTGCTAGATTTAGCCAGACTGATATAGCTAAATATCTTGGTACTAAACAGAGTCATGTATCAGAAAGGTTTACTAGACTAGAGGAAGGCGGCTTCTTAAAAAAGATACCGGTATGTACCAAAGACACTAAAATACTATACTACCAAGTGGGGACTTGGTCGGGCGAACTAGGAGTCCAAGATGGACCAAACGCTTATACAGAACACCTCTGGTTCCATAAAATATTTGATGCTTACGCAGAAGTGGCTAAACAAAAACGAGATGAAGATCGTCGTTATAAAATCCCGTCATTAAAGAAAATGACTGATTCTATAGAACACGATGAAAAGTGCGGAGGCCCATTCGGTCAGGATTTGCGGGGACACTATCCCAAAAAAGGATAGTCCTATATCCCAAAAAAGGATAAGGTTATATCCCGAAAAAGGATATATATAATACAAATACAATGTATAATACAAATACAATTTATAAAAACAATTCAATTGTAAATAACCCTAGATTTATAGTTTATCCTGGCCTTAGAGTTGGCGAGAATCAAAACTACACTTTAACATGGGAATATCAAACCGTTTTCGTTACTCATAGAGAAGACGTAGATGAAATAATATTTAATACGGCAGTCGACGAGAACGACAAGATAGAAATCGAATGGCTTTTGCGTCAGTATTTATTTAAAATATCTGAAGAAAATACGGAAAAGGGCTTGACAAACGGTAATTAGTGCTTATATTATATTAGTGGAAGGCCACTATATATAATTAACTAACCTCTTAATATTAAAGGAAAAGGAGATTTACAATGAGTATTCCGTATATCATTGAGCAAGGACCTAACAATCGGGAAAGGGCATATGATCTTTATTCAAGGTTATTAAAGGACAGAATTATCTTTATTAAGGGCGGAATCGATAGTGGTTTTGCTGATCCAATAGTTGGCCAAATGCTGTTTCTTGAATCAGATTCTGCTGAAAAAGACATCTATATGTACATCAATAGTCCAGGCGGTATTTTAGACGAGATGTACGCTATATACGATGTTATGAAGTATATAAAACCTGATATAGTTACAGTAGGCTATGGTAAATGTATGAGTGCTGCTTCATTTTTGTTAGCAGCCGGCACGAAAGGTAAACGTTACGCTCTGCCAAATACGGACATTATGATACACGAATTATCTGGCGGAACAGGTGGTAAATATCATGATATGAAGAATCATATCAAACATATAGACCACCAATATGAAAAAATGGCTAATGATTATGTAAAGTTTACCGGCCAGACACTCAATAAGATCAAAAAAGATATGAAGATAGATTATTTCATGTCTGCGGAAGAGGCTAAAGAGTATGGTCTTATTGATGAAATTCAGTATACAAGGGAGTAATGGAAATGGTACGAAGAAGTTCAGTCTATCCGAAAGAATATGTAAAGTCTGACGGTAGAAAACTTATGAGTAGCGGTCCTCGTGATTTACAAAGAATACAACAAACAACGGTAATGCCGGACACCAGTTATATCGAGGATTTAAAATCTCAAATAGAGGACCTAAGAACAGAACTCAAGAAAAACCAAGCTTCCGGCAAACCAGAGGGATTCTACACCCCAGACGAAGTTGATGAAGAAATAAGAAAGGCTGTAGCACAAGCTGTGGCCGAAGCAGCGTTGGAGTTCAAGAAAAATAAAGCAAGCGTTGCCCAGGCAACAGAACCTTTGGTTCAGAAGTACAAAATGCAGATCGTCGAATTACAAAAGAACAATGACGATTTAAAAGTAATGCATTCCAGTATTACGAATAGAAATTCTGATTTAGAATCACAGATTTCTAAGTTAAAAGAAGAGCTAAGCACCATAGAGGATTTGAAGAGGGAAATTGCCGTCCTAGAGCAGAAGATAGAAGGTAAGGACGAGCTTATTATAGCTCTTAAATCAAGACCTGGTATTGTGGGCGATGAGGTTATAGATCCAGACAGGCCTCAAATGGAACAGGTTTTCATTGATCCGTTAGAGGAGGGTGCTGGAGACGGTTTAGAATCTCACATAGACATTAAGGAAACCGAAGCGGACGAGGTACATGACAAGGTTGATAAACTTAGAGATTTGATAGGTAATAAATTACCAGGAGGTTTAAAATGAGTAGAGGAGTAGGCCTAGATATTGGCACCAACATGTTGGTAGCTGCTAGAATATCAGATGAAGGTAAGACTATATTCAAAATGCAGCGCGATGCTTTCTATAAGATTGTACCTAAGAGCGAGGTCAATCGTAACAGCATCAAGAAGGCCCTCGAGAAACGCAATTTTAATTTTATAGCGGATAAAGACGGGTCTTTTATCGTTGTGGGTGAGGAAGCCTTGGAGACGGCGATAGAGCGAAACGATGTAGCCAAAAGACCGCTGCAGAGAGGTGTTATTTCGCCCAAAGAAAAAGACTCTTTACCCATGCTCAAATTATTGATTGAGAACTTACTAGGAAGAGCTGATGGAGAAACTAATTTAGTTTATTCCGTACCAGCCCGCCCAATCGATGGCGTGTTTGATATAGTATATCATACTGATATGATGGGTAAATACCTAGGAGAGTTGGGTTATAGAGCTCAACCTATTAATGAGGCATTTGCTATCGCTCTTAGCGAATTACTCGAAGAAGGCTTGACAGGCGTCTGTTTAAGCTTTGGTGCTGGTATGGTGAATACAGCGGTTATTCACCAAGGCGACCCGCTGGTCGAATTCAGCATGACTCGAGCCGGCGATTATATTGACCAGTCAGCAGGCCACGCGCTGGATATTTCACCCAGCCTGGTCCAACTCGAAAAAGAATCCGGAGTAGATCTACTTAACCCGTCTAACAAAATAATGGAGGCGGTTTCCGTTTATTACGGAAGTGTTATCAAATATGCTCTGGAGAATATAGCATTCGAGCTTGAAAATCGTAAGAAAGATTTACCTATTTTCAGAGAAAAAGTTATAATGGTAGTCTCTGGAGGTTTGGCAAAGGCTAAAGGTTTTAAAGGTAAGATAGAATCCGTACTTAAGACTATATCTTTCCCGATCCAGATTGCCGAAATTAGAAGGGCTAATGACCCAATGACTGCTGTTGCGAACGGCTGCATGTTAGCAGCCCAACTATAAAATTGGAGGAGATAGAAAATGAAAGTATCTGAATTAATTGCAATGAGACCAGCTATAGAAAAATTGGCCAGTAAGGAATACGATCTTCCGGCGGCCTTGAAGTTTGCAAAATTTGCTCGCAAAGTTCTGGAAGCTATTCAAGAGTTTGAGAGTATGAGAGCAGAGTTGTTTGTTAAGTACGGCGAAAAACAGGAAGATGGCAACATCATAATTGCCCCGAAAAACGAAAAGAAATTTAAAGCCGAGATTGAAAAAGGCCTAAACAAAAATGTTAGCATCAGCCCGATGATGGTGAAGGGTCTTAAAATGACGGCTGCTCCTGCAGACCTAGTAAATTGCTTGAAGATATTTAAATAATTTAACCTGTTATTAGATAGAGGGAGTGTATCATGCCGAATTTTGGACAACGATCGAAAGACAGCTTATCAACTGCGCATCCCGATTTGCAGAAGTTGTTTAATGAGGTTATAAAAACCTATGACTGCACTATTTTATGTGGTTATAGGAATGAAGAAGACCAAAACAAGGCGTATCATGAGGGAAGGTCAAAGGTTATGTATCCTAATGGAAAACATAACAAGCAGCCTTCCGAAGCTATAGATGCGGCTCCTTGGTTTTCTGAGAAACCCCACATTAGATGGGAAGATAAAGAAAAGTTTTATCATTTTGCCGGCTATGTTCAGGCCGTGGCTGACCAGTTGAACATAAATATACGTTGGGGCGGTAACTGGGATAGTGATGATGAACTGCATGATCAAACATTTTTTGATCTGCCCCACTTTGAACTAGGAGGTTAACCAAAATGAGTGAACGGATTGATGGTACTGTTAAATGGTTTTCAAATGAACGAGGTTATGGTTTTGTAATAGCCGATGATGATCCTGATGATGCAGAATACTTTGTGCATTACAGCTATATTGACATGGATGGATATAAAACCCTTAGAGCAGGCCAGAGAGTTTCTTTCGTGCTTGTAAGCACAGATCGCGGTATTCAGGCGCAGGAAGTTAAGCCTGAGAACTAAAGAGGTTTATCATGGTATTAGCTGAAGTCTTAATAGAAAAACTTAATCTGGAGAAAAAGATACAACAGTTAGAACGTTTCTTATACAGAATGTCTAACGTTTCTGCAGAACAAACTGACAAAGCCGTAAAGAAGATGTTGGAGTTGTTGGATAAACACAGGAGCCATCTTATATTACTGAACAAAGTGAATAACGAGACAGAGGTAACTATAGGGGACTCCACAGTCAGTCTAGCTAATGCTGTACTAATTATTAAAACTATGGAGAAAAAGATAGAATTATTAGATGATCTTATAGACAATTGTGCTGAGAATTCTGTCTTGGACATCTTCAATCTGATGGAACAACGTGATAAGCTTTTGGAAGAATGCACTTTAATTTCTAACAACGTTTCGTTTTTAGAATGGAGTACAGAAGTTGATTAAACGTGTGTGGGCAAAATTTGACGAAATGGATATAGCTTGTGTCTGTGACGAACATCACAGAAAGTGCGAAAACGACAAGGACTGTAAAGAATATGTTGTAAAGTTCATGGAGATCGATCGCAAAGACGAGCTTGAAGACGCCGTCAAACATTTGTCGCAAGAGGCTGATAAGGCAAGACGTAATATCAACCGTTTCGAAAGTGAAGTTAGTAAAAGCATTAGGAAAATGAAAAAATTTAAAATTTAGTGTGGTTGTTATCATAGAGGTCCCAACTGGTCTAAAATTAACCGGGCGTTTGGCCAGTACGCCGTTAAAAGGAGATGAGGTACTATGATGTATAATAATAATTTTGTAGTAGTAATAAAACATAAAGGCAAAGTATTAAGAGAGAGTTCAAATGGTGTTGTAAGATTACCTTTTGGTAGCGATTACAGCATCCTACTTAAGAATAAGGACTCTAGGAAAGCGGTAGCAGACGTCGAGATTGACGGAGAGAATGTAGCTACCGGTATTATTGTTCCCGAAAATGATTCAGTAGAGCTTAAGGGCGCTATAGAAGGTCTAAGAGTAAACAATCATTTTAGATTCATTAAAAAGACTCGAGAGATTAGCAATCACAGAGGGAACAGGCCTGATGATGGGTTGGTCAGGGTAGAATATAGGTTTGAACAACATGAACCTGAGTTTAGAATTCGACCTCTCAAACAGAAAAGTAAGGGCCCCTGGTTAGACGATAGTACGGATGTTACGTGGCAATATACCAATAACGATTCAACAGGAGGCGCAACTTTTCAGAACTGTTATTATACCAATGGCGCAATGCCTGTATCAGATGATGGTATAACGGTTCCAGGAGCAGAGACTAGACAAGATTTTGTATACGGAAGTACAAGAACACTTGAGTCTCAATCCCATGTAATTATATTACAACTAAGAGGCCGAACTAAGAAACGCAGGATTAGAAAACCTATCACAGTTAGAACAAGGTTGAAATGCAACACTTGTGGAAGGAAGTCAAAATCAAGTGCTAAATTTTGTGGAAACTGTGGCACTTATTTGAAATAAGATCTACTTGATACAACCACACTAACACAAAGGAGAAGGAACATGATTTTAGGAATTTCAGGAAAGGCCCGTTCGGGTAAGGACACTTTTGCAGAGATGCTGCAAATAGAGTTAAACAAGGTCAGTTATCCCCCTTATGTTATGATGGCTTTTGCGCACGAGCTTAAGACTCGTTGTCAGGCAGCCTTCGATCTATCATACGAGCAATTATGGGGTGATGATAAAGAGGTTGAGGACAAAAGATACTTAAAGACAGCTAAAGACTCTAAACTGGGAGTTGTCCCTGGCCCGCCAGAAGATATTCATTGGACGGCTAGAGAAATAATGCAGGAATACGGAGCTTTTTATAGAAAAATTGATCCGGAATTCTGGATTAAAAACCTGTTTAGAGTAGCTGAGGATAAGGAATACAAAAATATAATTATTACGGACGTAAGATATCGCAACGAGGCCGATTACATACTAAATAAAGGGTATGTTATAAGAGTCGAGCGGGATAACAAAGACGACGTACACAACATGCAGCATCCATCAGAAATAGAGCTTGATGGATACGGTGGATTTGATTTTGTAGTAGATAACAACGGCACTTTGGAGGACTTAGAAAGAATAGCCAAAGATGTCTGTCAATTCTTAAAACAGAGTGAGAATGATTTAAAGAAATTAGGAATAGTTAAAGGAGATTAAAATGGCCAGCAAGAAATTTTCGATTAACATCAATCCAGAAGATGTTGTTTTTAGTACCATTTCTAAGAGCAAAGATGGTTATAATAACGCGCGGCTGGTAGTAAAAGCAGCTGAAAAAGAATATATGGCTATCACTTATGAATGGGAAGGAAGCCATGTGCCAGATTTTGCTATGAACCTCATGAGTTTTATGAAAGCTAATGAGCTAGAGATTGGCAAAGAGTATGAAGAAGAGGCGGCCAAGAAATGTGGTTCTGGCGGCGGAAAGAAAAAGAAAAAGAAAGAAATGGACAAAGAGGACTCACAGAAGAAAGAGAAGATGTGTCCGGATTGTAAAAAACCAATGTCAAAGTGCGAATGTGAAGATGACATGGAGGAGTAATAAATGCCGATATCTATAAATGAATATGCTACACCAAGATGGACAAAGATGCGAGAGCGTTATCCTTGGTCACTGGATAAGAATTATAGATATAGGAATTTGACCATTAATCCTAGACATCCAGTAGAAAGGTACGCCGGGGATGACAGGGGTATGGGCTGGAAGGATCCGGGTTACAATCCCAATCATGATTCTATTAGAACGGAAAGGGTAAACTTAAATACGGACACTACGGAGCAACAGTACAAACCGTATTAGGCATAGGATAAGTTTTATGGACATGGAAATCAAGACGCAAACTTTTGCGCCAGAGTTAGAACGTATTTACAACGAGGAGATAAGGGAGTTCGCAAAGCTTTGTATCTGCGCAGCTCCAGATTATTTCTTTTTAGACTGCCCAGCCTCTACAGCGGGTAAGTATCATCCAATAGATGAACTAGGTCCGGATGGTACTATTATACATACTAAAAAGGTTTTCACTGTTATCTATGAGCTATGTAGAGCTCTGGATTGCGAAAACCATAGAGATGAGTTGTTAGCGGCCGGCCTCATACATGACCTTAGGAAGCAGGGCGTAGAGAGCGTGACAGGACATACAGTCCGCAATCACCCAGCGCTTGCCGCAGACCTTGTTGAGGAAGTCCAGGATGCTACACAAATTTTATCTGATGAATCTTATAGGATAATTAGAACTGCTGTGGGCTACCACTATGGTCCATGGAGTTCGGGGGACTGGAAAAAGCCTCTGGCGAGATACACGCCGGAGGAACTGTGTTTATATTTAGCGGATTATATAGCTAGTAAAAGAGTAGTAGCTGTAGATTACCGAAGATAGGAGAGGAATTAATGAACGTAGACCAATTACAGCGAGATATTAGTAAGCAGCTGAAAAGCAGACCACTAAACCAAGAATTATCTCCTGGTTCTACCGAAAGAAGGTGGACGCCACCTGGCGGTTTAAAGAAACATAGAGAGAGAATTCATCAGGAAAGCAAATTTACTGACGATCACAAAGATTTACCGTTTACTTTTTCAAAACCATCTAAACCTAAGGGCCGCAGTGCTTATGTAAAATGTGACAACTGTGGTTACATAACTTCAGGCACCACTGCTACAGTTGGTATAGTATGTCCAGAATGTAAAAAATTTTCTACAGTATCGGAGATAGAAGATGATGGTTAAACAAGGTCGCAGGGGACGTCCTTTAGGATTTAAGTTAAGTGAAGAAAGTAAACGAGCAATAAGTGAGTCTAAGAAAGGTCAAAAACATAGACCTGAAACTAGAGATAAAATCTCTAAATCTTTAATAATACATTTTAGGAATAAGAACCCACTGTCCGAAGAGCTGACGAATATGTATTGTAGATTCGACGACGATGAGCTGTGTGAATGGATGGAAGAAAACTCTGATGCTCTGGATAGATTGGATGACGTGTTAACACTTAAAACTTTAAGAAATGCCCGGCGTATAGAGATAACGCTAGGCGTTAACATAGAATATTTTAGTCATGAAATTACACCAGAATTAATATATTTATTCAAGGAAGCGTGTGAAGAAGCGGGCAAGGATCCTAATGAGTTTTTCGACGAATTAGGAGATTAAGTTGAAAAGGAGCAACTAATATGGCAGTTAGAGGAAGGCCTAAAAACCCACCTAAGCCTAAGAAGCTACTCAAAGAAGTTTTACCTTTTGAAGAAATCTTTACTGAAGACGAGCTTCCTATGTATAAGGACTTAGTAGATCTATATATGCAGGACTTTGATCAGGATGATCTTAGTTCCAGTGATATAGATGATATTATGGATCTTGCCAAAAATAGAGTTTTAGAATTCAGGCTCCTAAGAAGTGGTAAGGACCAAGATTCCGATAGACTTATAGACATGTCAGCCGCTTTAGAAAAAATCAAAAAAGAAAATAAAATATTAAAAGAGAATCTGTCAACCAGACGAAAAGACCGTATAAACCCCAATGAATTTAAGGGGTTTTCTATTGTGGACCTAGCAGTAGCTTTTGATTCCCAGAAGAAGGAAAGATTAGCTGAGCAGATACGCCGCAATAGAGAAGAAGAAGTCGAGATTGTCGAATCCAGAAGTGATTATTCGGGTAATAGATACGACACTGACTCAAAACATTTGGGCCACGAGGACGATGAAGAGAGATAGTCGTAATTATGAAATAATAATGGAGCAAGGCACGGAGCTTATAGAGTTTTATAGAGAGCATCCCTGCATAGCAGCTTATGAATTATTAGGAGTAGATCTTGCTCCAATACAGCGTGTGGTATTCCGTGATATGTGGTTTAAGAACTATGTAATCGCGGTCTGTGCTCGTGGTTTCGGAAAAACGTTTCTACTAGGGACGCTATCCGCACTCAGTTGTATGCTTTACCCAGGCTATCGTGTTGGTCTTATAGCCCCAGTTTTTCGCCAGTCCAAAATGATCTTCAGTGAAGTTGAAAAACTTTATGCCAAATCCACAATCCTCAGAGAATCTACAGAAAAGAAACCTACCAGGGGATCAGACACCTGCTACTTAAGATTTAAGTCTGTAGGAGGTTATAACCCATCCTACATAGAGGCCTTGCCGCTAGGTGATGGTAGTAAGATCCGTGGGTCTCGTTTCTATTTAATTCTGGTGGACGAGCTTGCACAAGTTCCAAATCAAGTTCTTGATATGGTGGTCCGTCCTATGGCAGCCACTACTTTGGAACCCATGGAGAATGTACGCCGTTTAGAACGCCAGAAAAGATTGATCGATTTAGGTCTAGCAACAGTTGATGATTTTGAAGATGAGACAGTTAACAAGATGGTTATGACATCATCGGGTTTTTATAAATTTAACCATATGTGGAAGCGAATGAAAGATCACTGGGCCCAGATGGATAAATATGGCGAACAATCACAGTACAGCGTGTGGCAAATCCCACATTGGGATCTTCCCGAAGGCTTTTTGGATAAAAACAACATCGCAGAAGCAAAGCGTGTTATGTCAGAACCAGAATACAGGATGGAGTACGAAGCCGCTATGATTTCGGATTCCGAAGGGTTTTTTAAGGCGTCTCTACTGGAAGCCTGTACCAATGACAGTGGTTATGAAATGGAAATAAGAGGGGATCATACAGCAGACTATGTGGTGGGCGTAGACCCCAGCCAGGGCGGGGATGCTAGTTGTGGTGTAGTAATAATAAAGATGGGTAATCCTAATAGAATAGTAAATGTATTAGAGTTGAAACGTAAAACAACACAAGAACTAACTAAGATGGTCCAAGCTATATGCGATGCTTACAACGTTGTCCGTATATTTATGGATAAGGGTGGTGGTGGTAAGGCTATCATGGACCTATTAGAAGATGGGTATGATGGATACGATCCTCTTATAGATCGCACTGATGAGGACAAGCGTTTTATGAAAGGCCGCCATATACTCGAGATGGTTAATTTCAATCCTACGTGGATAGCAGATGCGAACTTCACAACACTATCCATGTTGGAAGACAGAAAGTTATTATTTCCTGAACCTCCAAAGTCGGCTGCTGATGTACTAGGTGAGGCCTACGAGAACGTAAAAACCTTAAAGAAACAAATGCTTAGTATAGTTGTAACGCAGACAGCAAGTGGAGCATTACACTTTGATACACCAAAGAAAACGCAAAATAAGGACTTATACTCAGCTATAATTCTGGCAGCCCATGGTGCACGCTGTGTAATGAAGGAAATGGAAGAAGACCCTGATCCTGTGCTGTATAACAACTCAGGTTACATCAGGGAACACAAGCCCAACGCAAGGTGGGGGGTACTGAACAGGAGCAGCAATCCAATAGCGACGAAAGGCGGCATACCGGGAAAGGATCGTGGTCTTAATCATGCCGTCCTAAAAAACAAGCGTAGAATTAAGTAATAAACTAACCTGCTTATTTAATAGAACACTACGCTCATATTTTGGGAGGGTGTAATTATGGCCGAAGAGACACATGAGTGTAAATGTGTAAAAGAGTGTGTTTGCGACAAGATTTGCCCTACATGCGGCGGCGTAAAACAAAAATTGAGTGTGTTTAGAAAAGATTTCTGGGACCTTTGGCTCCAGAAATTACTACGTAATATTGCCTCGATGAAGTTCCAATGGCTTTCTCTTCTTTACGTACCAGTGGTTATCGGAATGTTTGACGGACAATGGATGAAGTTGGCTGATGGAACAATGAAATGGGTGTCCAAAATTGGCATTGCGGAGGGACTTACTTTCTTAGGTGGAGGTTTTATTACACTGGCTACAAGCCGTATAATCGCGCGTACCAAGTTAACAAACGGTACAAATGGCGATCTTGATACAG
>Ga0209536_100011534_pt1 | contig 12927 bp, 14 predicted proteins | sample DeeMarSeWOR28_12_FD_187461 | JGI IMG/M metagenome (GOLD analysis project Ga0209536, IMG submission 187461) | Marine sediment microbial communities from White Oak River estuary, North Carolina - WOR-2-8_12 (SPAdes) (version 2) | ecosystem: Environmental > Aquatic > Marine > Intertidal zone >...
CGAAGGTTGCCAAGCTTGCCGCGAACGACGTGTTGAGGCGATACGTAGAGGACCGTTTGTCCGGGACAATCACGACACCTAACGGAAGAGACGTAGCAGGCCCCAAAACCCATTGGAAGGGGCGTCGACATGGCCGCCGGCAGCACCGTCGTTGGGCAACAGCATGGAGTCCCGAGCAAATCTCGAACCGGCTGCCGATCGATTATCCCGAGGATGAGTCGATGCGGATCTCTCATGAGGCCATCTATCAAGCACTCTACGTTCAAGGCCGCGGCGCATTGCGGCGTGAATTGGTTGCTTGCCTGCGTACCGGTCGGGCGCTACGTGTGCCGCGGGCTCGGACCCGGAAACAGGGCAAGAAGTTTGTTAGCCCCGAAATCATGATCAGCGAACGGCCACCAGAAGCAGAGGACCGCGCCGTTCCTGGCCACTGGGAAGGAGATCTCATCGTCGGCTTGGAAAGCTCGGCGATCGGAACTCTTGTTGAACGCTCCACCCGGTTCACCATGCTACTGCACCTGCCTCGCATGGAAGGGCATGGAGAAATGCCGCGCACCAAGAATGGGCCCGCTCTTGCCGGGCACGGGGCTCTGGCCGTCCGCGATGCAATCGCCGCTTCGATCCAGACGCTTCCTAGTGGCTTACGAAGATCACTGACCTGGGACCAGGGTGCGGAAATGGCTCAGCACGTCCAACTGCAAGTCGACGCCAACCTACCAATCTACTTCTGCGATCCACACAGTCCGTGGCAGCGGGGAACAAATGAGAATACAAACGGCTTGCTGCGGCAGTACTTTCCCAAGGGCACCGACCTGAGCAAGCATAGTGCTGACGACCTCGCCGCGGTGGCTCAAGCACTGAATAGTCGACCTCGCAAGGTCCTTGGCTGGAGAACACCGGCCGAGGCGCTCGCTGAGCACTTACGTTCGATCCAGTATGACAATGTTGCGACGACTCGTACGACAACGCTCTGGCCGAGTCGGTGATCGGTCTGTACAAGACGGAGGTGATCCGTCGGCGCGGTCCTTGGCGCAACCTCGAGGCTGTGGAGTTTGCGACGCTGGAATGGGTGGACTGGTTCAATAACCGACGACTTCTCGAGCCGATCGGAAACATTCCACCCATGGAGTTCGAAGAGTTATACTACCAGAGTCAAGAAGAGGAGGCCCTTGTGGTCGGACTCACGTAACGGAGCCTCCGGAAAAGACGGGGCGTTTCATGGACAGGATGAAAATTCCTGTTGGCGACACCGTCAACAGGGACACAAGGCCCACTGCATGTTAATCGATGTAAAAAAGTTGTGAAGGTGACACCCTAACGTCACTCATGGCGAACGGAGCATCGCGTTGGCCGAAAAAAAGCTTGGGACGTTTCTCGGTGTTTTCACGCCGACGATCCTCACGATCCTTGGTGTGATCATGTACCTGCGCTTTGGCTGGCTCGTCGGGCACCTTGGATTGATGCGTGTCATCTTTATTGTACTGCTGGCCAACTCGATTACCTTGATGACGACACTGTCTTTCTCCGCGGTAGCCACAAATGCCCGGGTCGGAGTGGGTGGAGCCTACTTCATCATCTCTCGCAGCCTGGGTTTGGAGATAGGCGGCTCGATCGGTGTGCCGCTATTCCTCTCTCAAGCATTTTCGGTCACACTCTATGCCTATGGCCTGGCAGAGTCGCTGCGCATCGTGTGGCCCCATTTGCCCCTCCAGGCTGTAACCCTCGTCATCGTCCTCGCTGTGGGCCTGCTTGCGGTCCTGGGTGCCGACAAAGCTTTGCGGGCACAGGTGGGGCTGATGGCCCTTGTGGCCATCTCGATTGCAGCCCTGGCCATCGGAGCCGTTACGAAAACGTCAGGCGCGACGGTGATGATCCACCCCCCGTCTGGCGAAGTACCTTTCTGGGCAGGTTTCGCCGTGTTCTTCCCGGCGGTTACGGGGATCATGGCGGGCCTGGGGCTGTCCGGCGACCTGAAAGATCCCGGCCGTGCGATTCCGCTGGGATCGATCATGGCGGTGCTCACCGGCCTGACCTTTTACCTGGCAATCCCCTTCCTTTTGGCTGTGGGAGCCACCCAGGGTGATCTGCGCAACGAACCCCTCGTCTGGTCGCGTGTCGCGGTGCTTGGCCCCTGGCTCGTGCTGCCTGGCCTCTGGGCGGCCATATTCTCCTCAGCCGTAGGTTCCATACTCGGTGCGCCGCGAACCTTGCAAGCTCTCGCCCGCGATGGACTGGCACCCCGTTTCCTCGGACGACGCACCGGGGATTGGCAGGAGATACTCCCTGGCCTGCTGGTCTCGGTGATCATCGCGTTGGCGGCTGTTTTCCTGGGAAACTTGAACGCGGTCGCCACGGTGGTCTCGATGTTCTTCCTGACTGTCTACGGTACAGTGAATCTTGTGGCCGCCTTCGAGATCCTCAGCGGAGATCCTTCTTGGCGCCCCAAGATCCACACTCACTGGATCGTCAACCTCCTGGGCGCAGCCGCCTGCGTAGTGGTCATGTTCTTGATCAATCCCATCGCCGGCATAGCTGCCATCGTGGCCGAAATCACACTCTGGCTCTGGCTTTCCCGGACCGTCCAGAAAGCGCGCTGGGGAGATGCTCGCCGGGGCCTGTACGAAAACCTGATCCGATGGGCGCTGATCCACCTGGCCAAGCGTCCGCTGAGCGCCAGGAACTGGCGACCACATATCCTGGTCTTCGTCGATGAGCCGGTGCGCGAACTCGATCTGATCCGCTTCGGCAACTGGTTCAGCCAGAAACGGGGAGTTGTGACCGTTTGTCACCTCGTCGTAGGCGACATACCTAACGAAAGCATCGATATCGCCCGCAAGCGCGAGGAAATGCAAGTGGCACTGGACATGGAAGATCTCGTTGTCTTCGCGGAGGTCGACGTGGTCAACGAAGTTGTGGACGGGATTGTCCACGTTACGCAGGCCAACGGAATGGCCGGCTTGTCCAGCAACACGGTCATGCTCGGGTGGCCGAGCGATCCGGCCCTGAGGAACGAGTTCATCCTGGCAATGCGCAAGCTCGAATTCTTGAACAAATCCCTGATCATCGGCCGGATCCATCCCAAGCATCTTTTCCGACGTGAGAACATCGAGCAGACCATCCATGTCTGGTGGGGCGGGCTAGAGCGCAACGGCGACCTCATGCTGCTTCTGGCACACCTCTTGAAGCGCAATCCCTTCTGGCACCATGCCCGGATCAAGATCATGAGTATCGCCACGAGCGAAACCGCCAAGACCCGGACCGAAAGCCACCTTACCCGTTTGATGCCCGAGTTCCGCATCGAAGCCGATCTGAACGTCATCATCAAGCCCAAAGAATTCTCGGTTTCACAGATCATCCAGAAGGAAAGTGCCAATGCCGATGTTGTTTTCTTGGGGCTGGCCACGCCTGAGCTGGGCCAGGAGAATGAATACGCCGAGCGTCTGGAAAATCTGGCTGGAGATCTGCCCGCCGTCTTCTTCGTGAAGAATTCGAGCCTGTTCATCGGTGAACTGCTCGAATCACCGGAAGAGGAGTTCGAGGCGGAATCCGAGGGGCAAGGGGAAGCCGTGGAGCAGAAGAACAAGAAATCCTCCGCATCAGTGATGAACAAGTGATGAATCAACTTTGGAGGGGCTGGTGCCAGACCATTCCCTGGCCGACTGTCCAGTTCTCTAGCGGGAGTCAGGTCAAACCATGACGACCTCGGGAACCTGGTTGGATATCACTTCGTTGAGCCAGGAACACCTTGGCATTACACCGGTGATGATTTCGCATATCGCCAAAAGCTTACTTGTCATCCTGTTATTCCTGGTCATCCGGATTCTGATCCATAGTATCGCAGTACGCCGCATGGCCGGTGTCTCGCGCAAGTATCTTCTGGTCAAGACCACCAGTTAAATCCTGGGAACTTCGGCGATCATCATCATCACGGTGATCTGGTTCGGTAATCTGACGGGTTGGGCAGCTTACCTGGGGATCCTGTCGGGCGGTCTCGCCATTGCCCTCCAGGACCCCGTGACGAAATTCGCTGGCTGGCTCTTCATCATTCTCCGCAGGCCGTTCGCGGTCGGCGACCGGATCCAGATCGGCGAACACAGGGGTGACGTCATCGACATGCGCTTGTTCCAGTTCACGTTGGTCGAGATCGGGAACCGGGTCGATGCCGTCCAGAGCACGGACCGGATCATTCATTTTCCGAACGGCTGGGTATCCAGCCGAGCACGGCTAACCACACCCGGGGATTCAACTTCATCTGGAACGAGCTGCCAGTAACCGTCACTTTCGAGAGCAACTGGAAGCGAGCCAAGCAGATCCTGTCAGATATCGCCCAGAAAAATTCGGTCCTGAGGACCGAGGAGGCTCAGGAGCAGGTACGCCGGGCCGCTCGCAATTACATGATCTTCTTCAAGCACCTCACACCGATCGTCTGGACTTCTGTGGCGGAAAACGGCGTTACCTTGACCATACGGTATATCTGCGAACCCAGGAAACGGCGGTCTTCCGAGACGAGAATTTGGGAGGAGTTGCTCAGCGAGTTCGCTGCCGCCGACGATATCGATTTCGCCTACCCAACGACGCGTTTCTACGGCAACATTCACGAGGGCAAGCCGGAGCCCGGGCCAGCACACCGCCCGCGAGCCCGCCCATCCCGCCATGAGTCTCGATCACCAAGTCAGCAGAAACTTCTTCATGGAGATAGCCTCTACGGCAATCCTCCACACCAGTCAGGTGCCCGAGGCCACCTCGCGGGCGGCCGAGTTTGCACCTCCCCAGGTCTAATCCGCCAAACAGACCACGACCTGAGATTTTGCAAGTGCACGAAGCCGCGCTTCAAACCGGAGCCACATCCAGGACTATGATGATGGTCGAGTGGACACTGGGAGGGCGAATGGTGCTGACAGAAATGCCATGTGCCAGTACTCAATTGTCATCAGCCAAGTTGAAATCTGCTGTAGCTGTCCCTATCCATGTTGAACTGTGATACAATGCGAGTAACAGATAACCTCGTTCTCAGGTCGGGAAAGGGGAACTGTCATGAAGACCAAAAGCAACATATTGATTCCCATGATCATTCCATCCGTGGCGATGCCTTCCGGGTTCAAGTCTTCTATACTCATTTGGTCCATGATCCTCGCGCCCGCTCTCCTGCTGACCAACTTGTTGCCAAGCAGCGCTGCCCTGGCTCAGCCATGCCAGATTCCAGGGCCCGACACCGTGGCCATCGTCTTTGATCTCGATTACCAGTACATGCCGGTGTGTCAGGAGTTCATGGGGATCGGCCCCCTGGTGGAGGCCTATCTGGTCCTGATCAATCCCAGCGAGCCGAGCGGAATCATGGGCTGGGAGCTGGGACTGGACATCGAACTAGGCACCCAGTTCCTTGTCGATTTATATATCGTGGGCGCACCCATCATCCAACCTCCCGAGCTCCCTGATCTGCAGATCGGGTTGTCTGAATGCCTTCCCTGGGGCCCGGTGATCCAGCTGGCAACCCTTACTTTCCTAGTGATCTCGCCCGATCCGGTCACCTTCTACATCCGCCCGGTAGCCTCGCCCACCGTGCCTAACCAGATCGTGTATGCTGCCTGCGACGATCCATCATCCTTCCTTACCATGCAAACCATCAATGATAGCTGGACCGAGATAGTCGCCATCTTGAATGGCTCCGATTGCGAGCTTGCACCGGTGTTATGTGCCGATCCGGCCATCGCAAACGATGTGCTGAGCTGGGGAGCCATGAAGAGTCTTTTCAAGTGACCAGAGCAACGCACCATAGTTATCTGCCAGCATCGCCATGATTCTTGAACAGTCAAAATCCAGCCAGCAGTCAAGACATTCCGACCCGTCACAGGGGTGACGGCTTGCCTCCTTACAGTCGTCGTCCGTAATATTAACAAACCTACCGGATCCACCTTTTTCAAAGGGGGGGATCATGTCCAATCGCGATCGTAAGCGTTCCGTCTTATTGCTCGTACTAATTGCGTTCACCGCGACGTTCCTGGCCACCAAGACCACCACCGCCGTCCCCCTCGCCTTCGTCCAGGAAGTCCAGTGCAATGTCACCGAACCCGTCTGCATCCTGGTCATCCCTGACGGTTCGGGGATGACCTTCCAGGAGGCCCGCACGCTTGACGGCGAGGTGGTGGACGTGACCGTCTCGGTACTGATCTGGCTCGTCGACGAGTTCGGCCCCATCGGTCCACTGGCGGGGTTCGAGGCTGCACACCTCACGCTCCAGGCGCCTAATGGCTTCACACTCGGTTGCGCCCAGGATCACGTGTCAGCAGCCGACCACGACACCGACGCCGACGGCTGGACCGAGTTCACGCTCGCGCCTCGTGCGGGTGGCTGGTCGCAGGAGCTGCTCGAGATCTACGTCGTCGACGACCCAGCCGGCGCCATGGGCAGTGATATTCCTGCCCTGCCGATCTACTTCAACAGTCCTGACATCAACGGCGACCGACAGGTTAACCTGTCTGACGTTGTCTTGTTCGCGCAGGATTTTGGCGATCCCAGTGCTCCGATCCGTAGTGATCTGTTGTGGGATGGCATTATCAACCTGTCCGACCTTGTGGTGCTCAGCCAGCATCTCGGGGTGGAGTGTCCCTAGGCAAGTCAATAAGTGTCAACTCGACGCCGTCGACTCGGTCAACGCCGTGACCAGGGCGGACATGGCCGCGAAGCCTCCTCTGGGGAAGCTGGATAATTCTGCGGAGCAAGAGTTTCAGCTCGCCGAATTGATGACCATGCAAACGACCGTTGACGATCTCCACGATGCTGCGGTACGACTCGCGGACGAGCAGGTCGGAAGCGTCATCGATCCATTGAAAGCAATGAATTTATGGGACAATACACATTTCATCCTGATCCCCGCTCATGGCGAGGAATTTGGAGAAAATGGTGGTTGGCAGCACGATCACTCTGTATATGATGAACTGATTCAGGTACCGCTGATCGTGAATTTTCCAGAGACCAAGTATGGGGGTCAACGCACGTAAATACTTTCGACCATTCAAGGAGACATGAGGTGATACGAATATCGTCGTACGACGAGGTGACTGGAAAGGAATCTACAACGTCGAGCACGACGACCTGGAGATCTACAATGTAGGGATCAGCACCGATTACTTTGTATTTTGACCTCGCAATGGGTCCAACTCGCAACCGAGGACCTCTCATGAAGCACCTGTACCATTCTATCTGGCTGCTACCTGCTTTCACCCTGGCAGTATTATTGATGGCACCGGATCCTGTGGCTGCTGAGGATGCCGTCGCGCGTATCCGCCTGGCCACGACCACCAGCACCGATAATTCCGGGCTGCTGGAGTATCTGCTGCCCCACTTCGAGGAAAAGTGCGGCATCAAGGTAGACGTGATCGCCGTGGGGACCGGCAAGGCCCTGAAGCTGGCCGAACGTGGAGATGTCGACATCATCCTGGTGCATGCCCCCGTGGCCGAACTGGCCTTCGTCGAGGCCGGCTGGGGAGTGAACCGCCGGGCCGTCATGGTCAACGATTTCCTCCTCGTGGGTCCTCCCGCAGATCCAGCCAACCTGAAAAACGCCGGGTCCCTGGCCGATGCCCTGCAAAAGCTGAAACAGAACCAGGGTATCTTCGTCAGCCGCGGTGATGACTCGGGTACACACAAGAAGGAACGCGAACTCTGGCTCCTGGTCGGTGGCCAGCCAGAGGACCCATTCTACCTTGAAACCGGCCAGGGCATGGAGGCCACACTCAGGGTTGCCCACGAGAAAGAAGCCTACACCCTGACCGACCGTGGAACCTTCCTGGCCGTGGGTGGGCAACTGGATCTGGCCCCGGTCTTCCAAGGCGATGCCCGGCTTGAAAATCTTTACTCGATCATCGTCGTCAATCCGGCACGTCACGGTCACGTGAAGTACCTCGCAGCCATGCGTCTGCTGGCCTGGTTGACTTCGCCGGAGGGGCAGACCCTGATCGGCGGCTTCCGCAAGGAGGGGGAGATTCTGTTTCATCCAACGGCCGTGCCGCTCAAAGGGGAGTAGCCCGCATGGGCCTGGAAGTCTTCGAGATCCTGGGCGTCTCGCTGCGCGTTTCCCTGAGCGCTGTTGCCCTGGCAACCCTGGTCAGCGTACCCACCGGTTTCCTGCTGGCCGTCTCTTCCTTTCGCGGCAAGGGTCCGCTGGTGACCACGATCAATACCCTCATGGCCCTGCCCACGGTGGTGGTGGGACTGCTGGTGTACATCTTGTTGAGCCGCTCCGGCCCACTGGGGGCTTTCGGCATTCTCTACACACCGACCGCCATGATCATCGGACAATTCATCCTGGCCTTGCCGATCATCACCGCCATCACGTATGCGGCCGTCAGCGGCGTCGACGTGCGGGTTCGTAAAACAGCAGAGACACTGGGCGCCGGACCGTGGCAAGCGACCTGGATGGTGCTCAAGGTGGGGCGTCTGGGGATCATAGCAGCCATCTTTGCCGGCTTCGGGCGGGTCATAGCCGAGGTTGGGTCGGCCATCATGGTGGGTGGAAACATCCGGGGCTACACGCGTACCATGACCACGGCCATCACGCTGGAAACTGCCAAGGGAAATTTCACCCTGGGATTGACCCTGGGCCTGATCCTGCTGGTTGTGGCCCTGGCTATCAACCTCGTAGTGGCTCATTTTCTGGGGCGAAAGACATGACCAGGCAGCCCCTCTATCGACTCGAAAGCGTCCAGCGTATTGTCGACGGCGGCCGGATCATCCTCGACATCGATACCCTCAGCCTGCCACATGGCGAGCTCACCGCCATTGCCGGACCCAACGGTGCCGGAAAGAGCACCTTGTTGAGCCTGCTTGCCTTTCTGACGCATCCCGATCGTGGCGTCATCCACTTCCGTGGGACACCGGTCAGGCCCAGGGATTTCCTGCGCCTGCGCCGGCAGGTAACTCTGGTCGATCAGGCTCCCTACCTGTTCCCGGGCTCGGTTTTGGATAATGTTGCTTATGGCCTGAAGGTCCGGGGGATTTCCCGGCATCAGCGGGCAGTGCAGGTAGCAGAGGCCCTTTCTCTGGTCGACCTTGGCGGTTACGCCAACCGCGCGGTCAAGGGGCTGAGCGGTGGCGAGGCCCAGCGCGTGGCCATCGCCAGGGCCCTGGTATTCAAACCCCGGGTTATCCTGCTGGATGAACCGACCGCCAGCATCGACGCCGCCCGGATGGGAATGGTGGAAGACCTGGTCATAAACCTATGCACCACCAAGAGGATCAGTATAATCTTCTCCACTCATAATCTCGCCCAGGCCCAGCGCCTGACCGACCGCGTCATTCATTTGGCCGACGGCAAGTGCGTTCCCATCGGCATGAACGACCAGCCGCAGGCAAGTTGATACTGGACGGAGAATATCGGTATGATCACCCTCGAAGAAGCCATCGCGAAACTGAAGTCCCGGGTCAGACCATTACCGGCCGAAGTGATACCTGTGCTGAAGAGCTGCGGCAGAATCCTGCGCGAAGATGTGCGCAGCTCCTTCCCTATCCCACCCTTCGACAAGTCGGCCATGGATGGCTTTGCCGTGAGGGCCGCCGATATTATCGCTGCCTCCACTAATAAGCCGATCACCCTGAAGATTCTCGAGGACATCCCTGCTGGACAGGTGGGCAGGTTTCGCCTGAAAAAGGGAACGGCAGCCCGCATCATGACCGGCGCCCCCCTCCCCAAGGGTGCAGACACTGTTGTCATGGTGGAAGATACAGAGACCTCTGGTGACGGGGTTATCATCCGGAAGACGTTGACCAGGGGATCCCACGTGGCACCCGCCGGTGAGGACATCAAGAAAGGAGAGCGGGCGTTGTCGGCCGGCACCCTGATCGGCGCTGCCGAGATGGGAATGATCGCCTCCACCGGCTGCAACAAGATCAAGGTGGCAATCCGGCCAAAGGTCCGGATTCTTTCCACCGGTAGCGAGATCCTGAAGCCGGGAACCGCACGGCGGCCAGGCCACATATACGATGCCAACGGCTACTCACTGACCGGCCTGGCTGCACAGTGGGGAGCGGAAGCCCGGTTCCTGGGCATTGCCGCCGACCGCAAGGGCGCCCTCGAGAGAAAGATTGCCCGGGCTGCAGACTCTCACCTCCTTATCCTGAGTGGCGGCGTCAGCGTCGGCGATTACGATCTGGTACAGGACATGCTGCTGGGCATGGGTATCAAGCAGATCTTCCACAAGGTTTGCATCAAACCGGGTATGCCCACCTTTGCGGGGATCAAGGGCAAGCGAATTGTCCTGGGCCTGCCAGGCCATCCTGTTTCATGCATGGTCACCTTCATGCACTTTGCCGTTCTCGTCATCAATATCATGCTGGGCAAGCTGGAAACGGGACCGCACCGTGGCAAGGCAATCCTAACGGCGCCCCTGCAGATGAAGCCGGATCGCCGAAAATTCCTGCGCGGCACCTTGCAGGAAATCGATGGCCGGCTGACAGTCATGCCCTTCCATGCCCAGCAATCGAGCGTGCTCAAGAGCATGATCACCGCCAACGCACTCATCGACATACCGGATGGCGTCAGCGAACTGAAGGCTGGCAAACTGGTGGATATCGTCTATCTGTAGACAGAGGTTTTTACGCGCAGCTTTTAGTCTGGTTATTCAAACCATTCCTGGGTAAATTCGGTCGGCCGGTGCTTTCCTCGGGGGTCATTCGTAGAGTGCCTTGAACGCGCCCCAGGAGCTGCGCCCGCTCGGCACGAGTTCAGGATCCTCCCACCAGACCCGTACAACGCCTTCGTAAGCGTAATGGGAACGCCATTCACGTGCGCACACGTACAGGGTGAGAAAATATTCACCAGGCTCGAGCAGGATTGCGGCCGTGTCCTCCGTATCCACGCCGAGGACTTCGATATCAGCGCCAGGGATCGGCGTGAGCGTGACCAGGTGCTCGTCGATATCCAAAAGCCCGGTCACTGCGCGTTCGGCCACTAGACGGGTGGGGTCGAGGATGGAGAGCTGGACCACCAATTCGACAGTATACGACTGAAAGGTCCAGTACCAGGCATCGGGATCGATCTCCGGCCACGAACCCTCGTAAAAAAGTCCCATCCCGTCGCAGCGAACGGTCCAGGCCAAGGCACAGGGTTCTCCTTCTGCGATGTGAATGCGCTGGATGGGAAGAGCCTGGCCATGGAGAACCACGGCCTCCTCCTGCCAGTCCTGCCAGCATATGGGCGTGGGACTTGGATCGGTGTAAAGCTGGAAGGTCAGCGAGGCAGATGCCTGAGAGATCAAAGGACTTTCCCAGGCAACAGCTGGCGCCTGGACGAATATCGAACCGAGAACCATAAAAGCGAGTGAAGTCAACCGGGGACTGGATGGCATCCGATGTAATGTGGTCATCGTCATCAACCTCCCGCCCACTGAATCGGCACGACTGATTATAGCACAGGTGGCCTCCTGGCTTGATAGCTGGCAGGGATCGATAGCTCACGTAATCATGGCCGATGGTATTAGCAAAAACTGGCCCCAGAAGTAAAAAATTTCGTTTTCTCTTCCGGATCCCATCTGCACTATGAGACCATACCTCGGGAATGGTCTTGCATCCAGCCTGATCCCGAGGTGGGAGAATTCGACGATCGGCAATATATTCAAGTGAATTCTATCGCCTCCGACCCAAATGTGACCAAGTTAGAATGAATGAAAATGAACACGCCGTGAAGATCGAATTTCTGGTCCAAATCAAGATCCAGAAACCTGTCGCCGAGGTCTTCGACGCCGTCATCGATCCGGCCAAGCTCTGCGCGTACTTCACCAGCTCGGTGACAGGCCCTCTTGCCGAGGGCAAGATCGTCAACTGGCAATTCTCCGAGTTCCCCGATCTGGACATTCCCGTCACGGTTCTCGAAGTCCGACCGTGCGAACTCATACACTTCGAGTGGCCCACCAACCAGGAAGACTACAAAACGACTGTTAGGATGAACTTCGAGGTCCTTGCCGCTCAGGACACAAGAGTTTCGGTCGTCGAATCCGGCTGGCATGAGACAGACAAGGGATGGGAAGACTCGTATCTTAATTGCTACGGCTGGACCCACATGCTCTGCTGTTTGAAGGCCTATCTTGAACATGGTATCAATCTACGGGCAGGTAGTTTCTAGGGGCGCGCACCCGCAGGGACGTGGCCGTGGCTGGATCAGACGGGACCGGCAATGATCGCCTCGCCGGTCATCGCCGGTGGCTACACCCATTTCGACATCCACTGTGTCATGGGTGTTGGCCGTAAAATCGCCTGCGAGATCCCCCGAGCCACTGTCAAACCCGACCTCCTCCCCGGGGGTGCGGGCGGCCGATTTTGCCGTCCCCATTCCCTATTCTGCTCTTGTGGATTGCACCCAACCCATCCAATGACAATATTGAGGTAACCGGACATTTTCCCTCGTCGCGTTTGCGTATTTGTATCAATACAGAACTACGGGTTCCACGACCCGCTCGTCGCTTCAGCATGTTCAGGGAGTTCTCTTCATGACCAATAGAATGTCTGTGAGACTTTTTGCTATTGTCGTACTGGCAACATCTTGCCAAGGAGTGGCCCAACTCACCCCGGCCTTGGCACAAGGTGACATACCATTCAGATACGAAATTATCGATAGCAACCCACCGCTTCAATCACACTGCAAGACTGTTGGCGATATCGACGGTGATGGATTTCCGGACGTGCTCGTCGGCAGCGCCGAGGACGGGAACGGTTTTTTCTGGTATCGCTATCCCGACTGGGACAAATACACGATCGTCCCCCCTGGTACTGGTTTCACCACAGATATGCAAGTGAGCGATGTGGATGGTGATGGTGACCTCGATGCGATCATTCCCAAGGGCTATTACAAGGGTACGTCTGTCTGGTGGTACGAAAACCCACGCCCTACCGGAGATCCCGCATCTGCGGAGTGGATTGAACATTTTATTGGAACGG
>Ga0209536_100011535_pt1 | contig 12927 bp, 9 predicted proteins | sample DeeMarSeWOR28_12_FD_187461 | JGI IMG/M metagenome (GOLD analysis project Ga0209536, IMG submission 187461) | Marine sediment microbial communities from White Oak River estuary, North Carolina - WOR-2-8_12 (SPAdes) (version 2) | ecosystem: Environmental > Aquatic > Marine > Intertidal zone >...
CGGCCACATGGAACGCCTACCGCGAGGTGCTCGCCGCCGGCGACCTGTCCGTCCGCATGTTCGTGCTCTGGCGCACGCCGGAGACGCTGGAGGAGGCCCGCCAACTGATTGCGCGCATCGCGCCCACCAGCAAACCCTACGAATCGACCGGTGACGACCGCCTGATCTCGGGCGGGGTGAAAATCTTCGCCGACGGCAGCGGCGGCGCGCGCACGGCCTGGGTATGGCGTGACTGGAACCGCGAGCGCACCGGGCTCGACGAGGGCAACCGCGGCTATCCGGCCATCGACGCCGTGCTGCTGCGCGACCTGATCATGCTCTACCACGATGCCGGCCTGCACGTCGGCGTGCACGCCATCGGCGACCGCGCCATCGACTGGACGGTCGCGGCGATCACGCTGGCGCTGATCCGCAACCCGCGCCAGGGCATGCGCCACTCGATCATCCACGCCAACATCCCCACCGAACTGGCGATGAACACCCTGGCCGCGCTGCAGCAGAACTTCGACGCCGGCTACCCCGAGCCGCAGGCCAACTTCACCTGGTGGATCGGCGACACCTATGCCGGAAATTTCGGCGTCGAGCGGAGCCACCGGCTCAATCCCTTCCACAGTTTCCTCGAGCGGGGCATCCGGTGGGCCGGCGGTTCGGACTACCCCGTGACGCCCTTCCCCGGCCGGTACGGCATCTGGGCGACGACGGCGCGTCAGCCGCTGCTCGGCGTCTATGGCAGCGACGCCTTCGGCACGGCAGAGGCCGTCGACGTGCATACGGCGTTGCGCTCATTCACGCAGTGGGCCGCTCACCAGATGTTCCTGGAGGATCGCATCGGTTCGATCGAGGTGGGCAAGTACGCGGACATTGCGGTCTGGGACACCGACCTGTACGCGGCGGAACCTGCCGCGATCCGCGACATGCAATGCCGCATGACCCTGCTGGAAGGCGAGGTCGTGTACCGCGCGGAGTGATCAGGCGTAGTGGCGGGCGCACTCGGCCTCGCGGCCCCGCACGACGCGACGGCCCTGTAGCCTGCCTGACGTCTCGGTCACGACCGTGCGCTGCGCTTCCGGGCCGTGATCGGTGTGGAAGTACAGCACGACCCAGTCGTCCGTCTTGCCCAGGTCGTGCGCCCGCGCCGTGTTCGAAAACAGCGCCGTGAAATGCCAGTCGCCGCGCTGGCTGTGCAGAATGGGCAGCCAGGCCTCGCCGGACGGGTTGAAGCGCCGCGGCGCGATTTTGCGCAGGCGTCCCTTCGCGGCCTTCTGGCGATATTCCCGGTCGACCTCCAGCAGCCAATCCACGCCCGGTTCGGCCCCCGGATCGGGCGCTCGCCCGGGCCGCCGCTGCAGCATGTGCGCGAGGGCTGCGGCTACCATGCGGGCCCGGCGCGGGCCGACGCCAGGCACCTGCTCCAGGCGGCCGTCGTGCGCGGCCAGCTCCAGTTCCGCCAAGGTCTCGATCTCGAGTACGTCGTGGATGTTCCGGGCCAGCCCGGGGCCGATGCCCGGGATGGATTGAAACACCTGCTCGGGATCCAATGAGCCGCGCAAGCGCTCCAGCTGCAGCCAGCGCCCGGTGCGCAGCATCTCCTGGATGGCCAGGGCAATGGAGCGCCCGATGGCGGGAAGCCGGTCCAGTCCCTCGGTTCCCTCCCGCTCGGCCAGGTCCGCGATCTGCTCCTCGTGCGCCGCCACAGTCCGCGCCGCGCGGCGGTACGCGCTGACGCGAAACGGGTTCGCGTTCTGCTGCTCGAGCAGATCGGCGATTTCCAGCAGCTTCTCGGCGATCGCCTGGTTGTCCCATGTCTGCACGATCGACTCCTGCGCTTCAATCGCGCTGGGCCATGAGCGCCCGCAGGGCGCCCCACATCCGCCAGGCATCCAGGCCGTGAAAATCGCGGTCCACGTGCTGCAGGCCCTGCAACAGGTAAAGCCGCGCCCGGCCGCGGGGAACGGCCGCAGCGAGCGCGATGCTCTCGCCGTAAGGAATGATGTTGTCGTCGAAGCCATGCACGAGGATGAGCTCGGCCTGCAACCCGGCCAAATCGCGTCCCGCCAGGTCGAGCGCCGCGATGTCCGCACGCACCGCGGCCGGCAGCCGGCCGACCAGTTCCGGCACTCGCCCGGGGTCCTGGTTGACGATGAATTCGTAGACTGCGCGGCCGTCCGGCCCCAGCCGCGCACGCATGGGTTCCACGTCCGCCGCCGGGTCGACCAGCCTGGCGCGGGCCAGGTCGCCGAGCGCCGCGCGATCGGACGGACGGCGCAGGGACGGGGCGTTACTCAGGGCATACACCCACTTGCCATCGGTGTCAGGCTCCTCCTCCAGCCGCTGGTGACCCCACTTGTAGTAGCCCGTAGTCAGGTAGGCGAGCGTTCGCTGCAGGTCATAGTAGCCTCCGACCAGCAACAGGAAATCCACCTCGGCGCCGGGCTCAGGATCCAGCGCCGCCAGCACGGCAAGGCCCGCCGCCACGCTGAAGGCGCCGATGCCCACTCGCCTGTCCGCCCCCAGCCAGGGGGCCGTCAGGGGCCCGTTGCGCAGAAAATCGACGGCTGCCGCGATGTCCGCCACGCTGACCGGTGTCAGCCGCAATTCCCGCAGCGCCGGAACATCCGGCACGACGACCGCGAATCCTGACCGCGCGAGCGCTTCGGCGAACTCCACCAGGCGTGCGTCCCGGCGCCCGCCTTCGGCCGCGCCGGGCACCAACACGAGCCCGGCCCGGACGGCCGCCTCCGGGAGATAGACATCGGCGGCGCGCCGCTGGCGGCCGACCTCGAATTCAGCCTCCTGGCGCTCGAACGCGGGACGGTGGTCGGGCAGGGGCAGATCGACGTGCGCCAGGTCGGCGAACAGGAGCAGGGTCCCGTAGGCATGCCGCCCCGCGAGAACGACGCCCAGGGCCAGCAGCGCCAGTGCGAATGCGCCAATCAGCAACCACCTGTTCCGCGAAATATTCATATCCGCCCAAGCACGACTCCAGAATTGAAATATATCAATGGCTTCGGCGCCCTGCCGGCCAAACCGCCACCTGCTTGACAGCGGTCAAGTCGTCACGCCCCCTGCTGTGCCACATATAATGGAGGGGTTGGGCGCAATACGCGGCACCTGGCCAAACCAAACACCACAGGAGTGTTCCATGAACGACAGGCAGATGGTTAGCGTGGCCGACGCCATGTTGGCGGAAGGCAAGGGAATCCTCGCGATCGACGAAAGCACCGGCACCTGCAGGAAGCGCTTCGATTCGATTGGCGTCGAGTGCACCGAGGAAAATCGGCGGGCCTACCGGGAAATGCTCCTGACCACGCCCGGGCTGGGCAAGTATGTCAGCGGAGTGATCCTGTACGACGAGACCCTTCGCCAATCGACCGCCGACGGTAAACCCTTCGTCAAGTACCTCGAGGAAGCCGGCATCCTGCCCGGAATAAAGGTGGACACGGGTGCCCACCCCCTGGCCGGCCATCCCGGTGAGAAGGTCACCGAGGGGCTGGACGGCTTACGCGCCCGGCTCGAGGAGTACCGGGGCCTGGGGGCGCGGTTCGCCAAGTGGCGCGCCGTGATCACGCTGGGCGCGGAAATCCCCTCCACTGCCTGCCTGCAGGCCAATGCCCACGCGCTGGCGCGCTATGCTGCCTTGTGCCAGGAAGTCGGCCTGGTGCCGATCGTCGAGCCAGAGGTGTTGATGGACGGCGACCACGGCCTCGACGAATGTTTCGACGTCACGGAAGCCACGCTGCACTCGGTGTTCAATCAACTCTACGAGCAGAACATCCTGCTGGAGGGCACCGTGCTCAAGGCCAGCATGGTGATCTCGGGCGCGGACGCCTCGGATCGGGCCGGCGTCGAGGAAGTCGCCGAGGCGACCGTACAGTGCCTGCTCAACACGGTGCCGGCAGCGCTGGGCGGCATCGTTTTCCTGTCCGGCGGCCAGTCGGACATCGATGCGACCGTTCACCTCGACGCGATAAACCGCCTGGGGCCGCTGCCCTGGCCGCTGAGCTTTTCCTACGGGCGCGCGCTGCAGGCTCCCGCGCTGCGGACCTGGGGCGAAAACCCGGCCGGCAACGTCGCGGCGGCGCAGCGCAAACTCGCGCACCGTGCCCGCATGAACGGCCTGGCCGCGCTCGGCGAGTACGACCGGTCACTGGAGTCCCGCTGAGCCGGCGCCGCAGCCGCACCGCATCACGCCGTGCGCTCGCCGCGCGCGGCGCATCATCGAGCAGGACGCGGCAGCCTGCGGCAGGCACGCGCGGGTGACATCGGCGCTCCGGTTCTTTAGGATGAACCGGATATATGTCTTCAGAAGCGTCCAAGCTATACCTTCTTCTGATCAGCGTGCACGGCCTCATCCGCGGCCATGACCTGGAACTGGGCCGGGATGCGGACACGGGCGGGCAAACCCTGTACGTGGTCGAACTGGCGAGAGCGCTGGGTGAGCGCGATGACGTGGAGCGGGTCGACCTCGTTACGCGGCGGGTGGTCGACCCGACGATCAGCGCTGATTACGCCCAGCGGGAAGAGGCCCTGACCGACAAGGTGCGCATAGTGCGCGTCGATGCCGGACCGGACGGCTACATTCCGAAGGAGCAGTTGTGGGACCACATGGACAGCTTCACCGACAACCTGGTGGAGTGGATCAAGTCGCAGCCGCGTGTGCCCGACATCGTACACAGCCATTACGCGGACGCGGGCTACGTGGGCGTCCGCCTCGCCAACCTGGCCGGGGTGCCGCTGGTGCACACGGGCCACTCCCTGGGACGCGACAAGCGCAAGCGCCTGCTCGCCAAGGGCCTCAGCAGCGAGGAAATCGAAACCACCTACAACATGGCGCGCCGCATCCATGCCGAGGAAGAGGTGCTGGCCAACGCGGACCTGGTGATCACCAGCACCAATAACGAGATCGAAGCCCAGTACGGCCTGTACAACTACTACGATCCCAATTGTATGGCGGTCATCCCGCCCGGCACCGACCTGGAGCGTTACCGCCCGCCAGCCGACGGCGAATCCTTCGAATACGCCGCGCGCCTGGAACCGTTCCTGCGCGACCCGGGCAAGCCGTTGGTGCTGGCTCTGTCCCGCCCGGATGAGCGCAAGAACATCGCCGTTCTGCTGGACGCTTTTCATGAGTCCCCCCCGCTGCGGGAAGCCGCCAACCTGCTGATCATCGCCGGCAACCGCGAAGACATCCGCGACCTCGACGCGGGCGCCCAGGCCGTGCTGACCCAGGTGCTGGTCCTGATCGACGCCTACGACCTCTATGGTTCCGTGGCCATCCCCAAACAACATCGGGGCGACGAAATCCCCGGGGTTTATCGCGCCGTCAGCGCGTGCGGAGGCGTGTTCGTCAATCCCGCGCTGACCGAGCCGTTCGGCCTGACCCTGCTCGAGGCGGCCGCCAGCGGCCTGCCGCTGGTGGCGACCGAGAACGGCGGCCCGGTGGACATCATCTCCAATTGCAACAACGGCATCCTGGTGGATCCGCTCGACCCGGCCGCGATTGCTGATGCGCTGCTGAAGTTGCTGGGCGACCGCGACGCCTGGCTGGAAGCTTCCCGCAACGGGCTTGCGGGCGTGCGGAAACATTACACCTGGCAGGCCCATGCCCGCAGCTACCTCGAAAAGGCGGGCCAACTCGCCGACAAGCCGCGCAAGGAGCCCGTGCCCTGGCCGGCGGTCCGTGCCGCCCGCTACCGCGACCGGGCTATTTTCACCGACATCGACCAGACGCTGCTCGGCGATCCGGACGCACTGCAGGAATTTGCCGACACCATAGCGCGTAACCGCAAGCGCCTGACCTTCGGCGTGGCTACCGGCCGGCGCATCGAGTCCGCGCTGGCGATCATGAAGAAGCATGACGTGCCTGTGCCGGACGTTTTGATCAGCAGCCTTGGCACCCGCATCCACTACGGCTCCGCGCTCAGCGAGGACAGCTACTGGGCCGATCATGTCGACCACGACTGGAACCATGACCGCGTGCGCCGCCTCCTGGACGACCTGCCCGGCCTGAAACTGCAACAGAGATTCAAGCAGAGCCGGCTCAAGGTGTCCTATTTTTACGACGCCAGCAAAGCCCCCTCGGTGGAAGAGATCACTACCCGGCTGCATAAGGAGGAACTGACCGCGAACGTGCTGCTGTCCTTCGGGCAGTTCCTGGACGTCGTGCCGTCGCGGGCGTCCAAGGGCCAGGCTCTGCGCTACGTGGCCCTGCGATTGGACATCCCGCTGGAGAATATCCTGGTTGCCGGCGGGTCAGGGGCGGACGAAGACATGATGCGGGGCAATACCTCGGCCGTGGTGGTCGCGAACCGGCACCACGAGGAGTTGTCGGGGCTGGTCGACCTGGAGCGCGTTTACCTCTCCGACCGGCCGGGCGTCGGCGGTCTCCTGGACGCGATCGAGCATTACGATTTCCTGGGCGGCGCCGGGGCAGCAAGCGACTGATGCCCGGCCCACTGCTGATCTGTACCGACCTGGACCGCACACTGATCCCCAACGGGCCAGAGCCCGAATCCGAGGGGGCGCGCCGCCGGTTCGCCACGCTTGCCGGACGGCCGGAGGTCACGCTGGCCTATGTCAGCGGCCGGCACCGGGCGCTGGTCGAGGAGGCGATCGCGGAGTGGAGCCTGCCTGTTCCCGATTTCGTCATCGGGGACGTGGGCACCACGATATACCGGGTTGGGGAGCGGCGCGCCTGGGAACGGCTGGGGAACTGGGAACGGCAGATTGCCGGGGATTGGGCCGGCCGCTCGCGCGGCGACCTGCAGGCGTTGCTGCAAGACATCAAGGTCCTTCGCCCGCAGGAAGACAGCAAGCAGAACCGGCTGAAGCTCAGCTACTACCTGCCGCTCGGGCAGGATGCGGACTCCCTGTCGGGCGCCATCCGCCCGCGCCTGGAGCGCGCGGGCATCCGGGCACGGCTGGTCTTCAGCGTCGACGACATCGAGCAGGTCGGGCTGCTGGACGTGCTGCCCGCGCGAGCCTCGAAGCGGCACGCGATCGAGGCCCTGAAGAAGGAACAGGGATTCGACACCCGCCAAACCGTATTCTGCGGCGACAGCGGCAACGACCTGGAAGTGCTCGTCAGTCCGATTCCCGCGGTGCTGGTCGCCAACGCCCGCCAGGATGTCCGTGACCTGGCCTGCCGCCTCAGCACCGAGGCGGGCACCCGCGATCGGCTCTACTTGGCCCGGGGCGGTTTCCTGGGCATGAACGGCAACTACTGCGGCGGCGTGCTCGAAGGGATCGCCCACTACCACCCGAAGATGGGTGACTGGCCCGACGAACCGGCGCGCAACGAACGGGAAACGACTCCATGAGCGACACTCCCTGCATTTTCGGCGAGGTGTTGTTCGACCATTTCCCGGACGGCCGGCGCGTGCTCGGCGGCGCGCCCTTCAACGTGGCCTGGCACCTGCGGGCCTTCGGCGAGCAACCGTTCCTGGTCAGTCGCGTGGGCGAGGACGAGGACGGCGAGGAGGTGCAACGGGCCATGCGCGCCTGGGGCATGGACCGGGCCGGCCTGCAGGCCGATCCGAACCTGCCCACCGGGCGCGTGCAGGTGCGCATCGATGATGGCGAACCGTCGTACGACATCGTTTTCCCCTCGGCCTGGGACGCCATCGAAGAACCGGATTGCCCCGCCGGGGGCTGTGCGCTGCTCTACCACGGCAGCCTCGCATTGCGGGACAAAACCTCGCGCCGGGCTTGCGAAACCCTGCGCGCGAAACGGCCGGCAATCGTCTTCATCGACGTCAACCTGCGGCCGCCCTGGTTCCGTCCCGATCGCCTGCTGAAAGGTCTGGAGGGCGCTCACTGGGTCAAACTCAACCGCCACGAACTCGACGAACTTGCGCTGGGCGGCGGCCCCGCCGACCGCCGGGCCCGAGATTTCCTCGCGCGGCACGATCTCCGCGGGCTGGTGCTGACCGGCGGCGCCGACGGCGCCAGCGTGTTGACGGCGGATGGCGAGCGCTGGGAGGCCCGGCCCGAAGCAAACGTACCGGTGGTCGATACCGTGGGCGCCGGGGACGCATTGGCGGCAGTGATGATCCTCGGCCTGTTGCGCGGCTGGCCGCTGGGCGCCAGCCTCGAGCGGGCGCAATCGTTCGCTTCGGCCGTTGTCGGGCAGCGGGGCGCGACCATCCACGAACCTGGCGTTTACGCTGATTTCATGAACGCCTGGTCACAGCAAGCCGCACAGTTCTCCGGCCGGGGCCCGGCCACATGACGACCCTACCCGAAAACCACAAGCACTGACCGACAGCCATGTACGAACAGGTTTCCCACTCACTGCTCAACCAGATCCTCGACCAGCTGAAGCCGGAGATTCGCAAGCGCGACCTGCGGCACTTCTATACCCGCCTGGGCGCCAATTTCTATGCGATTTATTCGCTGTTCCGCCTGCTGTACGGCAAGCGTGACGACTTCGAGAAGCAGATGCTGCGCCTGGTGGAAGTCATGGCGGTCAACTACATCGGGCGCGATGCCGAGCTGAAACGGCTGGACGTCGAACGCGAACATGACCACAACTGGTTCCTGAGCCAGGAATGGGTGGGCATGGCCCTGTACGCCAACGCGTTTGCCGGTGACCTGGAGGGCCTGGGCCAACGGCTCGGCTATCTGCAGGAACTCGGCGTCAACATGTTGCACGTCATGCCCATTCTGCAATGTCCGCCCGGCGCCAGCGACGGCGGCTACGCCGTGAGCGACTACCGCAACGTCGACGAGCGGGTCGGCACCCTCGACGATCTGCGCGAACTGGCGGTCAAACTGCGGCGGCGTGAAATGCTGCTGACCCTCGACGTCGTGGTGAACCACGTGTCCGACCAGCACGACTGGGCAAGGCGGGCGCGGGCGGGCGAGACCAGGTACCAGGACTACTTCTACATGTTCGACAACCGCGACGTACCCGACATGTTCGAAGAGACCATGCCGGAGGTTTTTCCGGAAACTTCGCCCGGGAATTTCACGCACGACGAGGCTTCCGGCAAGTGGGTCATGACGGTATTCAACCACTACCAGTGGGATCTCAATTACGGCAATCCCGCCGTATTCATCGAGATGCTGGACATCCTGCTGTTCTGGGCCAACCAGGGGGCCGATATCCTGCGCCTCGACGCGGTCGCTTTCCTGTGGAAGAAAATCGGCACCACCTGTCAGAACGAACACGAGGCCCACCTGATCCTGCAATTGTTGAAAGACTGCTGCCAGGTCACCGCACCGGGCGTGTTGTTCATCGCCGAGGCCATCGTGGCCCCGGTCGAGATCATCAAGTACTTCGGCGAGGATGCAGTCATCGCCAAGGAATGTGAAATCGCCTACAACGCGACCTACATGGCGCTGCTGTGGGACGCGGTAGCCACCCGCAACTCGAACCTGCTCAACCAGGGGATACGAAACCTGCCCAACAAGCTCGACCGCGCCACCTGGCTCAACTACATCCGCTGCCACGACGACATCGGCTTGGGGTTCGACGATTCGGACATCAGGCTGGCCGGCTACGAACCCCGTTCGCACCGCAAATTCCTGGTGGACTATTTCACCGGCGCCTATGACGGCTCACCGGCCCGCGGCCAGCCGTTTGGCCGCGACGAGAAGAGCGGCGACGCCCGGATATCGGGGTCGCTGGCCTCCCTGGCGGGGCTGGAGGCGGCCCTGGAGCAGAATGACGAGCGCACTGTCCAGCAGCGCATCGACCTGATCCTGCTGCTGCACGGCATGATCATGTCCTTCGGCGGCATCCCGCTGCTGTACTACGGCGACGAGATCGGCATGCTCAACGACTTCTCCTACATGACCGACACCGAGAAGGCGCACGATTCGCGCTGGATTCACCGGCCCGTGATCGATTGGGACAAGGCGGAGCGCCGCCACCAGGCGGGCACTCCCGAGCAGCGCCTGTTCGATGGGATCAGCAAGATGATCGCAGTGCGCAAGTGCACGCCGGCGTTCGCTGATTTCAACAACCGGGAACTGATCCAGACCGGCAATCCCCACCTGTTCGTGTTCATGCGCAGCAATCCCTTCGAATTGAGCGATCATGTCATGGTGGTGGGGAATTTCGATGACGCGCCGCAATCGCTAACGCTTACCGATCTGGGCAACCGGGGTGAGTTCGAGTACGCACACCTGCGCGACCTGTACTCGGGCGAGGCACCGAGCCTGTTCAAGGATCAACTGGTCATTCCGCCGTTCCGCTTTTATTGGCTGGCCAGCCGCTGATTGCGGTCCGCTCCGGCGGCCGGCCGGGAGCTTCTGCGGCGCTGCGGTGTTATGGGGTACAATCGAGCCAACAGTCTCGGCAGGTCGATCGACAGATGAGCGAGCAGCAACAGCAGGACCCGATGGCCCCCGGCGCCGTGCCCGAGCCGCCGCTCCTGCCCCGCTCCGGAAGTTTCCGCCTGTTGCGCCGGGTTCTCATTTATCACCTGGCGCTCGCTGCCTTCGTGATCACGTTGGCGCTCGTGTTCCCCGGCTTCATCGCCCAGTTGCCCGTGGGCGGCGTGACCGAGCTCGCCGAGAACGGCGAAGTGGCCGCTTCACAGCTCTCTGACGTGCCGGCCACCAGCGCCGATTTTGAGATCGTGGAGACCTTCATCCGCGCCACCAGTGAGTTCGACCGCTTCGGCTATGCGCGCAAGCTCATCGTGGTGATGATCGGGGTCTGGCTGCTGATGCTGCCGGTATCCTGGGTCCACAAGGGGATTCACCGCGTGAGCGCCTACGATCATTCCCTGGACGAAACCACCCTGATCCTGCCGGGCATCGTCGCCGCCATCGTGTTGGTCGTGCAGCACAGCCTGGCGCTGGCGTTCAGCCTGGCCGGCATCGTGGCGGGCGTTCATTTCCGGCGCGCGCTCCAGGACACCTTCGACGCCCTGTTCATCCTGGTCGCCATCGGCACCGGGATCTCCGCCGGCGTGGAAGCGCTGGAAATCTCCACCGTACTGACCGTCTTTTTCTGCTACGCCACCCTGTTCGTGTACTACTCGGGTGACGGGCTGGAATCACACTACGAGGCTCAGCGCAAAGCGCTCAAGCAAGCGCGCAAGCAGATCGAGGCCGAGCGCCAGCAGGCCGCCAAGGGCGATCAGCAATCCGGCCTGTAGGCTACTGCTTCCTTCAACCCGTAGCTACGGCTACGGGTCTCAGTCCAGCCCGGCACCCAGCCGCACCTGTCCTGCGCCATCATTCGGGATACTGGTGCAATGTTCGGGTTAGGCTACTCGGAAAAAAAGCCCACCAGGCGAACCATGGCTTCGGTGTCGTGCCGGCAATACCTCAGAAGCTCGCCGCGCAAGGTTTCGCGGCGCTCTCGCGTCGTCGTGGGATCGACGGCTTCCAGGTAGGCGGCTGACGCCTCGGTGCCTTCCCGGATGCCTTCCAGCGATGCGTAGTCCATGTCACGCGCTATTGTCGGCAGCACGGCCTTTATCGACCAGGATCCCAGCATGTCGGGGTGGTAATAGTTTGCCCGGGTGACCGGATGCAGGTCGACCAGCCGGCCCACGATGGCCTCCAGTTCCGCCGCCAGGTCCGCGTACATCGCCGCCAGGCCTTCGATCACGCCGCGCTCGTAGCTCGTGTACATCAGCACCGGACCCTCCGTTTCGAGGGTTCGGATCAGCGACTCGGCCAGGCCGCGCATGGGCGGCCCGCCGGACAGATCGAGAAACTCGGCATGATCGAGCGCGCCGGGCGCACGTTCGACGTGACATGAAAACTGGATCGGCAGGGTCTGGTACGGCCGCGTGCCCGCCCAGATCGGAACGGGCGGCGCGATGGTTTCGAAGTCGAGGTAAAAACGCGGGTAGGGCAGTCCTTCGGCGAAGGCTCGCGCACCCGGCAGCAGTTCCGGCTTGCCGGAACGCGTCACGCGATGGATTCTGAGCTGCGCTTCCGCGGTGATTTCAGCCGCCGGCACATCGCGGATGTCGCGATAGCCGTTCAGGACCCAGGTCCCGAGCTTCTTCCGTGAGCCGCCCAGACCGGTGATGGGGTATTCGACGTCATCCTGTCCTTTGACCGGCCAGCAGACGTGCATGAAGGGACAGGGATACGGCGAAGTGCAATGCTGCCCCACGGGAACCCCGGGCATTGGCCCCGCCGCGGCGTTGCGGGCTTGTTCCACCCACAGCGGCACGGAGGGCAGCAAATCGAAGACCTCGGCCGTCAGGTCATCCTCGACGAACAGGCCTGCGTAATCGCCGCCGCCCTGGTAGACGAACGACGTGTCGATGTGCGCAAGCGCAATGGCCGACAGCGGAAATCCCGCTTCGCGGTGCACCCAGGCCTGCACGGCGCAATCGGGCAGATGTTCGGGCTTCAGCTTCGTCGAAGCCTTGACCTCCACGATGCGCCAGCTATCCTGCCCGCCGTCGGTGACCGGCAAGAGTATGTCCTCGCGGACCAGCACGCCATCGTGTTCCAGCGTCGCCTCGAATATGGGGCCGCGGAACAGCGACGTCATCAGTTTCCGGGTTTCCGCCAGGGCCGGCCCCAGGCTGCCGCCGGCATACTCGATGTAGGCGCCCTCGCCGCCGCCGTAACACTGTATCGCGGCGTCACCGACCTCGTGACCCAGCGCAAACGCCGCCTCGGTCGCCCTGGAATACCTCGCCAGTTCGGGTCGATTGACTTCCAGGTGCGCGCGCTTGAGGCACTGCAGCGACGACATGATGCGGGTCTTGGAGAGGCGCATCACGCAGGTCTGTTCAGTCTTGCGTCTGACCGGGCGGCCTCAGGGTGGAGGTCGGGTAGGGCTCGGGAATGGGCGGCTTCGGCCGCTCGGGCGGCCTGGGCGGTTTGCCGTAACCCGGCCGGTCCCACCACCAGGGCGGCAGGGCGTAGCCGACCGGCTGGGCGCTTTGGGCCGGCGTCCGTTGGGCCGCATTGCGCTCTCGCTCGAGGCGCGCTTCGCGCCGC
>Ga0209536_100011536_pt1 | contig 12927 bp, 8 predicted proteins | sample DeeMarSeWOR28_12_FD_187461 | JGI IMG/M metagenome (GOLD analysis project Ga0209536, IMG submission 187461) | Marine sediment microbial communities from White Oak River estuary, North Carolina - WOR-2-8_12 (SPAdes) (version 2) | ecosystem: Environmental > Aquatic > Marine > Intertidal zone >...
TCCCTATGTTTGTTAAACCAAGCCGGGAGGGAACCGGAATGGGCATCAGTGCCGAGTCAATCGTTTTCGATGAGGGACAGTTATTAGGGCAGCTTCGTCGTTTGTTTGAGCGCTATGATCAGCCAGTCCTGGTGGAACGTTTCATCGAAGGGCGCGAAGTCACCGTTGGCGTTGTTGGCAACCTCAGCAGCCCGGTGGCCTGGCGATTGCCGGAAGATGAGGAAGCCCCGCGCGTTTCTCGCGGATTGCACTTCTTCCCGCCATTGGAAGTCGATATGAGCCGCTATCCGTCTGAAGAAGCTGGCGTCTATACTGGAAAAATTAAGACAGAATTGGCTCATGATTTCTACTATCTGTGTCCGGCTCCGCTAACTGAAGAACAGATTGAAGAACTTAACTGGCTAACAGCGGCTACTTTCCGTGTTACCGGTTGTTTGGACGTGGCCCGGGTGGATTTCCGGCTGGATGCCAACGATAACAATAAGCCCTACATTTTGGAGATCAATCCACTGCCGGGTTTAAATCCCGAGTATTCGGATCTGGCCATTGAAGCCCGAGCCGAAGGTTGGAGTTATGAGGAGCTTGTTAATCGTATCCTCGACGAGGCGATTGAACGACAGGAATTATCATTTCAAACTGAATCAACTATTTGAGAGTATGAGAGGTGAAATAAAGATCATGAACAAAACCATAAGCGCTATTTGTCCATCGTGCGAAACCCGTATTCGTTTTCATAGTCAACCAAAGTTGCGGGATGTCGTCGTCTGCGATGAGTGCGGGGAAGAGCTCGAGGTCGTTCGCTTGTCCCCACTAAAACTCGACTGGTCTGGGTTCAACGACGAAGAATTATGGTCGGACGTCGATTATGATGATTACGGCGACTATGGCAACGGCCGGCAAGATCGGTATGATTTTTGACTGAGAGTGTTTTACGAACAAAACTAAACTAAGTTTGTTTCCCCCCTCGTAAACGAGGTTATAGCCTTGTTTTTGAAAAGACCGCTTACGAAGCGGTCTTTTGTATTAGATGGAATCCGCCTTTAGATGGATGTGTTTTATCTTCAAATATGCTTTCATTTTATTAACTTTGGGGAGCTTGAAATGAAGATACTTCCCCTAGGAAAATGAAGAGACAAAGGTCATGGAAAACCACCATGGCCTATAAGAATGGAGGTAAAACATGTTCCGAATAAGAAAGGCCGGTTGGAAGCCAATTGTTGCCTTAATCCTAGCTGGCTTTATTATCCTGATGGCTGGAAAGGTTGCTTCTGCACAAGTCCAGGATGGGTGGCGGGGCGAATACTATAACAATATGACCCTCAGCGGCTCGCCGGCTTTAGTACGGGTCGACAAGGTTATCGACTTCAGTTGGGGTACCGGTTCCCCGGAGTGGAGTGTTGTCGGTGCCGACAACTTTTCGGTTCGCTGGACCGGTAATCTAAACGTTTTACCCGGCCGCTATCGTTTCACCACGGCTACGGACGACGGCGTCCGGTTGTGGGTGAATGGCCAACTCGTCATCGACAAGTGGCTGGAACAGCATACGACTTATTACACGGCCGATGTAGATCTTCCTAGTGGCACTGCCTCCGTGCAAATGGAGTATTACGAAAACGTAGGCGGTGCGAGGGCCCTTTTTGACGTCAAACGCTTGAACGGGAGTTCCAGCGGTAGTGGTCCCTGGTACGGGGAATACTTCAACAATAAACACCTGTCCGGTTCGGCAGCATTGTATCGTAATGAAGCCGACATTAACTTCAACTGGCGCTCGGACTCGCCAGCACCCGGCACCATCAATCCGGACAACTTCTCCGCCCGGTGGACTCGCCAACTGGATCTAATGCCCGGCCGGTACCAGTTTGCCGTGACCACAGATGACGGTGTTCGACTGTGGGTTAACAATCAACTGGTTATCGATCAATGGCGGGACCAACATCCGGCCACTTATCGAGCCGAAATCGATCTGCCCGGCGGCAATACTCCGGTGAAAATGGAATATTACGAAAATACGGGCGGGGCGAAGGCTCAGCTCTCGTGGGCCTTTGTTTCTAGCGGCGGAAATTCGGGTGGAGGATCCTATACCCCCGGAACCTGGCGCGCCGAGTACTTTAACAACACCGGCTTAAGCGGGCCGCCGGTATTGGTGCGGGACGAAGGACAGCCCAACGTTAATTGGGGGTACGGTTCGCCTGCTCCTGGCATCGTTGGCAACGACTACTTCTCTGTCCGCTGGACTAGAACTTTGGAGTTCATCCCCGGCCGTTATCGCTTCACGGTCACAACCGACGACGGCGCTCGGTTGTGGGTGAACAACCAGTTGGTTGTCGACAATTGGCGCAACCAGCCGGCCCGGCCAATTTCAGGACAAATTGACCTGGCTGGTGGTCTGGTGCCGATCCGGTTGGAATATTACGAGGCGGATGTGCTAGCCGAAGCTCACCTGGGCTGGGAACGAATTGGCTCGGCCGCTAACACAGGTGGCACGCCAATGGCCAGTGTCACAACCTATTACCTGAACGTTCGCCAGGGACCTGGCCTGGGGTATGCGATTATCAGCCGGCTTACCCGTGGACAGATGGTTCAGTTGGCCGGTTTCCGCAATGCCAACGCCACCTGGGTTAAGGTAAACTTACCCGACGGCCGACAGGGCTGGAGCTACGCCGGTTACCTGCAGAGCAGCGTTCCTATATCTAGCCTGGCTGTTGAAGGTGGCCAGCCAATCCCGGTTAGTGGCTCAACTGCCACCGTGGCCCGGGCGGCCCTTGTCAACGTCCGGTTAGGTCCTGGTGTGGGTTATCGTGTCCAAACCTCCGTGCCCAGTGATGCTACTGTAGAACTGTTAGGGCGCAACGCGGCCAGTACCTGGGCTAAAATCCGGTTGACCAGTGGCACAGTAGGCTGGATGAATGCCTACTACTTAAATAGTGCCACGCCGATCAGTAGCCTATCGATTGTGGGTTAGCGAATAGTCAGATATATCCAGGCACAGGATGGATCTGTGCCTGGACTTCTGCAATATTGTGGAGGTGTAGCCATGTACCATCAGCGAATGAGGATGCCTGTTAACGCAGGTATATAGAAATGAGTAAATTAAACCGCATTTTAACCCTCCCACTGGTGGCGTTCTGTTTGCCACTACTTTTCTCACTTCTCTTGTTAGCAGCTTGTAGCACTGGCGCAGTTACAGTGACCCAGGCTACACCAACCATAGAAAATACGAAAGCAAACGATGTGGTCTCTTTCCCCACGCCCTCGCCTTCTCCCACCTCAACGGCCGATCCAGCTTCAGTAAACCAACTTATCGCATCGTTCACCACTGCCGGAGCCGCTGTAGTTAACAACGGCCGTACCGAACAAGGTGTATTCCCCGGCGATGATAATAAACTCTGGCATCTCACCATTGCCGGAGCCGATGTCAACGTCTTTGAATTCAGCGATACGGCCGCTCGTCAAGCCATCAGCGATAACATTTCTCCCACCGGGTACGAGTTTATCGTCCCTGATGGTGATACGACTGTTACCACCTATTGGGATGGTGAAGGGGTTCCCCACTTTTGGGCGCGGGATAATTTGATTGTGAACTATTGGGGAGAAGATGTGGCCGTACTCACCACCCTCAATGCTGTCCTTGGCCTACCCTTTGCCGACGGTTCCCAACTCTATCGCCCTGAACCTCACAGCGGCGCGATTGCCGGTATCAGCGAATATGGGATCAGCTTCCAGTACGATCCCACCTTAGCCGCCGGCATTCAGCCCCAGATAGTGGATGCCTTTACCGAGGATAACGGCATGGATTACTTACTGCTTCCCCAATATCTCGCCTTCACCTTTCCCAACAGTTATACAAGTGCCGAACCTTTACTCCAGCGACAACAGCTCAACCTGGAGACAATGCCGCAGATTGTGGTTTACCCGGCAGCCGCCTATTCAGCCATGCACCCCCTGGCCAGGGCACAGATTGAACAGTTACAGGCCCTGTTGGCGGCACGGCCGTCTATCCCTGGCGGTACAATGCCTTACCTGCCATTGCACAATGCGGCCCAGGTTTTCCACAGCCAGGTGACCTACCTGACATTCGCCAATGGCGCTGGCGTGCGCTACGTGACCGCATTTTCCCAGGAAGCCTCCCCCATCACCAACCAGCAGTTGATTTATACGTTCCAGGGATTAACGGACGATGGGCAGTATTATGTCGCTGCCTTTTTCCCGGTGAAGACGGCCGTTCTGCCGGACACAGTCCAGGTAGACGATTGGGAGGCATTTAATATCAATTATCCAACCTATGTAGCGGAGACGAAGGCGATGCTCAACGACTTGACCCCGCTTGATTTCACCCCCGACTTGACCCTGCTGGACACGGTTGTGACCTCTTTGCGGGTAGAGCCAGATGTGGAATTAAGTGGGGCGGAAACGGCCGTGCACCCTGTTGATCTTGGGCTGAGACAGCCGATCGGTGTGTACCAGGTTTATGACGGTACTAATGGCCTGTACCGCCTGTATCGTGTTGAGATGGACGGTAACCCCAGACAGGTGGCTGAACGACCCTATCCCCTCTTGCCCGCACCTGATGCTGCTCACGCCGTTTACATGGACGATGATCGCCGCCTATGGCTGGTTGACCTGGCCGATGGCAGCGAAAGGCAACTGGCTGAGGGCACCGACCTTTCCTGGCTGCATGTGTGGGGTGATGCCCATACGTTGCTATTGGGTGTCTATCTTTCGACCGACGAAAGCGAAGGTCTCTCTCTCTCCGGCGGGCATGTGGCCACGCTGGACATAGATAGCGGCGAACTCCAAATAATCGAAGAGGAATACCTCTCTCTGGGTCGACCAGCAATGGCTCCTGATGGTGAGACCATAGCCTACGACATCTCACACTTTTATTCGGATGTGGCCCTAACCGGGCATGTTTATCATCCAGACAGCGGTTCCCAACCCCTGGACCCAGCCCTTTTTGATGGCCTGGAGGGAGAACTACCGTGCAACCTCTATAACCCCGCCTGGTCGCCAAACGGCAGGCAACTGGCCTGGCTGTGCGGTGGGGAAGCCAGTTTTCGCCTGGTTGTCTTTGACCTATTGCGTCAGACGGCGATGACCGTATTCACCTGGCAGCCAGCCCAGTTTGGCGCTTTGCCACCCTCACCGGTGTGGAGCATTGATGGAAAATGGCTGGCGATTGAAATTTGGGCCAATAATGAAGAGGAATCAGGTCTATGGGTTCTACCGGCAGATGGCACGTTGGCTCGGTTACACATTCCAACTGGCCACAACCCCCTCTGGCTGAATCCGTCACAATTGATTTACGCCGACCTGGACGAAAACATGAATGGCGACGTCAAGCTGATTGACCTGGATTACGGCGAGATAGGCGTATTGGATTTGCCCGCTGGCAGTACGGTGTTGCTAACACCACCTTATTGACGTTGTAGAGAGGATGAAACCACAATGAAACAAACGCTTTCTGCGTTGATCATATTGTTGTTTCTGGTTGCCTGTATCCCATTTTGGCGGGAAGTTCCCAGGGAAATGACGCCCGAACCCAGCACCACGCCGGTCGTTTGTGCAGGCTGGTCGGAGGGCATGAAAGTGCGCGTTGCGCCGAAAACAGGGACATTTGTCATTCTGGAACTGGAAGGATTCCAACCCGGCGAGCAGCTCGCTTTTCTCTTTATCGGAGAAATTCCTGGCACAAGTTCGTCCAGGTTGGAGTCACGGCCTGCAGCGGTAGTGGGGGAAGACGGCCGTTTTATCTGGGATATTGGCTTAGGGGGAATTCCCCAAATCAACCATTGGCAGGGCAAGATTATTCATGAAAGCGGGGTGACCTGCTTTGAGTTTACGCTGCCGCTCCTGGCGCCTATCGAGTTCTCTGATTTAGACACAGTCACTCCTCTTCCTTTCTCGCCATCTCCGATATCCGCGCATCCTTCCCCGACCCGTGAATCACCGACGGCCACGCCAACGCCCGGGGCAGATGGCGGATTTGACTGCGCCGGTGGGAACCAGATACCTTCCACTGAGTGTGCGGCATTGGTTGCACTATACAACAGCACGAATGGCCCAGGTTGGGCTGATAATAGCGGTTGGCTGGTCACGAATACGCCATGTTCCTGGACGGGTATCACCTGCACGGGCGGTCACGTCAGTCACATCAGCCTGTCTTATAACCAGTTGTCAGGACCCTTGCCGCCTGCACTGGGCAACCTATCCCATTTGCGGGTAATCGATTTGGGGGCCAACGAACTGCGCGGGCCCATTCCAGCCGAATGGGGCAATCTATCGGATCTGGTCTCTCTCCACTTGTGGGATAATCTGCTCACAGGCCCTCTTCCGGCAGAACTGGAGAATCTGCGCAAGTTGCGGAGCCTCTCCCTGGCTCACAATCAAATCGGCGGATCTATTCCAGCCACGCTGGGAAAAATAAAAAGTCTTGAGTCGCTTGATCTCTCCCATAATCAATTTAGCGGCGCCATTACTGCAGAACTGGGCGAACTGGAAAATCTCTACGCACTTGACCTGTCACATAACCAGTTGAGTGGCGTCATTCCGGATACGTTTAGCAACCTGAGCAAGCTCGACGAACTCGATTTGAGCTACAACCAGTTAAGCGGTCCCATACCCGAATCTATGGTCCATATCAGCCAACACATGCTGTGGGGCAACCAGTTAGAAGGGACGATTACTACTGACGAGCAGGCGCCATTCACTGTTGATTATAGGGGGTTTCACTTTTCCGCCGATCCATCGCTGGCCATAAGCATCTGGCCAGAGGTAAAACCGGCCACACCTCTTCCGGAAGATCTGGAAGGCCCATCGTACTGGCTTGCTATCCCAGAACACATACGCTTCACATTTGCCGACCCAGGCCTGTCGCCGGGACGGCTGCGGATGGGGTTTAATCTGGCGGCCGAAGCACAGATTCTCGTTTTCCCGCTGGCCGAGCTGGCCGAAATCAACCCGTTGGTACAGACGCAAATTGAAACATTGCGTAATCTGCTGGCGGAAAGAGGAACGATACCGACCGGTGAATTGCCGTTATTACCGCTTACCAACTCCGCCCAGGTGTTCCACGCTCAGGCTCAGTACCTTGAATTCGGAAATAGTCAGGGACTCCGTTTCATCAGCCAACACAGCCAGGACCCGCACCCAATCATGCTCAGCCAGGAGCTTTTTTACACTTTCCAGGGTTTCACTGACGATGACGCCTATTACGTGGCCGCCTTTTTCCCGCTGACCACGGCCGTCTTACCAGACAAGATTGAGGTGGAGGATTGGGATGCTTTCCACGCTGATTATGATGCCTACCTGTCGGAGACAACGGCAGTTTTGGACCAGCTTCCCGCAACAGAATTCACGCCCGATTTAACTCTGCTCGACGCGGTAGTAACTTCGTTACAGATAGAACCGGACAACTCGGCGTCTGGCAGCCTGGCATATAATGAACCAATTGTCGTTGAACAGCTCCCTTCGGTTGCCGCCCTGGATTTGAACATCGATCCGACAGCGGGACTGATTGCTTATCAACGGAACAAGCAACTCTGGCTTGCCAAAGCCGACTTGAGTGGCGATTCGTTTAAGTTAGCGGAGTGTGTAGAGCAGGATGAGGTTATTTGCGATCTACCAAGTGTTCACTGGTCGCCCGATGGATCACACTTCTTCTATGAATTAACTGTAGATGGCGAACACAGAATCCTTGTTTCAGATTTACAGGGGCAGCAGCAAGGATATCGTATCTCCCGCCCTCCATCCCGTGATCCAGTTTGGTCACCAGACGGAAACAAGATCATTTTCTTTGTCGTTGATCCCAATCGCCCCTGGGGCGATCACAGCAAGCGAGGCTTGTCTCCACTCGATATTGGTTTCATAGAGGAAGTGTGGCAATTACAAATGGGGGCGTCAGGCACCTGGTTGGCGCCGCAAAAACTGACCGACCTAGAAACGCCAGGTATCGGCTGCGGGGGTGGTGGTGTTTCAATCAGCGATAGCCTCTACGATATTCAAGGTGGCTTTGCGTTAGGCTACCAGGCTGCCAGGCAGATGGTATGGACTGTCGATGATGTGATTATCTACCCTCTTACCTGTGATTATTGGCAGGGTTACGGCCGTTTAGACGCTCAGAGATGGCAGCCTTTGGCGCCCTACAGTGGCCTACTACGCGGTCTAGTGCTCGATTCATCAGGCAGCCGCTGGTACGCTGTAACAGGTCACAATCGCGACGATGATCCAACCAACAACCGCCTGATAACAGGAACTGCCGGCAGTACAACATATGAAGTGATTGATACGGCCGTTCCCGTCGAGATGGTCTTCGTGGGTTCACAAACTGGTCGTCTATATTACACAGCTCGCCAACTTCTTGACCACAAGGACCTTTCAGAGCAGATCAAATGGAACAAATCCGTTGAGCCTTACTTTAACTTTTACCACACTCAGCTCTGGACAATCCTGCCAGATGGCACTGACGAGAAATTGTTATGGGAGTCCGATGTTCATTCCTTCAGTCGGTTCACTAAAACGACAGGCGGGGATGTTCTCTTTGTATTAGTTGAAAACGATGTGGCCCTTTTCGAAGTCATAGCCGGCGGTGCCCCAGAAGAAGAATGGATTGAGCATCTACCCCATACACATATTATGCGCTTATCTCTCAGCAGCAATGAGCCAGAGATCTGGTTAGAAGATGCCCACAGTTTGACAACCTGGTATCCGCGAGCGCTGATAACCAAATAGAGGAGGATCTACCCCGTGGTAACTTTACTGCGGGAGGAACTGGACAATGCCTGATATAGCGGAAAAGATGAAGATACCCAAGCCATTTGTGCTTTGCTGCCTGATAGGTGGGATGATCTTGCTTAACGCATGTAATGTGACGCTGGTTGGAGAGCCAACGCCGTCCCCCGCTTCCTTGGAGATACCGTATGGGGATCTGGTACTTGAGGAGCTTGACCAGACGGCCCTGGCTGACCCGGGGATACCAGGATGTAGATTGGCAGACCTGCGTCCTTTTGGCTGGAAAGAAGTGGATTCCGGGCTTGTTGATATTCGTACACCTGAGGATTATGCCATCCGTACCGAGTCATTGTATCAAGAAGGGTTCCTGGACTACCTACAGGCCCGACTGGAATATCCAGAGACGTATCAATCCATTCCCGAAATGACCTATGAAGCGTTTCTGGCGACTTGTGCTGTATTTCCCGACGTTGATTTCTCGCAGTACTCTGTACTGGGTTACCAGGCAACGGGTACAGGCTGCACGGCAACCTTCGAGAAACACGTGTATCGTGACGACCAAAACAAGCAAATTTTGTATGAACTCACAATTGTCGAAGAGGGTACCTGCGAAACGGCCGTCCACAACCGGAATTTAATTCTTGTGCCGCGAATTCCCACCGATTACAGTGTGGACTTCTCGAAGAGGATAAGCCGGGAAACCACCGCCGAAATTACTCCAGCTACCCTGGACGAGTTGGTCGCCGGCAACAACCACTTCGCCTACGATCTCTTCCACGCCGTTGCCCAGGAAGAGGGTAACCTTTTCTTCTCCCCTTATAGCATCTCTACGGCGCTGGCGATGACCTACGCCGGTGCCCAAGGGGAGACGTCTACGCAGATGGCAGATACGCTCCATTACACCCTGCCCCAGTCTCAACTCCACCCAGCCTTTAACGCTCTCAACCAGTACCTGATGGCAAGTGACGATAAAGAAGAATTCGCTGTAGCTATCGCCAACGCTCTATGGAGCCAGGAAGATGAGAAGTTTCGGCAGGAATATCTGGATCTGCTGGATACCCATTACAGTGCCGAGATGCACCTGGTCAATTTCCAGAGCGAGAATGGGCGCAGGGCTGCCAGCGAGCGGATTAACCAGTGGGTGAGTGATGCTACCGGCGAAAGGATTACCGACCTGGTCAATCCCAAGCTCTTCACTAACCTGACCCGGCTGGTCCTGACCAACGCCATCACCTTCGACAGCTCATGGCAGCACCCCTTCGACGGGGATACGAAGAATGCCAGCTTCACGCTGCTTGACGGCAGCCGTGTAAGGGTTCCGTTAATGCAACGCTACGCCACCATCACCCCTCACGCTATCGGCGAGGGCTGGCAGGCAGCGGAGGTGGCTTACCAAGGAGGGTGCGCGCACATGCTCATCCTGCTTCCGTCCGAAGGCCAGTTTGAGAGGTTCGCTGCCGAGCTGGATGCCGCCCGCCTGGCAGAAATTGAGGCCGCCCTGACGCCCACCGACCTGTTACTTTATCTGCCGCGCTTCGAGTACGCTGCCGACCTGACGCTTTCTGAGACCTTGGCCGATATGGGAATGCCCCTGGCCTTCTCTGCAACCGAGGCCGATTTCTCTGGGATGGCAGAGATGTCCCCGCCCCTATATCTGGCGAATGTCTTGCACAAGGCTTACATAGCGGTGGATGAACTGGGTACTGAGGCAGTAGCGGCAACGGAAGTAGAGGTCGCTGTTGGATCAGAGGAAGTTATGCCCGAAACGATGCGAGTAGACCAGCCGTTCCTCTTCCTCATCCGCGATACGGAGCAGGGCATGATCCTCTTCCTGGGGAGTCTGGTAAATCCGGCGGCTTCGTAGGGAAATTGCCGTCAATACTTCTACAACTTTTGTCTCAGACGGACTCAGCCTATCGGCCGATTACTTTGAATTGAAAATCGCGTATGATCTACTGTTAGTGGCGACCTCCCCTGTTGGCGGTTTCCGCTGGCTGTATACTGTGATTGTCGCGTAAATCTTACTCTAAGGAACGGCAAACGGCATGAGATGGATCTTTGATTCGCAGTCGTATCTGGAAGGTCGTTCACAACGTTCGCTCTCGTTGGTGACTGCCTTGTTGGTACTTTTGATCTGGTTGGTGGACTATGTCAGTGGTCCTCAGTTATCGATTTCCATCTTCTATCTTCTCCCGGTTGGACTTGCTACCTGGTACATTAACCGTTGGGCCGGGTTCCTCGTGGCCTTGGCAAGTGCTGCCGCATGGTTGGTGACCGACCTGACCACAAACCCGTACTACGATCATCCCCTTATCCCGTTCTGGAATGCCAGCGTGCGACTGGGGATTTTTGTGATTGTCACCTATGTTCTCTCCTCCCTTAAGTTAGCCCAAGAGCGGCAAGAAGAATTGATTGCATTCGTTGTCCACGATTTGGGGGCACCGTTGAGTAACATTTTGGGGAGCCTGCAGATGGTGGGGGAAATCGCTTCTGGAGATGAGGCGGACACCGTTCGCAAATTGATCGAGATCAGCCTGAATTCAGGGAAACAGATGCTGATCCTGATCGATTCGCTACTGGATTTGGCCCGTCTGAGAAGCGGAAAGATGCCCGTTCACCCCCAAATTGTAACGGTTGATGCTCTATTCAAGGAATCGAGCCAGCAGGTGTCTGGCCTAAGACAGATGAAAGAGGTGGACATCGAATTGAAAGGGGCAGACGGTGACCGCGCTGTCCGTGCCGACCGGGTTCTGCTGGTTCGAGTGTTGGTGAACTTGCTCAGCAACGCGATCAAGTTTAGTCCCAGCCAAACAACCATCATTGTTGAGGCACAACCGGTCGAAGATGGACTTCTGCTTATCTCGGTCAGCGATCAGGGGCCAGGTATTCCTGAAAAGTGGCACCGGCAGGCATTCCATAAATTTGAACAGGTACAGGCACGCAAAGCGGGGGCAGCCGTAGGCAACGGACTGGGGCTAACCTTTTGTCGCATGGCGGTGGAGGCTCAGGATGGGCACATCTGGCTGGAGTCCGGACGGGAACGGGGCACAGCGGTCCATCTGACCCTGCCAATGGGAAACAAAACCTGAAGGTACGGCTGGTGCCCGACGAAGCCACGGAGTTGGCTATTCTGGACCTACCGCCCAGGAACATCTTACTGACGCCTTCTACGACTTTGGTCTCAGGTAAACTCTACCATTCGGCCGATTACAATGATCTGGAACTCATTTAACATTCACAGTAGATGGCAAGAAAAACTGCAACAGTTGCTAGCTATCAAACTTTTCTCGCAAAAAGGAGTTAATGTTGAGATGAAAAACGAAAAACCGATGATATGGATAAATGGATTACTGGTGCTGGTCCTTTTGGCGCTAGCTTTGTTGGTTGCTGGCTGTGCGCCAGCCAGCATTGGTAGCTCAGGCCAGGTGGAAGCATCCCAGCTTGAGCAAAAAGCAAACATCAAGGTAGTTGGCTCTGGGGAAGCCTTGGGCCAACCTGACGAAGCGCAGGTGACGGTAGGCGTGGAGACTTTTGCGCCAAAGGTGAATGATGCTACAGCCGAGAATGAAGCCACGATTGAGGCCATCTTGACCGTTCTTGAAGAAACCGGCATTAAGACCGAAGATATCCAAACCAGCAACTACAGTTTGTGGGCTGAACAAAAATACGGTGATAACGGCCCGGAAGGCATCGCCGGTTATCGTGTCTCCAACCAAGTAAGTGTCATGATACGGGATATCGACAAAGTGAGTGACGTTTTAACCGCTGTAACCTCTGCTGGTGCCAATAGCATCTATGGCGTGCAATTCTCCGTTGCCGATCCGGTCACCCTGCAGGCTGAAGCGCGAGAGAAAGCTCTCGACGATGCCCGCCAACGGGCCGAATCCCTGGCTCAGTTGAGTGGCTTGACGTTAGGCGGTATCGAAGCGATAGAAGAATCATTTGGCCAGTTTCCGGGCCCGGCCAGACCCATGGGTGGCGGTGATGGTTTAGGGGGTGGTGTTGCTGAAGCATCGACCAGCATCTCGCCAGGCCAATTAAGTTACCAGAGTCAGGTGCAAGTGACTTATGCTATTTCAGAGTAAGATCGCCAGGGTTCAAGCCTGATCGGGTTATTCCCGACCTGGTAAAGCAGCCATTTTCAGTCAAGGGCTTACAGATTGGTAAGCCCTCTTTTTTCTACCTGGCGATCTATACAAG
>Ga0209536_100011537_pt1 | contig 12926 bp, 14 predicted proteins | sample DeeMarSeWOR28_12_FD_187461 | JGI IMG/M metagenome (GOLD analysis project Ga0209536, IMG submission 187461) | Marine sediment microbial communities from White Oak River estuary, North Carolina - WOR-2-8_12 (SPAdes) (version 2) | ecosystem: Environmental > Aquatic > Marine > Intertidal zone >...
CGCGCCCATAGTTCAACTGGACAGAACGTTGGATTCCGGTTCCAAAGGCTGGAGGTTCGAGTCCTCCTGGGCGTACAATTTAAAATGGCACATTGTTCAATAAACCATTATTTTTGCAAGGATTTTTAAGACTATTTAATAAAATAAGGATTCAATAATGCTTCAGAAAAAGAAAAAACTATCCAAAAAGGAGATGAAAGAGGATAAACTTGTAACGTTTGTCAACAAATCGGCAAAATTCTTTGATGAGTATAAGAATAAAGTTTTTACATACGGCGCTGTTTTAGTAGTAGCTATAGCTGCAGTTTATTTTTATATCAACCAGAAAAAAGAAGATAATCTGGCAGCAGGAACTGAGCTATCCAGAGTTTTATCACTCTATGAGCAAGGTTCATATTTGGAAGCAATTGAAGGCAGGCAAGGAACAAATATTATTGGCTTAAAGAGAATTGTTGAAGAATACGGCAGTACAGAAAATGGAGAAACGGCAAAAATATATCTGGCAAATGCCTATTCATTTTTGGGAAATCAGGAAGAAGCAATTAAATTTTATGAAGATTATAATGGGGACATAGAATATTTAAAGGCTGCGGCCCTTGCGGGAAGGGCCGGCTATTATGCATCATCAGGGGAATATGAAAAAGCTGCCGATTTGTATCTTAGTGCGGCAAAAATATCAAAATTAAATGTGGAAAATCCAAATTATTTGTTAAATGCCGGTATTTACTATCTTCAAATTGGCGATAAAGAGGAAGCGAAAGGACTATTTAACGAGATTAAAGATGATTATGCAACATCTATTGCAGGAAGAGAAGTAAGTAAATATTTGGCTCAAATTCAATAATAATTTTTTTAGGTTGCCCCAAAATTGTTTATTAAAACATGCTTAAATTTATTTAATTGTATTATTTTCATTTGAATTAAACTTTAATCACAATCAAAGAAATTAATGGCAAGTACTTCAGATTTTAGAAATGGATTAATAATTAAATTTAAAAATGATCTTTTTAGTATCGTAGAGTTTCAACATGTAAAACCCGGAAAGGGAGGGGCTTTTGTTAGAACAACGCTAAAAAATCTAAAAACAGGCAGAGTCTTGGAAAATACTTTCAGAGCCGGCGAAAAAGTTGATACCATTAGGATCGAGAGAAAAAAATATCAGTATTTATACCGTGAGGGCGAATCACTTGTTTGTATGGATAATGAAACTTATGAACAAATGAATATTCCAATTTCACTTTTTGGCGATGGAGTTAGTTTTTTAAAAGAAAGTGAAGAGATAGATATATTATTTAATGGCTCAGAAATTATTACGGTCGAAATTCCTGTGTTTACTTATCTTAAGGTTGTCGAAACTGAACCGGGATTTAAAGGCGATACCGCTACAGGTGCGGTTAAACCTGCTATGCTGGAAACCGGGGTACAAATAAATGTACCACTTTTTATTGAAGAAGGCGACCTGCTGAAAGTCGATACCCGCACAGGAGCCTACGCAGAGAGAGTAAAATCTTAACTAATAAAGGTTGAAATATGGATTTAAATCTTATAAAAAGACTCGTTAAAATTGTAGATACCAGCGGAGTTACTGATCTGGAAATTGAACAGGATGGTGTAAAAATCAAAATTGCAAAGAAAATTAGAAACTCGGGAGCTGTATCAACAATGCGGATTCCCGAAGCTGAGGTTCAGCGGGTTATTCCTTCAGCTCAATTGCAAAATAAGACTGAAGCTATCGTTGAACCTGTAAAAGAAGAAGAAAAAATACCACAAAATGTTCATGAAATAAGGTCACCGATAGTCGGTACTTTTTATCGGGCTCCATCACCTGATGACGATCCTTTTGTGCAGGTTGGTGCAGAAGTATCACCCGGTATGGTACTTTGCATAGTTGAGGCTATGAAATTAATGAATGAAATTGAAGCTGATGTAGATGGGAAAATCGTTAAAATATTAGCCGAAAATGGCAAACCTGTTGAATACAATCAACCTTTATTTTTGATTCAGTTAAGTTAAAACAGAAATACATTCCGGAAAGATTTTGTTTCAAAAAATTTTAGTAGCTAACAGGGGTGAAATTGCCCTTAGAATAATCCGAAGCTGTAAAGAGCTTGGAATTAAGACGGTAGCCGTTTATTCCGAAGCCGATAAAGATTCACTACATGTTACTTTTGCCGATGAAGCTGTTTGTATTGGGCCCCCTTTTGGAAAAGACAGCTATCTGAAAATCCCATCCATAATTTCTGCTGCACAGGTTACAGGATCCGATGCAATTCACCCTGGTTATGGTTTTCTTGCTGAAAACGCCAGTTTTTCAGAAATCTGTCAAGAATCAAATATTAAATTTATTGGACCTTCTCCTGATATGATTCGTGCCATGGGAGATAAAGCATTTGCTAAAGAAACCATGAATAAAAATGGAGTTCCAGTTATTCCCGGTAGTGATGGAGTAATTGAAGATACAGATGAAGGCAAGCGCATTGCTGTTGAAATTGGTTATCCAATAATTATAAAAGCATCTGCGGGCGGAGGTGGAAAAGGGATGCGGATTGTTTGGAATGAAAAAGAATTCAACAAAGCTTTTCAGGTAGCACGTTCAGAAGCTGAAGCTGGTTTTGGAAATTCTGATGTGTATATTGAAAAGTTTCTTGAAAATCCCAGGCACATCGAAATACAAGTTATGGGCGATTCTCGCGGAAATGCTTACCACTACGGAGAAAGGGATTGCTCTGTTCAACGACGTCATCAAAAATTAATTGAAGAATCACCTTCCCCTGCTGTAGATGAAGAATTGAGAGGTTTAATGGGAGAAGCAGCAGTAAAGGGGACTAAGTCTGTAAACTATGAGGGTGCCGGCACAATAGAATTTCTTCTCGATAAGCATCGCAATTTTTATTTTATGGAAATGAATACACGGATACAGGTAGAACATCCTGTAACGGAGCTTGTGTACGGTGTTGATTTGATAAGGCAGCAAATATTAGTTGCTGCTGGTGAAAAAATTGAGTCAAAACCTAAAAAACCAGTTGGTCATGCAATCGAATTCAGAATAAATGCAGAAGATCCTCACCATGATTTTCGACCTTCACCTGGCAAAATTTCTTCACTTCATTTTCCAGGTGGTTTTGGTGTTCGAGTGGATTCCCATATTTATCAATCTTATACAATACCGCCATATTATGATTCACTAATTGCCAAGCTTATTGTATGGGGTAAAAATAGAGAGCATTCATTAAATAGAGGAAGAAGAGCTTTAGAAGAATTCATTGTTGAAGGTATTAAAACCACAATTCCTTTCCATTTAAAAGTTTTGATGGATGATAGATTTAAAAGTGGTAATTTTGATACAAGCTTTTTGGAATCATTTAAGTTTGATTCATAAATATTTAAACCTTGAAAAAAATGAGGGAAATATGAGCATTCCGGAAAATTTAAAATACACAAACGATCATGAATGGGTTCACATTGAAGGTAATATTGCTACAATCGGCATTACAGATTATGCACAAGGCGAATTGGGCGATGTTGTTTTTGTGGATATTGATGAGGGTTTAGCCGAAATAAATAAAAGCCAATCGTTCGGAACCATTGAGGCTGTGAAAACAGTTAGTGATCTCTATGGTCCATTTACTGGAAAAGTTATTGAAATAAATAATAAACTTGCAGATTCACCTGAATTAATTAATCAGGATCCATTTGGCGAAGGATGGATGATTAAAGCAGAAGTGAGCAATCCTTCGGATCTGGATGATCTTTTGGATGCAGGTGCATATAAATCACTAATCGGACAATAATAAACCAATTAAAAGTAATTTTTTGATTTTTATTGTGCCCGTTTCAGGACGGGCTTTCTTTTTTATTTGGAACAGTGTAATTTAGTTTATTGAGTATGTACTTAAGGGATTCAATATTAATTATAGATTTTGGTTCACAGTACACACAGCTAATAGCCCGCCGTATTAGGGAAGCAAAAGTTTATTCTGAAATTCATCCCAACACGATTTCAACTGATGAAATAAGAATTATAAAACCAAAAGGAATAATTTTGTCGGGCGGTCCGATGAGTGTCTATGATGACGATGCGCCCAAAATCGATCCCGAAATTTTTAATTTGAAAATTCCCGTTCTCGGAATCTGCTATGGTTTACAGTTCATTTGCAAAATATTTAATGGGAAAGTTGAGCCAGCAGCAGACAGGGAGTATGGAAAATCAGTTTTAAGAACGATTGATGATTCAGATATTCTTAAAAATGTAGAAGATGCTTCTGTTGTCTGGATGAGCCACGGAGATTATTTAACAGAACTTCCACGCGGATTTAGAGTTGTGGGGGAATCAGATCATTCACCCATTTGTGTGGTCTCAAATACTTCAAAGAATATTTATGGACTGCAATTTCATCCGGAAGTTGTCCACACAGAAGAGGGCGTGAAAATATTAAATAATTTCGTGATGGATATTTGTAAATGTAAAAATGATTGGACATCTGAAAATTTTATTGTGCAAAAATTAAAAGAAATTAAAGAACTAATTGGTGATTCAAAAGCAATTTGTGCATTGAGCGGTGGGGTAGATTCTACCGTCGCCGCAGTGCTTGTTAATAAGGCTATTGAAGGCGATTTAGTTTGTATTCATATTGATAACGGATTAATGCGTAAAAACGAAAGTGAAAAAGTTAGGAAACTATTTGAAGACAAACTTCAACTATATTATTTGCATATAGATGCATCGGAGAAGTTTTTAAAAAAACTAAAAGGCGTTTTCGACCCTGAAGAAAAAAGAAAAATTATCGGTTTAACTTTTATAGAAGTTTTTGAAGAAGAAGCCGCAAAAATTAAAGAGGTTGAGTTTCTGATTCAAGGTACGTTATATCCTGATGTAATTGAATCTATTTCAGTTAGAGGAAAATCTGCAACTATAAAAACGCATCATAACGTTGGCGGGTTGCCGGATAAAATGAATTTAAAACTGATAGAGCCATTCCGTGAGTTATTTAAAGATGAAGTAAGAGATGTCGGCAGAAATTTAGAAGTTCCCGATGAGTTCATCAGACGTCATCCATTTCCGGGTCCGGGTTTGGCAGTGAGAGCCTTAGGTGAAGTAACGAAAGAAAAACTGGATATTTTACGTGAAGCCGATGATATTTTTATAAATTCCATTAAAGAAGAAGGATTGTATAACAGCATTTGGCAAGCTTTTACTGTGTTATTACCTGTTAGCACCGTCGGCGTTATGGGAGATTCGAGAACTTACGAATTTGTGCTGGCCCTCCGTGCAGTAACCTCACAGGATGGCATGACTGCTGATTGGTATACTTTTGATCACGATTTTTTATCAGAAGTATCAAATAAAATTATAAATAAAGTACGCGGTGTTAACAGAGTTGTTTATGATGTTAGCTCAAAACCACCTGCGACAATTGAATGGGAGTGATTTTATCTTTTGGACTACAGTCTAGAGTATAAAATTAAAAAAGCCGCTGAGTTTGAAAAATCAGGTAAAAATCTGCATGCGATCCAGGTTTATAACTCATTGATAAGCGAATATCCAGAATTTGTTGATTCATTTTTAAAGCTTGCTTCGCTTTACGAAAGAACAGGACAGATTGATTCGGTTAAAGACGTTTATAAATCAGGATTAAAATTTAACTCTAAGAACATCGATTTATTACTAAGCAGCGGTCAATTTTTTATCAGAAATAAACTGTGGGTTGATGCACTGGATATTTTAAAGACTATATCACCCGAGGATGAACCTTTTGTATCATTACTAATTGCGGATGCATACTTTAATCTTGAAGATTATGAACTGTCAAAAATGCATCTGTTGAAATTTATTATTTCCGATGAGCAGCCCGAATGGATTCACGAAGCATATTTATATCTGGCAAAGATAGAATATATCTTGAATCGCTTTGAAAATGCATTTAAATATATAAATAAGGCAGAATTGTTGCTGACTGATTACTGGGAATTACATTTTGTTAAAGCGAAAATTTTGTACAGACTAAAAATGTACTCAACTTCGGCGGAGGCAATTAAATGGGCTCTGAAATTAAATTCAAAGGAACCTGAGTTGCATTCTTGGGCAGGAAAAATATATCTTAAATGTGGAAAATTTGAAAAGGCTGAAAGACACTTAGTAACATTTTTAGAGTCGCAAAAAACTGTTTCGTCGGAAACACACCTCGCATTGGCAGATGCATTTCAAAACCAAAATAAATATTTGGAAGCAGAAAAATTTTTAAACGCAGCCTTATTGTTAGATCCACAAAATCTGGACATTTCAGAAAGAAAAAAAATACTATCAAACTTAATAAACTCAACTACAGCTTCTGATGCATAAAAATATTATTCTAATCTTCACGTTTTTTCTAATTTCATTTTTCAATCATGCACAAACATACTCTGATGGCACTATTGATTCGCAATTTCGTCTAGCTCTTAGTATGTATAATACCGGGGATTTTAATCAGGCTTTATTGATATTTGATAAAATTATTAATGATAACGATTATAACTCAAAAACAACTGCGGCTGAATTCTTTAAAGCAAAGATTTATTTTGAAGAAAAGAAATTTGAGAATGCAAAAAAAGTTTTATTAGACTTTTTAGAGAAATATCCCCGGAGTCGTTATTATGATGAGATAAAGATTTTACTTGTAAAATACAATCTTGAAGTTGCAAATTATTACAACGCGTTTAGGGAGTCTGCTTCTATAATTGATTTAACAACTTCGGAGGAATATAAAAATAATGCTAAAGGTTTAGCTGAAGCCATTGCTTTTAATTATTTAAATGAAAATCAACTGCAAAGACTTCACGATTCGTTTACAAATGATGAAGTAAAAGCTTTTATTATGCTACAAATGGGAAAAGTGCTTCTGAAAGCCAAGGATATGTTTGGTGCAAAAAGTGTTTTTAATGATTTAACAAACAAATACCCCAATTCAGAAGAATATCTTGAAGCTAAAAAACTAATTGACTCATCACTCCATTATAGTGAAGATAGTGGCTCTAAAGTGGCAATAGGAGTTATGCTTCCTCTTGAAATGAGCTCAACGGGCGACTTTAATTCTGCAACAGCAGCTGAAATATTGGAGGGAATAAAATATGCCCTGCACGAATTTAACAAAACGAGGGAAGAAAAAATTGGTTTGATTATTCGCGATACCAGAAGTGATTTAAATGAAATTAAAAATATTATTGGAGAATTTTCATCTATTTCCGCAATAAGGGCAGTGCTCGGCCCGATTTATAGTAATGAAGTACGAGCTACTTTAGAAGAATCTTATATGAACAACATCCCTATAATATCACCCACAGCAACTGATGACGATCTTACACAAATCAGTGAAAACTTTTTTCAGGCCAATCCTTCCTTCTCCGTTCGCGGAAGAGTGATGGCTCAATATTTATTCTTTGTCGAAAACAAAAGACAAATTTCCATCTTAAATTCAATTGAAGGTTATTCACCTTTGCTGGCAGCAACATTTACAGAGGAATTTGAAAAGCTTGGTGGAAGGATTTTAAGAAAAGAAACCTATAAAGATGGCAGCATTTCATTCGATGAACAAATTGAACGAATTATCGCAGATTCAAATTCAATAGAAGGGATTTACATCCCATTAAGTGAGAATACAGCAGCCCCGATTATATTATCAAGCTTTGTAAAACACAACTTCAATCTTCCAATTTACGGCAATCAGGATTGGTTAACTGCAAAAGGATTTGAAACTTCAATTTCAATTAGTAATAATTTAACGTTCACCAGCGATTATTTTTTTGATTATAAAGGTGATGATTACCAGGACTTTAATTTTAATTTTAACTCAACAACCGGAAGGGATATAAACCGAAATATACTTTACGGATATGATGCGGCGCGTTATTTACTGACTGTCGTCAGAAATATTGAACCGACACGAACAAATATTAAGTTTAAAATGATTTCAGGAATCACCACTATCGGTTATCATAACAATATTTCTATTGGTGAAAAACGAATTAATAATTTTTTAAATATTGTACGCTATAAAGACGGCGTGTTCGAATTGATTGATAAATTTCGTTTAAACGAATAAGCGGTTTTGGAGAAGAAAGAAAAAAATACTATTAAAGATTTACCGCTGGATGATCGTCCGCGGGAAAAATTATTATTACGCGGTGCACATAATTTATCGGATGCAGAGTTAATAGCTATTCTTCTTAGAACAGGAAAGAGAGGAAAATCTGTTCTCGAAATAGCAAGAGAACTATTAAAAAGGGAAGGAACATTGGCTGGGCTTGCGTCGAAATCAATTGAGTCACTCCAAAAAGTTGCCGGTATAGGTAAAGATAAGTCAGCAACTCTTGCTGCTGCATTCGAATTAAACAGACGTATTCAATCACAGGCAAGATTACTATCTAATAAGAAAATTACATCGCCGCAGGATGTGGCTGAAATTTTTATCCCTTTACTAAGAGATGAACTAAAAGAGAGATTTATTGTTGTGTGTCTTAATTCTTCAAATAAAATAATTAAGCAGGAAACCATTTCAATTGGAAATTTAAATTCAAGCATTGTACATCCAAGGGAAATCTTTAAAGTCGCAATTGATTGCCTATCAGCAAGTATAATTCTTGTTCATAATCATCCAAGCGGTAATTTAGAGCCAAGCAATGAGGATATTTCGATTACTAAAAAGATAGTCGAAGCGGGGAAATTGATGGATATACCGGTTTTCGATCATCTGATTGTAGCCAGCGAGGGCTATACTAGCTTTGTAGAAAAAAGGCTCATTTGAAGAATTAATAATCATTTTATTTGAATTTTTTAGGGTATTTAAGTATATAAGTATGTTAAATTTTCTACTACATGTTTAACTGTTGTAGTTTTGAAAAAGGAATAAATTCCCTTATTTACAATTTCCAGTATTAACAAACATAAATAATCGGAGGTTACATATGAGCCTACTTAAAAACTTCAAATTGCCAGCGTTCTTTGTAGTGCTGTTTTTAAGCGCAGCATTATTTGCGGGCTGCGGTGGACTGAGCGAAGCTCAATTAGCTGAGCTTGATGCTTTAAGGCAGGAAGTAAAGTCTCTTGAAGCAGAAGCAAACCAGCTCAAAGATGAAAGAGCCAAACTCGAATCTGAAATTCAGACGATCAATCGTAAACTCGCTGAATGCAACAAACAAAAAGAAGAAACAAGGGCTAACTTACAAAAGCTGCCTTCTGGTAAGTAATTGAAATTAAATAATCAAATTGAAATTGGAGGTAATTAAATGAAACTCAAAAATTTCTTAGTAGCTTTAGTTTCCCTTGTAATACTGTTCTCTCTTTCTAATTTTGCACAGGAAGAAATGACGGTTGAAGAATGGGAAGCTGAAATGACCCGACTAACGGGTAAAAAACAAGCTTTGATGTCAGAAATTGAAGCACTTAATGCTGACATGGATAACCTTAATGCAACATTAGCTGGTCTGCAAGATCCTGAAGAATGTATAGATGAACTTTATGCATTAGTCGGTGCAACCAGAAGCGATGTTGAAAATTTTCGAAAAGCCGTTAACGAATTAGACGGTAAGATTAAAAGAAAAGAAAGTCCGAAAGCTGATAGACAAGCCGATCTTGATGCTTTAAAAATGAACAAGATCAGCGCTCTACCGGAATTCTTTGATAAAGTTCACAACAAAATGCAAAGAGCTCTTGATGAATGGATAGATGCTCCTCCTGTAATTTCTTATAAAGTGGTAAGAGGTGATCATCTTTGGGGAATTGCAAGAAAGAAAGAGCATTACGGAAACGGATTCGCTTGGCCTGTAATCTATAAAGCAAATCGCGATAAAATTAAGAATCCAGATTTAATTTATCCTGATCAAGTATTCCAGATTCCACCACTGACTCAGGAAGAAAAAGATAAATATGAAAGATTAAGAAGAAACTACAAACCGGCTCCGGTTCAATAAATATTTTTTTAATAGTAAATAAATATTTTTGATTGAAAAACCCTTATCCTTTTAGCGGGATGAGGGTTTTTCCGTTTAAACTATATTATGACTGCAGTTGAAAAGAAAATAATAATTGATAACGTGGATATGCTGAGCTTTCTTGGCTTTAACGATTCTAACTTAAGAATACTTGAAGATCGTTTCAATACTACCATTACTGCACGTGGCGAGAACATAGTGTTAAAGGGTGTTATTGAAGAAGTTGAACTATTGGAAAAAATACTTAAAGAAATGGTATATGTTCTTAATACCAGTGGGAAATTATCTTCAAATGATGTTGAGACAATCTTAAATCTTACTATTGAGGGTAAAGAAATTGTTGATGATGAAGAATTTGACACTATAGTTCTCTACACAAAAAAAGATGTGATAAAAGCTCGTACTGCCGGACAAATAAATTATTTAAATCTTGCACGTAAAAATGATATCTGCTTTGCAATCGGTCCTGCAGGAACAGGTAAAACATATCTGGCCGTAGCCGTTGCGGTTTCTGCTTTAAAGAGGGGAATCTTAAAAAAACTTGTTTTAGCCCGCCCTGCTGTGGAGGCAGGCGAAAGTCTGGGATTTTTACCTGGTGATTTCAGAGAAAAAATTGATCCATATCTCCGTCCTCTTTACGATGCTCTTGATGACATGATCCCATCTGAAAAGTTACGTACCTATATTGAGAAAAAAATAATTGAAATAGTACCACTTGCCTACATGCGCGGAAGAACACTAAACAATGCTTATGTTATTTTAGATGAAGCACAGAATTCCACTCCCATGCAAATGAAAATGTTTTTAACTCGTTTAGGTGCAAATTCCCGTGCAATCATTACCGGCGATATAACTCAAATTGATTTACCGGCGAAACAGATTAGCGGCTTGGTGCAGGCTAAGGATATTTTGTTAAACGTTGAAGGTGTTGCGTTTGCTTATTTTGATAAATCTGATGTTGTCAGACACAAACTTGTTAAAGATATAATAGATGCGTACGAAAAGTTTAATAATACAAACAATCACTCTAATTAAATTTTTTACTTTCCTCCCAGTATTTGTCCATCTCTTCTAAATTCGATTCGTTGACTTGTCTGCCAAGCTTTGATATTTCTTTTTCCACGTAGTTAAATCTTGTAATAAATTTTGAATTCGTTCTTCTTAAAGCATTTTCAGGATTTATACCTAAAAATCTGGCATAATTCACCAGTGCAAAGAACACATCACCCACCTCATTTTCCAGGACTTCAAATAATTTTTCTTCTGAGTTTTTATCTGTCGATGTGTTTTTTTTTAGCTCCACTTCATGCATTTCTTCAATTTCTTCAATTACCTTTTTCCAAACATCCTCTTTCTTTTCCCAATCGAATCCAACTTTAGCTGCTTTTTCCTGCAGTCTATGTGCCCTTTGCAGGGCAGGAAGTATCTCCGGCACACCATCTAAAATAGATTTTCTGCCTTCGCGTAACTTAATTTCCTCCCAATTTTTTTTAACCTCATCGGAACCTGAAACTGTTACTTCTCCAAATACGTGTGGATGCCTTCTGATCAATTTATTTTTGATTGATTCAATCACATCGTCTATTGAAAAGTTATGTGTTTCGGAGGCGATTATTGTATGGAAAACAACGTGCAGAAGTAAATCACCGAGTTCACTTTTTAAATCGTCGTAATCTTTTTTTTCTATTGCTTCAACAACTTCGTACGCTTCTTCAATAGTAGCAGCTTTAATCGATTCGTTAGTTTGTTCACGATCCCATGGACATTCTTTGCGTAATCTTTTTACAATCTCTACGAACTCATTAAACTTTGGACCAGTCATTTGTTTAATCCTTATATTTAATCATTAAATATTTTGCGGTTCTTTGTAATTCAAATTTAATTAAAAGTTAAAATACCGAAAGAATTCAGGTGATAAAATGATAGAAGAAAAATTAAATAAACTTGGCTTTAAAATACCACCGGCGCCCAAACCACTGGCTGCCTACATTCCTGCAATAAAAGTCGGCAATTTTGTTTTCACATCGGGACAGGTACCGGTTGTGGATGGTAAAATTATTTATGCGGGTAAGGTAGGAAAGGATTTAACAGAAGATGATGCACGTAAAGCTGCCGAGCTTTGTTTAATTAATTGTCTGAGCGCTGTAAAAAGTGTAATCGGCAGTCTTGATTATATAAAACGGATTGTAAAGCTCACAGTCTTTGTAAACAGCACAAATGGTTTTACAGCCCAGCCGAAGGTTGCAAACGGTGCTTCTGAATTACTTGAAAAAATATTTGTTGAAAATGGTAAACACGTTCGAAGTGCAGTGGGTGTAAATGAATTGCCGCTAAATTCTGCAGTAGAAATTGAAATGATCGCCCTGGTTGATTAGATTATACTCGGTTAAAAGTATCTTGTTCAATCCAATTATTAATAATCTGCTTGCCTGCTAAAGTTAAAATAGACTCAGGGTGAAATTGTATGCCATCCATTGGATACTTTTTATGCTTAATGCCCATAACTATTCCGTGCTCAGTGGTAGCGGTGACTTCAATTTCTTTCGGTAGAGTATTTCTCTTTACAATTAGTGAATGATATCGCATTGCTTCAAACTCCTGCGGGATTTCAGAGAATATACCTTTTCCGTTGTGTTTGATAGGTGAAGTCTTCCCATGATAAATTTGTGTTGAGTTAATAATTTCTGCTCCAAATGTTTGACAGATTGCCTGCATACCAAGGCAGACTCCCAAAATCGGAATTTTCTTACCGAATTCTTTAATTACCTCTAACGAAAGTAGTGAATATTCCGGTCTGCCGGGTCCGGGAGAAATAATGATTTTAGTCGGTTTGACCAGTTTAACATCATTTACACTAATTTCATCATTTCTTATAATCTCAAATTTTAGCTTATTTTTTCCAATAAGCTGCACGAGGTTAAATGTAAAGGAATCATAATTATCAATAAGTAATATTTTCA
>Ga0209536_100011538_pt1 | contig 12926 bp, 10 predicted proteins | sample DeeMarSeWOR28_12_FD_187461 | JGI IMG/M metagenome (GOLD analysis project Ga0209536, IMG submission 187461) | Marine sediment microbial communities from White Oak River estuary, North Carolina - WOR-2-8_12 (SPAdes) (version 2) | ecosystem: Environmental > Aquatic > Marine > Intertidal zone >...
CAAGCCTCTCATTTTCCTGCATCAATGCAGTGTAGCCTACCATATCGGTAAACATAATCGCAGCCAGCATTCTGATTTCTTTCATAGTAAAAAATTACAAAAATATTAATTAAATATTTTAAGAAACGAGAAGAAATTTAAAGACTAATCGGTAAATAGCAATAAATCGTAAATTAACGGGGAGGGAAAATTTTGAGTGAAAAGAAGATTTTTGAGACCTTCTTTTTCACTCATTAATAATTTATTTTTTCTTCGATCCTGCTTCTGCAACAGCGATGGCCGTCATATTTATTATATCGTCGACTGTAGCGCCTCTCTGCAAAACGTGAATAGGTTTTTTCATTCCCATTAGAATTGGGCCAACAACTGAAGCCTGACCAATTCTAGCCATGAGCTTATAAGCAATATTTCCTGAATTTAAGTCAGGAAAGATTAATACGTTTGCATGACCTTTCATATTAGCAAAAGGGTATTCTTTTTCTATTATTTCAGGAACTACCGCAGTATCTGCCTGCATTTCACCATCAACTACTAAATCCGGTCTTAATTTTTTAACCAATTCTGTTGCTTGTTTTACTTTAATTGATTCAGGATACGGAGCACTTCCAAAATTACTAAATGAAAGCATTGCAATTTTTGGAATAACATCAAATTCTCTTACGGTATCAGCTGCCGAAATTGCGATTTCCGCCAACTGTTCCGCTGTAGGATTAACGTTTACAGTAGTATCAGCAAAGAAGTAAACATCCTGCTTTGCAAAAACTATGTATAAACCTGAAACTACTTTTAATCCGGGTTTCATTCCTATGCATTGAAGTGCAGGTCGAATTGTTGTTGGATAGCTAGTGGTCAATCCGCTAATTAACGCATCGGCATCTCCCATTTCTACCATCATAGAGCCAAAGTAATTTTGTTTTTTAATAAGATCACATGTGTCCTTTAAAGTAGCACCCTTTCTTGAACGTTTTTTGAAAAAAGCTTCCGCAAATGTTTTTCTTTTATCACTTTTCTCAGGATCTACCACCTGAAATTCGTTTTGGTCAAAACCTAATCTGTCAATTTCTGATTTAATAACATTTTCATTACCCAATAATATCGGGTAAGCCATATTATCATTATACACAATATGTGCAGCTCTGATTATTTTTTCTTCTTCACCTTCAGGATAGACGACTTTAACAGGTTTTTTCTGAGCTTTGTGTATCATTACACGTATTAGTTCTTTGGATAAACCAAGCCTCTCTTTTAGTTTATCTTCATAAGTTTGCCAGTTCATCTCTTTAATCTTCGCAACACCTGTTTCAATTGCTGCTTTAGCTACTGCAGGAGCAACATACCAGAGCACACGGGGATCAAATGGTTTTGGAATTATATACTCTTTACCAAACGAAAAATCTTCACCACCATAAGCTCTTAACACCATCTCAGGTACTTTTTCTTTTGCAAGTTTGGCAAGTGCTTGCGTTGCAGCCATTTTCATTTTGTCATTTATAGCAGTAGCTCTAACATCCAGAGCACCTCTAAAGATAAAAGGAAAACCAAGAACGTTGTTAACCTGATTCGGGAAATCGCTTCGTCCCGTTGCCATTATCAGATCTTCCCGAACAGATATAGCTTCATCGTACATTATTTCAGGATCGGGATTTGCCATAGCAAAAATGATTGGATCTTTTGCCATTGATTTTACCATATCTTTGTTTACAACTCCACCAACTGATAGGCCTATGAAAACATCAGCGCCTTTAAAAGCATCAGCAAGGGATGCAAAACCTTTTTCCTGCGCAAAATCCTGTTTGTATTTATTCAAATCTTTTCTATCCTTCGTTATGCATCCTTTTGTATCAAACATCCAGATATTTTCTCTTTTTGCACCAGCCATTATATAATGTTTGCAACAAGATATTGCCGAGGCACCGGCACCATTAACAACTATTTTCACTTTGTCGATTTTCTTACCAGCAATTTCAACTGCATTAATTAATGCTGCACAGGATATAATCGCTGTGCCATGCTGATCATCGTGGAAGACAGGAATATTCATCGTTTCTTTTAACTGCTCTTCAATTTCAAAACACTCCGGTGCCTTTATGTCTTCGAGGTTAATTCCACCAAAAGTTGGTTCAAGCATTTGCACTGCTCTAATTATTTCCTTTGAATCATGGGATGCAAGTTCAATATCGAATACATCAATGTCGGCAAACCTTTTAAAGAGTACACCTTTACCTTCCATGACAGGTTTACCTGCTTCGGCACCTATATCTCCCAAGCCTAAAACGGCAGTACCGTTAGAAACAACAGCAACAAGGTTTCCCTTTGCAGTATATTTATAAACATCTTCAACATTTTTATGAATCTCTCTGCAGGGCTCGGCAACTCCCGGTGTGTATGCAAGAGAAAGATCGCGCGATGTAAGGCAAGGTTTTGAAGCAATGACTTCTATTTTACCTTTCCTTTCTATTGAGTGATATTCAAGAGCCTCTTCTTTACTTATTTTCATATTTAACTCCGGATAAATTTTTCATAATTATAAGTGAATGATTTAGAATAAAATGAGGAATAATTTTGATTTTTGTGTTCCCATAGAAATGATAAAATTCAAAGAAAAATGAGGTAAAATTCAAAAAAAATTACCATACAAAGTTACTTCAAAATCCTGAATTAGCCTAAGTATTTATAAGCAAATTAGTTGTTGGAAGTTAACAGTTAGCAAGTATTATGATCGACTTTCCAGAGCAGATTGTTCAATTAGCTGGTGTGCTAATTCCTTTCCAAGATAATTATCAATAAAATAATGAAGAATATAAAGAAATGGAGTAAGAAAAACGGCTACAGCAAATTTGTAAATGTAATTTACTACTCCAATTGCTAACACAAGAGATAAATCCCAACCAGCTCCAAAATAAAATGCAATAAGGAGCACTACAAAACTATCAATTAGCTGCGAAACTAAAGTTGAACCTGTTGCGCGAAGCCATATTTTTGAGCTGCCAGTAAATCTTCTTAAAAAATGAAATACATATACATCCACAAGTTGACCAATCAGAAAAGCTGTCAATGAACCGATGATAATCCATAATCCCTGTCCGAATATTGTATTAAAGGCTTCATCCATATTTATAACACCAAAATTGGTTTCTCTTTGAACCCAGAAATCTGCTGGATGTAAACCCATAGCAAAGTACACCATCAAAAATGCATACGCTATTAATCCTGCAGCGGTAAATGACATAAATCTCACTCCACGTCTTCCAAAATATTCGTTGATAATATCTGTCATAATGAATACAACCGGCCATAACAAAACTCCAGCAGTAAGATTAAAGGAAAGATTTTGCACTCCAAAAAAAGAAAGGTTTACTGGATCTAGTCCAAGCCATCTTTCCAATGAAAAGATCTTTACTCCAATAAATTCAGCCAGGAGAGCATTTGCTACAAAAAATGCTCCCAGAATATAGAATAGTTTGCTACTTTTATCAGTCATATCATTCCTAATAATCAATTTTATTTTAAGCAATATATAAAAAAGCGGTATCATCTCGGATACCGCATTTGTGGAGAGAGAGGGTTAATAGAGATTGTTATCTTCTTTTTCGGTCACTTGAAATATCGTTATTACTTTTATTTCGATTATCAGACTTCTGAAAATCATTACTCTGATTTTTTTGATTATTGTTATTGCTCTGCTGTTTGACATTTACCTGTTCGTTCTTCTGTCTTGAAGTTTCCTTTTGTTTTTCTTGTTTTATCTGAACCGTTTCCTCTTGTTTCTTTCGAGTAATATTAGTTGTTTCATTCGAATTAGTCTTAACTTGTTGCTTCATCTGTGTTTCGTTTCTGGTAACAATTTCCTTGTTTTGTTTCTTCTCATCAACTTTTACATTTATTGTGTTTTCATTTTTGTCGATATTTCTATTATTCTTAGATGAATTCTGTTCGAAAATTTTGTCAACAACAGTTTTAGTATCGACTCTTTTATTATCATTTTTCAATACATTATTGGTTCTTTGTTTTGATTTATCATCTTTAGTTTTAGTTGTCAGGTTTTCCCTTTTACCAATTTTAACTTTTTCGATATCAACTGATGTTTTCCTGTTTTCGCGTTTTATTTCCATCCGACTCAAATCGTTTCGTACGAGATCATCTCGTTTAAGATCAAGTGTTCGAATTTCATTTTTATTATCAACTCCATCTCGTTTCAGTTCTTTCGAATCGCTCACTCTTATTAAAGCATGCTGCTTTATTTTTTGTCCTGAACGAACGCTTATATAATTCACTTCAATACCCTTATTCTGAATTCTGCCATTGTAGTAAACAAAGTCATTACGATATTTCGTCTTACCATGTATTCTATATTTATATCTTGGAGCGACGTAATAATTATATACATAAGGATCACAGAAGTTTACATAAGTGACATAGTTCCAGTGATAATAAGGGGTATAGTAAGTTGAAGTAAAGACAATCCCTACTGATATTGAAAAAACTGCATAAGGATGGAGAGGAGCCCAACCAATGTAATCATTATCGTATCTCCACTCTACCCAGGCCGGAGCCCATTCATAGTCAGGATACCAAAGCCAACCATAGTAATCATCATAATACCATCTGCCATAGTGATAAGTTATAAATCCGAATGGTTCGTATGTATCCCAATACCATCCATCGCTTGTCCAAACCCATGAACCAATTTGATACGGCATCCAATTTACACGTATGATTGTTGGTCTCCATACGACAACTCCATAGTCAATTTCAATCCAAGTCCCAAAAGGAGCAAGTTGCGAATAAAAATACCCCCCTATACCGTTATGATGTTTCTTTGCTTCAGCATTAAATGTCAATGCGGTAAAGAAAACAACTGCAAGAATTATGATCCGTTTCATTTTACACCTCCGTGTTAAGTTTACAACCTTAACTTTACAAGGGTAATACCACTGTAAAAAGAGTGATTTTTTTTGATTTTAGCTTAAAATGAAAGGATTGTTGTATAATAAATTAGACATGTAGCTAGCTAGACTAGTCAAGCTTTTTATCTTTTAAGCATTCGTGATTTCCAGGAATAGTTTCCAAATGCACCTATCAATCCTGCATAAATGATGTAAGGGATTTGAATGATCTCTGCCAGAAAAAAATATTTTAATCTGAGATTCCTGAAAATTTTTGCTTTACCAAGAAATAAAATTCTGAATTCAAAAGTAAATTTTAACAATAAAGAAATCAGAGCTGATACAAAAAAAATGCTGCCTTCGGATATACCAAGAATTATTTGTAGGATCAATCCAACATAAAAAGCATAAATAAAAATTAACTTTATAACTAAACTTTTATCTCCATAAAATAATCCTTTGCTGGCCCATCTTTTCCTTTGTTGAATAAAATCCTGAATAGTTTTATTTGCGGATGTTTTAACAATAGCTTTTTGGTCGATGCAAAATTTAATCTTAAAGTCTGTGTTTCTGGAAATTTTTTGCATCAGAAGTTCATCATCACCGGAGGATAGATTCAAATTATCCTTAAATCCGCCAACTTCTTTAAAAACTTTTTTTCTGTAGGAAATATTTGCAGCGTTACAAATTGTTGGGTGTCCTGATCCAATCAATCCGGCACCAGTGAGAACTAAACCAGCAAATTCCAACTTTTGAAATTGCGTAAATAAACCATTCTCCGAAATAAATTCCACTGGTCCTGAAACAAATCCAGTCAAAGAATCATAAGAAATCATTAAGGCTTGAAGCCAATCTTCATCGTAAATACAATCAGCATCCGTTGCAACAATTATTTCACCTTTCGAATTCTCAATACCAAATCTGATTGCTCTTTTCTTATGAGCATTTATTGAATAATCTTCGGGGACAGAAAGTATTTTGATATTATTCTTAATTGTGTTTTTAACCAAAATTTCTTTTGAAAGATCATTAGAAGAATCATCAACATAAATCACTTCAAATTTTTCCGCTGGATAAAGTTGTGCTTCGATGGATTTTAAATTTCTTAAAATGTTCTCCTGTTCATTGCGGAATGGGATAATAATCGTTACAAATTCGTGAGGAAGTATTTCGTTTTTATTAGGTTTTAAATTTGCAAGCCCTCTGATAATTCTCTGCAAAAAGAAAAGATAATGGAGTAATAAAAATGCTAATATTGAGATTGCAATAATCAGTGAAATAGAATCATTTGTCATTTTTTCGCAAAAACATTCCCACTCCGAGCAGTGCTGGAATGAGTAAATTAATGATGAAAAGAAATATTGATGCATTAAAACCTACGGATGCAACTTCCCCCATCTTGGTAATAAAGAAAACTGATGCACCTTCTCTGATTCCAAGTTCCCCTAGCGAAATTGGAGGGATCACAGTCTTAACAAACATTATCAGGTTAGCAGCCCATAAATAGTATATAAAAGCAGAATGGTTCGAAAATGCCGATACTAGTAAAGCATATTGAATCAAGTAACAAGAATAAAAGAAAAAAGAGATGCCAAGCATTTTATAGAAATAATTTCTGTCCAGGTTTTCAAATATGGCCAATTTATTTAGAAATGATTTGAATACGGTTGACGATTGAAGTTTTGAAAATAAGATGCTGTTCCAAAAACGCTTGCTCGTAACCAGGAAGAAAATCATATAGAATGAAGTGAATAACAAGATGAATAAAGATAATACTACATAAATCGAAACTCCGTAATAATTGTAAATGAAAAAGAGACTTGAAACCGATCCCAGCAATGCAACCATCATTAATGGAAAAAATTTATCAATCAATGTAGCAACTGTTACCTGTATAAGAGATTTATCCTTAAATTCAATGCCTCTTCCAAAATATTCACCTACACGTAGAGGTGTAATTATGCCAGCCGAAAATCCATAAAATAACGATCTCAGGACTTTCAAATTGTTTTTTTCTTCGAGCACTTCCTCGCAGGTGATCCGCCATTTATAATACTGCAGATACACATTTAAAATCCCAAGCAAGAAGACTACTCCAATTATTAAAATATTTGCCTGCTTAAGCGCGTATACTATTTGATCATATTCAACTGAGTAAACAAGATAAACAAGTAAACCTGCGGCAATAATAATTTTTGCAAAGATTATGAGCGTACTCTTCTTAAGAAATTTGAAGCGTTGGGTATTTTCAGAAATAGTATTGTTAAACATATTATTGCTCTATTTCAAAAATGTTCACCTTTAAACCCTCAGTGCAGTTCGTGCACATTGATACTGATTTTCTATTTGATAATATTTTCTTTCTGAAATCAATGTAAATTTCTGAATTCCAGATATCATAAAACGATCTGCCATTAACAGTTCCTAATAAGTTTTCAGCATCCTTATCGAAACAACAAGGAACTACTCTTCCGTCCCATGTAATAACTGATGTTCTCCAGACAGCAAAGCAGTGGTTTTTAATTTTATTTTTTATTCTAAATGAATGATTGTCCAGTGCATATCTTCTGTACTTTTTATTAGTTGGAAGAAATTTAACTGCATTTTCATAAGAGGAAATTTGCATAGTCTTAAAAACTAATTTATCAACTCCAACATCTTTGCAATATTTCTTAACATCTTCCAACTGATGCTCATTCTGCTTCATTACTATAAACTGAAATTCTACGAATGGTCGTTTCAATCCCCTTTCAGTTTTTCTTTTAATTAACTCCCGTAATCCGTTATCCGCTTGTTCAAATGTTCCTCCAACTCGATATTTTTGATAACTTTCTTCATCGAGTCCATCAATTGAAAAAATTAGCTTATCAGGTGCGTTATCAAGAACATAATCGACATTATTTTTGTTAACAAAATGTCCATTTGTGCTTATAGAAATATAAATGTTTTTTGATTGCGCATAGCTAATCATTAAAGGAAGATCTTTATTTATGTACGGTTCTCCCTGAAAAAACAATTGTATATAAAAACCGGTTTCATAAATTTGATCAATTAATGATTTAAACTCGGCTAACTTTAACAATCCTAGTGGCCTAGTCAATGCATCCAATCCTGAAGGACACTCGGGGCATTTAAGATTACAACGATTCGTCGGCTCTATCGAGTATGAAATAGGCATTCCCCATGTTAATGGCTTTCGTATAACCTTTGACAGATAGAAAGAACTGATAATCTTTGCAGCATTAAAAGCTCTTCTTATAGTGAAGTAATTAATTAAATTTATTTCCAAAGCATTAAACGAAAATGTTAATCACAAAATGAAAAATAGCTAATTGGAGCGTAACCTGAAAGAATCCCTTTTTAAAATACCTCCTAAAACATTATCTTTCGTTTATGAATCTCACCAATTCAATTACAGAGGCTTAAATGTATATTAATTTTAGCGACATCCCGGGAAGCCAGAATCTTTTCCTGGATTATCTTTATGAATTTGATAATGTTGCTGACTTCTATGCAAATGATTTTAGGAATAAGGAAAATTACCTAAAAACATTTAAAAGCATTACTGAGAACAAAAGAGATTTTTTTTCTGAGATTTCTGTTATTATTTCAAATCAATACGCAAACCTGAATGCATCTGATTTAACTTCCCAAAACATAAAAAAGTTATCTAGTAAAAAAACATTGGCTGTTGTTACAGGTCAGCAGCTCGGAATATTAGGTGGTCCTCTTTACACTTTTTATAAAATTATAACGGCAATAAAATTAACCCAGTATTTATCAGAGAGATATAGCGATTATAACTTCGTGCCAATATTCTGGCTTGAAGCTGATGATCATGACTTTAACGAAGTTAGAACAATAAAAATAGTTGACGACTCTAATTCAGTATTATCTTTAGGCTACAAAGATGAAATTGAAGAAGATGATTTAAAGCAAAGCGTTGGAAAAATTATACTGGATTCATCAATAAATGATTTCTTCATTAAGCTTGATAGTTCAATAAGAAAGTCAGATTTCAAACTACAGATATTAGATTATTTAAAAAACGTTTATAAGGAAGGCTCATCATTTAAGCAGGCCTTTAGAAAATTGATATTTGATTTATTTGATAAATATGGTTTGATAATATTTGATCCGCAGGACAACGAAGTTAAAAAATTATTAAAACCCATTTTTAAAAAAGAAATAACCGACTTCAGAATTCACACCGAGCAACTAGTTCATGTTAGTGCAACACTTGAGGAATTATATCACGCTCAGGTAAAAGTTAAACCAGTGAATTTATTCTTAACTGTAGACGAGGGCCGCTACTCAATTGAACCAGTTGAAAACGAATATAAATTAAAAAGAAAAAGAAAAAGCTTTACGCAAGATCAGCTTCTTGAATTGTTAGAAACTGAACCTGATAAATTCAGTCCAAATGTTTTGCTGAGACCAATCTGTCAGGATTATTTATTTCCGACAGCTTTCTACGTAGCTGGTCCAAGTGAGATATCATATTTTGCACAAATAAAACCTCTGTATAACTTATACGATATCTCACAACCAATTATTTATCCTCGATCATCTGCAACAATTATTGAAAGTACTGTTTCTAACTCTCTTGATAAATTTTCAGTGTCTATTAATGATATTTTTATTGATATTGAAAACGTGAAAAAGAAAATAATAAATTCTGTTGAAGAGAGCTCGGTGGACGATATGTTCGAAGAAATTTCAAATCAGATAGAAGTATCATTTGATCAGCTAAAAGAAAAGCTTATCGATCTCGATAAAACAATTGCCGACTCAAGTAACAGATACAGAGATAAAATCTTGTCTAATATAAACGAGTTAAAATCTAAAGCAGAGAAAGCTCAACAGAAAAAATACGAAGTTACTTTAAGACAAATAGACCGTGCGGCTGTTCACTTGTTTCCAAATTCAAATTTGCAGGAACGTGAGATCAATTTTGTTTATTTTGCAAATAAATACGGAGATGAGTTTTTAAAGAGAGTTTTTGAAGAACTACAAATAAATAAATTCGAACACCAGATAATTAAATTCTAATTTGCGATTGAATATAGTTGTTTGAGGAATTCCGGATTAGACACAGAAACGCATTCAAATCCATTCACATTGCCCCCCTCTTCAATTAAAGAAGATAATATTGCAAAAGTCATTGCAATTCTGTGGTCATCATAACTTTCGAATGATTCGGAAACATTCCTCAACTGTCCATCAACTAGAAAACCATCCTCAAATTCCTCAACTATTAATCCTGTTTTCGATAGATTTTTAAATATAGATTTAATTCGATCCGATTCTTTCACTCTTAACTCTGATGCACCTCGCAATTCAAAATTACCTTCAGCAAAAATTCCCACGACAGTTAAAATTGGAATTTCGTCTATAATCAGTGGAACAATTTCTTCTGATATTTTTACATTTTTTAAATCACTTGATTTAACAATTACATCACCAAATATTTCATTGTTTGAAATTCCCTTTTCTTCAATTTGAATATTTCCCCCCATTCTTTTCAAAACATTTAGACATTCTATTCTAGTGGGATTCAGTGAGACATGTTTGACAATCAATTCAGAATTTTCTGTGAGCAAAGTAAGAACAATAAAATACATTGCCGATGAAATGTCTCCGGGTATAAAATATCCTTTTGGCTCAGGATAATTTGCCGAAGATACAGTGGAAATAATATGATTATTTCCCTTATTGATTTTAAGTCCCAATAAATTCTCTGTATGATTTCTTGTTGGAGTTGTCTCGATTACAGATGTTTGTTCTACCAAATGTAATCCAGCTAGAAGTAATGCACTTTTAACCTGAGCACTGGCAACAGGCATTTTGTAATTGATTGCTTTTAGTTTTTCCGAGTGAAATATTTTTAGAGGAAGTCTGACTTTATCATCGCCTTCAATTATTGCCCCCATCTGTGTTAATGGATCAATTACTCGTTTCATTGGTCTGTTAGAAAGCGACTCGTCTCCTTCGATAACCGTCTCAAAATTTTGAGCAGCTAATATTCCGGATAATAATCTGACTGTACTACCTGAATTTCCGGCAAAAAGATATACAGAAGGTTTTTTATAACCCTTAAATCCTTTACCATATACGCTACAGACCCCCTCGTTAAAATCTGTCTGTATCCCTAAAGCATTTAGACAACTCATGGTTGAATTAACATCATCACTTCCGGACAAATTTTTAATAACTGATTTTCCTTTAGCTAAAGAGGAAATTAATAATGCCCTGTGGGAGATTGATTTATCACCTTGAAACTTTACTGTTCCATTTACGCTGTTTATTTTTTTAAATGATTGGATCATTCTGCTCCAGCTATTTCTTTGACCATTCCTCAATGAGCATTTTAAGTTCTTTACTACTCATTTCACTTTTATCATACAAACCTTTAAGCGCCCGTTGTCGTAATGCCTCGTAAATGCTAATAGCAGCCGAGACAGAAACATTTAAGCTTTGCACCATACCGTACATCGGAATAAAAAATCTTTCATCTGCAAATTCTTCAGCTTCTTTTGACAATCCTCTGTGTTCGTTTCCAAATACGATGGTTGTTCTTTTTGTAAAATCGAGTTCATAAAGACTTTTTGAATCTGAGTTCAGGGATGAAGCATAGATGACAAACTTCTCTTCTCTGAGGTGTGAATAACATTCTTCTATAGTTTTAAATTTATCCCGTTCAATCCATTTATAAGCTGACGCGGAAGATTTCTTACCGATCTTCGGAAATTTTTCAATATTGTAAACCAGCGAGATTTTCGGAATTCCTGCGGCATCGCAAGTCCTAAAGATAGCACTCACATTATGTGGATCGTGCACGTTTTCAATCACTAATCGCAGTGATGGCTGGCGTTTGGAAAGCACCCATTTTATTTTTTCAACTCGCTTTTCAGTTCTGAAATGTGACTCAGACACTTTTATTAAAAACCAATTTATAAACTGAGTGGTTTTTTGATTTCCTGGCTTTGTCCAACTTAAATCTGTTCAAATCCATTTTAAGATAAAAGGCAGCCAGTTCGAGTATTTTTGATAGTACAGTTTCCTCATCGTGTGCCCAGCTTTCACATCCATTCAGAGAAGGGATTTCAGCTGTAAAGCCGTCATTAGTTTTCGTTACGATTACATCAAGTACCACGCTATCAATCTTTAATAATTTGATTCACTTCTTTCACCGGAAACAATCTTTACACTAGCACTTGCTCCAATTCTATCTGCACCGGAGGCAATCATCGCTTCTGCTTCTTCTTTAGATCTGATTCCGCCTGCGGCTTTAACACCTATTGAACTTCCAACAACATATTTCATCAACGCCACATCACCAACTGTTGCACCTCCTTTGCTGAAGCCTGTCGATGTTTTTACAAAATCGGCTCCTGCTTTTTTACAGATCAGACAAGCTTTAACTTTCTCCTCATCTGTAAGCAGAGCAGTTTCAATTATTACTTTAACTAAAGCATTATTTTTTTTTGAAGTATTCACAACTTGTTGTACGTCATTTTCAACGTACTCGTAATCACCTGCCTTCAATCTTCCCACATTAATTACCATGTCAATTTCAGTTGCTCCATTTTGAATAGCTTGCTCAGTCTCAAACTTCTTTACTTCTGTTGTATTTGATCCAAGAGGAAAACCAACAACTGTGCAAACTCTTACGTCTGTATCCTTCAATAAAGAAGAACTTAATTCTACATATCCGGGATTCACGCATACTGAAGCAAATTGATATTTCTTTGCTTCTTCACAAAGCTCAGTAATTTCTTTTGGAGTCGCATCCGGCTTAAGTAAAGTATGATCAATTTTTGCAGCAATGTTTTTATCTTTTATAGAATTACCAACACCCTTTCCTGCCGCAATTCTTGAAGCACCGACGTCAACAATACTTTTAACAGTTTTGGGCTGTGTAATTACATTTGTTTCCCAACCTTTGCAGGAATCTCCGTAGCAATAGTAATCTTTAAGAACCTTCTCAAGAAATTCCTGAGAAACATCCTCATCTGAAATTTTATGATTCATTTTATT
>Ga0209536_100011539_pt1 | contig 12926 bp, 16 predicted proteins | sample DeeMarSeWOR28_12_FD_187461 | JGI IMG/M metagenome (GOLD analysis project Ga0209536, IMG submission 187461) | Marine sediment microbial communities from White Oak River estuary, North Carolina - WOR-2-8_12 (SPAdes) (version 2) | ecosystem: Environmental > Aquatic > Marine > Intertidal zone >...
ATCCCCGCAGGTAATCCGAGGAGATGGTATTCGAAAGGGTCGGGGGGGAGAACCCCCTCAGCCATTCCCCCGTCTCGTCGGCCTGCTCGAAGTCGTAGGTCATGGCCGAGGTCTGGAGGGAGAGGAGGAGGACTTTTTGCGCCTCCCGCTGACCCTGAGCTGGGTCGCGGTGGTCGGCCTCGATGTCCCGATCGTCGCGATTCCTTGGTGGGTGGGCGCGCTCGGCGCCGCGACTGCCGGTGCACTGTACGCCCTGTCCGGGTCGTTGCTCGTGGCGAGTTACTTCACCGGGCTGCTGTTCGCCGCCCACATGGCGCTGCGGGTGGCCCGGCCGGGTGGGGAGCTGAGCGTCGTGGCCGTCAGCGGTTGGGGATACGGGGCCGCGCTCGCGGGCGTCGCGGCCGTGACGGTCGGCATGCTGGTCCGGCGGCGTGGCCTCGTGCCGCCGTGGTTTCCGCCTCGGAGAGGAGGCTGACGGGTGCTGCTTGCGGTTGACGTGGGCAATACCGAAATCACGCTGGGCCTGTTCATCGGCGACCGACTGAACGGGCACTGGCGTGTCACCACCGTCGTCGCTCGCACGCCGGACGAGTGGTCCGCGTTGCTCACGTCCTTCCTGGCCCACGCGGGTCACTCCACGCACGAAGTCCGGGCCGCGATCGAGGCTTCCGTCGCGCCGGCGGTCACCGCCGTACTGGCCGACGGGATTGGCCGGGCGATCGGCTTCGAGCCCGTGCAGGTGGGTCCCGAGTCGGACCTGCCGATCGTGCTCGACGTCGACGAGCCGCGGAGCGTCGGGGCCGATCGGGTCATCAACACGCTGGCCGCCGCTCGGCTGTACCACCGCGACACGGTCGTGGTGGATTTCGGAACCGCGACCACGTTCGACTGCATCACGAAGGACGGGACGTTTCTCGGAGGGGTGATCGCCCCGGGCATCCGTACGGCCGCCGACAACCTGAGCCGGACCGCGGCGAAGCTGCCCGCCACCGAGCTCGTCGCGCCCACCCGAGTCATCGGCCGGCGAACCGAGGAATGCATCAGGGCCGGCGTCGTCTTCGGCACCGCCGACGCGGTCGACGGGATCGTGCGGCGGATCAAGCAGGAGTGGCCGGGCGCGGAGGTGCCGTACGTCGTCGCGACGGGCGGGCTCGCCGCGCCGGTCGCGCCCCACTGTACGGAGATCGACCTGGTCGAGCCGGATCTCACGCTCCTGGGTCTTCGGGTGGCCGCCGAGCATCTGGGGCTGCAATGGTAGAGGGCGCAGAGCGCCGGTAGTGCCGTCCTCGCGCTTCGGCGAGGTTTTGCCGTGCACCGACGCGTCAACGATGGAGTGATGGGTATGACGTCAGCTGTGGAGCCCTTCGTGGAGAGGGCCGACGTTCGAACGATCGTAGGCGGAGGCGTGGTCCTCGGCGCCCTGACGGCGCTCGGCGTCGCCATGTTTGCCGTCGCCTCCCGGGCGCTGGAAGGGTCCGCGGAGGTTGCGGTGGGGTCCGTCGTGGTCCTCGCGGGAGGCGCGCTCGCCAGCCACCTTCCCGCCCACTGGGTCCGTCCGCGCCACGTCGATGGGATCGCGTGGGCCGCACTCGTGGGCCTGCTGGGATCCCTGACCTTCACGGTGGTCGATACGGCCGTGCTCCGACCGCTGGGCATCTACCACTGGACGTGGGACGCCATCGGCGGCGGAAGCGGGTTCTGGTATGTCCCGGTCTGGTGGATGGGATCCGCGACGCTGGCGTGGCTGGGGGCGTGGGTCGTCGCCGTCCTCGCGCGGGGCGGACGGGACCCGCGGACGGTGCGCGCAGCAGCCCAGACCATCGTCATCGCGCTCGGGGTGTTCGCGGCCCTCGTCGCCCTGACACCGCTGCCGGCTGCGAGCGCGGTCATGGCACTCGCCGTCGGGATCGCCCTGGTGCTGCACCTGGTGCTGGCCGCGCTCGCCGTCCGTCGGTGACCGTCGTCGCGTCGGGCCGCGGGCTCCGCCTCGCGGGTTGGCTGCTCACGCCCGCCGTGGTGTGGGCAGCTTCGTTTGTCGGCGGGTGGCTCGGTGCCCTCCTTGGGGCGCGGGTGGGAACCCCCGCGTCGGGGATGGTCTGGCTCGTGGGCGGGAGCGTGATCGGGGGCACGGGGGGACTCGTGCTGTGGATCGTGCGCCTGAAGCGCGGCGCCCGCCTCGCACGCCCGGCTGTCGCGGAGCCGAACGCGGACCGCTAGCGGCCGGGTCCGTCGTGCCCCTGGCCGGCGGCGTGCGCCACCCGGGCGAGATACGCCGCCGCGATCCCCAAGGCGCGTTCGTCGAAGTCGAACCCGCTCGAGTGCGCGCGTCGCACGATCCCGTCTTCCAGCCGCGCGCCGATCCGGACGAAGGCACCCTCGACGTGCTCCAAGTAGAACCCGAAGTCCTCTCCGCCCATGTTGCGAAGTGGAGCCGTCCGCACGCCGTTCGTCCCGACGACCTCGGCCGCGGCGCTCCTGGCGATCGCCGTCGGCCGCGGGCGATTGACGATCGCAGGCGTGCCCGGGCGGATCGTCACGGCCACGTCCACGCGGTGGGCCGGTCCGACGCCCGACGCCACGGCGTGCACCGATTCGATCAGCAGCCGCCGCACGTCCGGTGCAACGGCGCGCAGCGTGCCGTCGAGCCGCGCACGCTCCGCCAGCACGTTGGCGGCGACTCCCGCCTCCACGCGGCCGACCGTGAGGACGGCCGGCTCGTGCGGCGGCACCGTCCGCGCCACGATCGACTGCAGTTGAGCCAGGAGGAACCCCATCGCGACGATCGGGTCGGCACTCTCGTGCGGTCGCGCGGCGTGTCCGCCGGGCCCCGTGATCAGGATGGTGAACTCGTCGGTCGAGGCGTTCACCGGCCCCTCTGGGACGGCGATCTCGCCCACCCCGTATCCCGTGTCGAGGTGGAGGCCAAAGGCGTACGCGACGCCGTCCAGCGCACCGGCGGCAATCAGCGCCGTTGCCCCCTCCGCGGTTTCTTCGGCTGGTTGGAACAGCAGGCGAACGGGCAGCGGGGGCGGATTGCGTCGGAGCAGGGCAGCCGCTCCGAGCAGTGCGCTCACGTGGCCGTCGTGCCCGCAGGCGTGCATGAGTCCCGGGACAGCGGACGCGAACTGGCTGCCGGTCGCCTCGTCGATCGGCAGCGCATCCATGTCGGCCCGCAGGGCGATGACGGGACCGTTGGAGGCGCCCATGAGATCCGCGACGACGGCCGTCCCGGCCATGCGGCGACCGGCGATACCGTCCACCGCGAGTTCACGCTCGATCAGTGTCGCGGTGCGCTCGAGGTCCCATCCCGCCTCCGGGTGTCGATGAAGATCCCTTCGGACGGCGATGAGACGCTCCAGCAGACCCGCGTCGACGCTCACGCGCCACCTCCGCCGGTGCCCGAGCGTGCCCGGATCGTCTCGAGGCGGACGGTGCGCGATGACAGAAACTCCAGGTCGACCTCCACGCCGATGCCCGCGCGGTCCCGCGGGACGGTCAGCAGGCCGTCATGCATCGTCCACTCGGGATGCACGATGTCCCTCGCCCAGTACCGGGCACTCGGACTCAGATCGCCCGGGAAGTCGAAGTGCGGCAGTGAGGCGAGCGCGACGTTGTGCGCCCGGCCGATCCCGCTCTCGAGCATGCCGCCGCACCAGACCGCGATGCCGTGCTCCGCTGCGAGGTGGTGGATGGCGAGGGCAGGGGTGAGTCCGCCCACGCGGCCCGGCTTGATATTGATCGCCTGGCCGCTCCGCAGGGCGATCATGTCGGCAGCGCGCGCCGGGCTCGTGATGGACTCGTCGAGGCAGATCGGAGTCCGCAGCGTGCGCTGCAACATCGCGTGCCGCAGCAGGTCATCGGGCTCGAACGGCTGTTCGAGCATTCGCAGTCCGAACTCGTCGAGGCTGCGAAGGTGCTCGGTGTCGGCCGGCGCGTACGCGGCGTTGGCGTCGGCACTGAGGGGAACGTCCGGTCCCACCGCATCGCGCACGGCGGCGAGGTCGCCCCGGTCGCGGCCCCGCGCGATCTTGATCTTCACGCGCCGGTAACCCTCGGCGACCGCTTCGGCGGCCCGGGCGGCCAGGATCGGCGGACTGTCCTGCAGTCCGAGTGAGATCCCTGTGGGTACGGCAGCGCGGCTGCCACCGAGCGCCGCCGAGAGCGACACGCCGGCGCGGGTGGCCGCGAGATCCCACGTCGCCATCTCGACCGTGGCCTTCGCCATCCGATGTCCCCGCAGTCCCGCCTCGAGCACCGCATGGACGCGCGGAGGATCGTCGTATCGGTCGGCCAGGACGTGCGGCGCGATCCAGTGGGTGATGGCGAGCCACGCCGTATCGACCGTCTCCGCGGAGTAGTAGGGTGCCTCCCCGGCGACACACTCCCCCCAGCCGGCCGCGCCGTCGCGATCCACCACGCGTGCCAGGAGGATCCGGCGATGGTGGGTCGCTCCGGACGAGATGCGAAACGGTTCCTTGAGCGGCAGGGCGATCTCGCGGAGTTCGATCGCGGCCAGGTCGATCATGCTAGACCCCGTTGCGCCACGAGTACGTACCGTCCGCGGTGGCCCGGTGCTCCTCGGTGGAAGTCGGTCACGTGATAGCCGCGCGCCAGGTAGTGCTCGAACACGGCTCGGGTGAGGCCCCGCCACTCGATCGCGCGGAGCGGATCGCGCCGCTTGACCGCCTGAATGTCGAACGGGATCTCGACGAGCAGCGGCGAGGTATCGGGCAGGGAGACGGCGGACTCCGCCGTGAGCGTGATGACCGAACCCGTCCGATCCTCCTTGGCGGCCGGGGTCACGGACCCGCCGGCGAGATTCCACGCGACCACGAACCGGTCGCTGCCGATCACGGCGTCCGTCCGGCTCATGGGATTGTCGCCGTACATGTCCCTCACGTATTCGATCACGGTGGCGCCGAGACAATGCAGATTGAGGTGGGCGTTCCGGGCGACCAGCGGGTCGAAGGACCAGTAGGCTGTCTCCACGCCCATCTTCCGGAGGTGTGCCCGCTGTGCGGCCTTGAGCCGGCGTCCGACTCCCCGATTCCGCCACTCGTCACGGACGGCGAGCATGTGCGACCAGTGAGCCGGCCGGCCGTCGCGGATCCCGGTGATCCCGAACAGGAAGCCGACGAGCTCGCCGCGCGGATTGAAGGCGCCGAGCGTGAGTCCACCGACCTTCTGGACGACCATCAGCACCGCGGGCGCCACCAGTTCGCGGAAGTCGTCCCCCCAGGTGTCCCGCTGGAGTTGCACACACTGCATCAGCTCGTCCTCGCGAACGAGCGGCCGGATGACGGGCACCCCACCTGGAGCCTCCGCGCGCGGTTCGTCCTGGGAATGTCGGTCGCGTGGCATGGGCCGTTCCTGGTGCGGTCGCAGCATTCGTCTCGATAGTATCACGTCGCCGACGCCGGCGGTATGGACGGAGGGCGCCGGGCATCTCGGGATCGGCGCGCGTCAGCGGAGCGGCCGGATCTCGACGCGGTCCGATCCGAGCAGGGGGATCAGCAGCCGATCGCGGGTCGCGTCGTAGCCGATGTCCGCCGGAGTGGCCACGTCCGCGACGACGGTGTCGTAGCGAACGCCACCGGACAGGCCGAACACGGCCCGTCCCTCCCAGCTGGAAATCAGGTACTGCCCGTCGCGGGTCACGACGATGCCGTCGAGCCTCCCGGCCGGGGGCGCCGGGAAGCCACTGATCTGCCCGGATTCGGGGTCCACGTAGATGACCCGACCGGTGCCGTGCGTCACGATGAACAGGCGTCCCTCGTGCGTCACGATGCCGCTGGGCCGCCCCAGAGCCGCCCCCCGGACCAGCGCGACGGGCACGCCGCTCGGATCGAAGCGGTACACGGCGTCGCGCCCCGTCGGTTCCGGTCCCTCGGGACCGGCGCGAAGGCCGGAATCGGTCACGTACACGGTGCCAGTCTCGTCGACGGTGATGTCCTTCAGGTAGGATGCCGCTCGGACGTCCCACGTGTCGATGCTCGAGCCGTCCACCCTGCTGAAGAGGCGGACGGCGTCGATGTCGGCCACGAACAGCGTATCGCCACGGATCGCCAGCCCGTTCGGGGCGTGCAGCGTGGTTCCCCCGGCCGAGCCGTCGATCCAGATGAGCTCCCGGACCGTGCCATCCGGGGCCAGGCGCGAGATGAAGCCGTTGCGGTCCTTGGCGAAGGGATCCCCGTTGACGTTCGAAACGAGGTAGGCGTCAGCGACGGGATCGTGCAGCACGGATGCCGGCGCGTGGAGACCGATGCCCGCGACCGTGATCGGCAGGTCCGGCGGTGGGGCCGGCGACCTCTCACAGGACGCCAGCCCCGCGGCCACCGCGCAGGCGACGGCGAGTGTGGACCGGTGCGCCCTCGTCGGGTCCGGCCCGCGCACGTTCAGCCGGCCAGCCCGCCGAATACGGAGGACAACGCGGCGAATCCCAGGTTGACCAGGATCCACAGCGTGACCACGATCCCCAGCGGTCCCGTCAGGCTCTTCGCGCCGGTCCGGATCTGATTGCCGAGGCCGAGCAGGACGATATTCCACGCGCCGAACGGGGTGAACTGCACCCCGAGGTCGTGCAGGAATCCCTCCTTGAACAGGAAACCCAGGGACAGCTGCATCTCCTCGAGGCCGGCGAATCGCGCCAGCAGGACGAGCAGCACGATCCCCAGGAGTTGCGGGATGAAGGCGTGGGTCGCGATCGCCAACTCGTCCTTGTACCGCATGGGCTCGCTGCCGTACGCATTGAACACCAGGAGCAGCACGCCCGCGACCACGAGCAGGGAGACTGCCTGCGCCGCGATGACCGAGCCGGCCATGGTTGCCCGCCGCACGGTGCTGGCCGCGTTCTCCAGCATCTCGAGCCGCTGCGCCTCGGTGAACCGCTCGGGGGCGCGCTCGGCGAGCATGTCGGCAGTTCGCTCAGCCTGGCCTCGGAGCACCGACTCCGGCGTGCCGAACGCGAACACGACACCGACGATCGCGATGAGGAAGAAGGGCACGAGTGCGCGCGGACGCGCGGCAAGCTGCCGGAAGACCTCGACCGGCTCGTCGATCACGCGGAACGCCAGCCACCACGGTCCCTTCACGTCGTTTCCCGTCTCAACCCCTGTCATGGTGCCTCCTTCGCTCCATTGGATGTCGTCGGATCTATCGGCACGCGATCCCCTGGGCGTAGGGCCCGGCCACGGATCGATTCACCACCCGCACGCGCGCCGCCACCCATTCGGGTTCGACCTCGCCCCGGCCCACGACCGCATAGCGGGTGGACCCCCTCAGCAGGAGGCCGGTGATGCGGGGTCGCAGGTCGACGTCGACGTCGAAACACCCGTTCGGGGGGCGCACATCCACCCGCAGCGTCCGCCGCGGACGCTGCTCCAGCGACGGGTACACGCGGTATCCCGCGACCGTCGTCAGGCCCGGGTCCGGGCCTTGGGCCATCTCCCGGGGGACGCCGAGCAGCGCGAGGGCGCCTCGGACGGTCTGCTCCGGCTCCCCGATCACCAGGCCCCGCCAGGCGCGATTCGGCAGGCTGAACGTAATCGCGTAGATGACGTCGTTCAGCGCGTCGACGGCCAGCGCGGTTCCGTAGTCGTAGCGGGCCAGCTGCGGCGCGTCGGGGGCCGCTCGGGGGGGCTGCGTCCCGAGGATCGCGAAGGCCGTCGTAATCGGCGTCCCGGTTTCGAGCGGGAGCGGGCGAAGGTCACCGACGGCCGCGGGCGGATCGGGTGCCTCGACGTAGCGGGGGCCGGAGACGAGGACCAGCACGATCAGCAGCACCGCGATCGAGGCGGTCCCGAACGCCACGAAACGCCGTGCGCGCACGATGCGCAGCAGTCTGTCGAGCGCGGTGGGGGGGGCGGGGGGTGGGGCGACCGGTTCGCGCAGCGCCTGGAAGATCTCCACCACCGGCGCGCCCTTCGGGGCCGGCGGTTCCTCGAGTCCGCGGGCGACCCGTGCGACGCGCGCCAGCTCACGCATCACGTCGCTCTCGGCGGCTCCCCCTTCGCGTTCCCGCGCGCACGCCGGACAGCCGCGCGGGTTCTCGTCGTTGAAGGGGATCTTGTGGATCGGACAGCGCACGATGGGCACGGGGTCCCCGCTAGATCTTGGGCAGCGTGACGCCGCGCTGCGCCTGGTACTTGCCCGCCCGGTCGGCGTACGACACGGCACAGATGTCGTGCTCGTCCGCCTCGAAGAACAGCACCTGCACGATGCCCTCCTCGGCGTAGATCTTGGCGGGGAGCGGCGTGGTATTCGAGATCTCGAGGGTGACGTGGCCTTCCCACTCCGGCTCGAACGGCGTCACGTTGGTGATGATCCCGCACCGGGCGTAGGTGCTCTTCCCGACGCAGATCGTGAGCACGTCGCGCGGGATCCGGAAATACTCGACCGAGCGCGCGAGCGCGAAGGAGTTCGGCGGGATGATGCACACGTCTCCCTCGAACTCGACGAAGGAGCGCGGATCGAAGCGCTTCGGATCGACCACCGCCGACAGGACGTTCGTGAAGATGCGGAACTCCCGCGCGACGCGCATGTCGTAGCCGTAGGACGACACCCCGTAGCTGATCACACCCTCCCGGACCTGGGCCTCCGCGAACGGTTCGATCATGCCGTGGGTGAGCGCCCTCTCGCGAATCCATCGGTCCGACTTGATCGCCATGGACCAGTCCGTAGGTCGAGGTGGTGAGACCGGGCAGGGGTCGCCGACCCTGCCGATGGCCGTCCGCCGCAGGGCTTCGGAAAGATACGTAACCATTGTTCGGGCGCCACCTTACTTTGCTTGACACCCCTTGAGAAGCATAGGTAACTTCCGGCGCCACGACACGCGAATTTCATGCGGGAGCGCATCACCGTGCTTCAGGAATATACGCCTCTCGTGATTCTGATCGGCCTCGTGGTGGTCACCGCGGCCGCCATCATCGGGTTGTCTCACATCGTGCTTCGGGAGCGCCCGAGCCCCATCAAGAAGACGCCGTACGAGTCGGGCATGCCGCCGCTGGGGGGCACCCGCGAGCGCTTCAGCGTCAAGTTCTACCTCATCGCCATGCTGTTCATCGTCTTCGACATCGAGACGGTGTTCATGATTCCGTGGGGCGTGTCGTTTGGCACGCTCGGACTGTTCGGCCTCGTGGAGATGTTCATCTTCGTGGTCATTCTGCTCGTCGGATTCGTGTATGTGTGGCGGAGAGGGGCGCTCGAATGGGATTAGGACGGGTCGATGACGCCGGCGGGGCCGGCGCGGGCAGGGCGGTGGTGGGGCAAGTTTCTCCGAACTGGGTCACGACGCGGCTCGACTTCCTGGTCAACTGGGCTCGCTCCAACAGCATGTGGCCGATGCCCTTCGGGACGGCGTGCTGTGCGATCGAGTTCATGGCGACCGCGGCGAGCCGGTACGACCTCTCGCGGTTCGGCATGGAGCGCATGGGCTACACGCCACGCCAGGCGGACGTGCTCATTTGCGCGGGACGCCTCCCCTTCAAGCTGGCGCCGGTGATTCGGCGGATCTACGAGCAGATGCCCCAGCCCAAGTGGGTCATCTCGATGGGGGCATGTGCGTCCTCGGGCGGCATCTTCGATACCTACGCCATGACGCAGGGGATCGACACCGTCGTGCCGGTCGACGTGTACGTGCCCGGCTGCCCGCCCCGTCCTGAGGGGCTGCTGTACGGCATTCTGCTCCTGCACAAGAAGGTCATGGGGGAGACGATGGCCGATGCGGAATTGCGAAAGGAGCGGTGGCTCGAGCCCGGCCAGTTGCGGATACCCGCGAGACTGGTCGACGAGCTGTCCGAACCGTTCGGCAACTCGATCCAACAAACCCGTTCCGCGTAGATCCCGTGAACCCGACTGTCGAGTCTCTGCGGCGCGCGTTCGGCACCAAGATTGAACGCGCGCTCGTTTCGTGTGGCCAGACCGTGGTGTATGTCGACCGCGTGAGCGTCCGAGAGATCCTGCGGTGGCTGAAGGAGACGCCGGAGGAGGACTACGACTTCCTGGTCGACGTGACGGCGGTGGAGTATCGCGATCCGGAGCCGCCGCTGGAGGTGGTCTACCAGCTGCGATCGCTGAAGCGCGGAGCCGAGCTGCGCGTCAAGGCCGAGCTGCCCAAGGATCGCGCCCTGGAAGTCGACTCGGTCGTGCCGCTGTGGCGGGCGGCGGACTGGCTGGAGCGGGAGGTGTACGACATGTTCGGCATCACCTTCCGTGACCATCCCGACCTGCGGCGTCTCCTGATGTGGGAGACGTATGCGGAGGGGTACCCGCTGCGGAAGGATTTCCCGCTCCGCGGCCGGTTCTCGCGGGCCGAGCAGGTGCGTCAGGCACTGGCCGCGAACCCCGAGGCGCACTACTCGCTGGAGGAACTGTCGATCGCGCAGCGGCAGTACGACCTGCCGTCGGACATGCGCGAGCGGCTCGAGCGGGGCGAGCGGGGCACGGTCCCCGAGCCGGGGAGGCGGGACGATGGGTGAGAAGCGAACGGTCGAGCTCGATCTGGCGACGACGGGGGCCGATGCCGCCGGCCGTCCGGTCCGGGTCCCCCTGGGCGTGTCGGGTACCGGGGAGCCGGACTTGGCCGCCGAGCACATGCTGCTGAACGTCGGGCCGCAGCACCCCGCGACGCACGGGGTCTTGCGGCTGGTGGTCGAGCTGGACGGCGAAGTCGTGCGGCGCGTCGTCCCCCACATCGGGTATCTCCACTCCGGGTTCGAGAAGCTCGGGGAGTACCGCTTCTACAATCAGATCATCCCGCTCACCGATCGCACCGACTACCTCGCGCCGATGGCGAACAACGTCGGACTCGCCATGGCGGCCGAGCAGCTCATGGGCATCGAGATCACCGAGCGCTGCAAGGTGCTGCGGGTCGTGGCGTGCGAGATCAGCCGGATCATATCGCACCTGGTGTGGCTCGGCACGACGGCGATCGACATCGGGGCCTTCACGCCGTTCCTCTGGACGTTCCAGGAGCGGGAGAAGGCCTACAACCTCCAGGAGGCGTGGACCGGCGCGCGGCTGACCACCTCTCTCACGCGGGTCGGCGGCATGATGGCGGACGTCCCCGACGGATTCGTCGAGGCCCTGCGCACGTTTTGCCGTGAGTTCCCCCCGGTGCTCGACGAAGTGGACCGGCTCCTGACGCGGAACGCGATCTGGATCTCCCGGACGCAGGGCATCGGGCCGATGACGTCCGAGGAGGCCGTCAACTACGGACTGTCGGGGCCGATGCTCCGGGCCAGCGGCGTCCCGTACGACGTCCGGAAGGACCGACCGTACCTCGACTACGAGACGTACGACTTCGACGTTCCCGTTGGCGAGCACGGCGACGTGTACGACCGGTATCTCGTACGGATGGAGGAGATGCGGCAGTCGGTGCGCATCATCGAGCAGGCGCTCGATCGGCTGCCGGACGGACCGCTCAACGCGCAGGACCCGCGGGTGATCCTGCCGCCCAAGAGTGCGGCGATGAACGACATGGAGTCCATGATCTTCCATTTCAAGCAGGTGATGGAAGGCGTGCGGGCTCCCGTCGGCGAAGTCTACTTTGCCATCGAGAACGGGAAGGGAGAGCTTGGCTACTACTTCGTCTCGGACGGGACGGCCAAGCCGGTGCGGTGGCGGATTCGCCCACCTTCGCTCCTCAACATCGCGGCACTGCCGAAGATGGCCGAGGGGCATCTCTTCGCAGATCTGATTGCGATCAACGCCAGTGTGGACATCGTGATGGGTGAAATCGACCGCTGAGCGAGTGGCGGCGGCGATTCAGGAGGCAAGGGGCGACGCGATGCACGAAACGACCACGTATGAGCCCGTCTTCACGGGCGACCGCCTCGAGCGGCTCGAGGAGATCCTGACACGCTATCCGGATCGGCAGGCCGGGGTGCTGCCGGCGCTGTGGATGGTGCAGGAGACCCGCGGGTGGATTTCGGATGCGGCGATGGCGGAGGTGGCCGGGGTGCTGGGGCTGACGCCCGCCTACGTGAAGGGCGTGGTCACGTTCTACACGATGTACCATCAGCATCCGGTGGGGAAGTTCTTCGTGCAGGTGTGCACCACGACGCCGTGCAACATCTGTGGCGGCGAGGATGTGGTACGGGCGTTTCTCACCCATACCGGGTGTGGCGAACTGGGCGCTACGTCACCGGATGGCCGATACACCGTGATCGAGGTCGAGTGCCTCGGTGCGTGCGGATTCGCCACTCCCGTGATGATCAACGACGACTTCATCGAGAGCGTGACTCCGGAGCGGGTACCGGAGCTGCTGGAGAAGTACCGATGAGCGGGACGCAGACGCGACGGGGCCGGGTCGGGGAGAGGGGGGCGTAATGGGCTACCCCCACAAGCCACATCCCAAGGAGACGGTGGTGTTGAGCGAGCACTTCGGGGATCCGGAGGCTCGCACCTACGACGGCTGGGTGAAGCGCGGCGGGTATCAGGCGCTCGAGAAGGCGCTGGCCCTGGATCCGCAGGCCGTGATCGACGAAGTCAAGCTCTCGGGGCTGCGCGGGCGGGGCGGCGCGGGCTTCCCGGCCGGCGTGAAGTGGGACTTCATGCCGAAACAGAAGTCCAGGCCGCACTACCTCTGCTGCAACGCCGACGAGTCCGAGCCCGGCACGTTCAAGGACCGGGAGATCATGCGGTGGACGCCGCATGCGCTCATCGAGGGATGTGCCATCGCGGCCCATGCCATCCGCGCCGAACGGGTCTACATCTACGTCCGCGGGGAGTTCACGGAGCCGATCGCGGTCCTCGAGCGGGCGCTGGCGGAGGCGTACGCCCGCGGCGCGCTCGGGAAGAACGTCATGGGAACGGGCACGTCCATCGACGTCCACGTGCACCGGGGAGCGGGCGCGTACATCTGCGGGGAAGAGACCGCGCTGATGAACTCGATCGAGGGCCGGCGCGGCAACCCGCGGATCCGGCCG
>Ga0209536_100011540_pt1 | contig 12926 bp, 6 predicted proteins | sample DeeMarSeWOR28_12_FD_187461 | JGI IMG/M metagenome (GOLD analysis project Ga0209536, IMG submission 187461) | Marine sediment microbial communities from White Oak River estuary, North Carolina - WOR-2-8_12 (SPAdes) (version 2) | ecosystem: Environmental > Aquatic > Marine > Intertidal zone >...
AAAGTATCGCCTATGGCACATTTACGGGAGTAAAAATGTACTTGGACACATTCATCGCATTGCTCCGTGGCATTAACGTCGGCGGCCACAACAAAATCCCGATGCCCGAACTCCGCTCGATATGCGCCGACCTTGGTTGGGATGACGTTCAAAGCTATATCCAGAGCGGGAACCTAGTATTCAAGGCCAGCACAACACCGGCAAATCTTGAAGGTGAGCTGGAACGAGCGATCGAGCGCCGGTTTGGCCTATCGATCCCGGTCATCGTCCGTGCTGGAGCGGACTGGTCGGCTTACATTAAGGGGAACCCATATCCTCAGGCATCCCAAAGTGAGCCGAACCTGGTGATGCTTACCCTCTCAAAGGCTCCGCCGAACCAGGATGCCGTGGATGGGCTTCGGGAGCGTGCACTCAACAACGAGCGCATCGTTCAAGTAGGCGACGCCCTCTGGATCCATTACAAAGGCGGCGTCGGGAAGTCGAAGCTATCACCAGCGCTACTCGATCGGCTTGTCGGCTCTCCTGTGACCGCGCGTAACTGGCGCACCGTGCTCAAACTCGACGAGTTAGCACATAAATCTGTGTCCGAGAAGTGAAGTGGATGGTTTACTTCCGGATGGCCAGCCGCATAGTCCGAGGCGGTAGGCTTATCGAACCCAACGATTTGATGAGGTGTGTTATTGAAACAAATTACCGAATGCTTTCAATGAAATTGTTATGACCTAAAAAAGCCAAACAAATGGAGGGATCTTTATGACAGCTCAAAACACCGCAATTTCAACTTTGCCCGATCGGTCAGTCTTAATCGCCTTTCTTATGTTTATTGTTGTCGGTGGAGGTGCCTCAGTTGCCATTCGCGTGACCTATGGGGAATTAGCTCCTTTTTGGGCGGCCGCATCCCGTTTTGGATTAGCCGCGCTAGCATTTTGGGTAATGGTTATTATTGAGAAACTCCCTCTACCGAAAGGGCGAGCATTGTTAGGAGCGCTAATCTTTGGTACCTTGACCGTTGGCTTGGCTTTTATTTTGATCGCCTGGGGCCTCGTGGAAACGCCAGCCAGCATTTACCAGATTTTAATGGCCTTGGTGCCGCTTTTTACCCTATTTCTTTCTGCCTTACACGGGATCGAATCGATCACCAGGCGAGGTTTATTTGGTTCGCTATTGGCCGTCGTAGGGATTGCGATAACCGTCGGCGGAGCTTCCACAATGGATCTATCTTTACCTCATATCGCCGCGATTCTTATTGCGGCGGTTTTTGTCGCCGAAGGTGGGGTGATGATCAAAAAATTCCCACCGAATCCCCCAATCATGACAAATGCTATTGGGATGACGACGGGTGCAATCATCCTGGGGATCACCTCGTTGGTCAGTGGAGAAGTATGGAATATACCTACTCAAACAAATACCTGGGTTGCCTTCATCTATCTGGTCGTCTTCGTCACAATCCTCGCGTTTATGCTCTACATGTTCGTGCTAAGTAGATGGACTGCTTCGGGAACATCCTATGGTTTTGTCTTGGTGCCCCTGGTAACAATTGTCGTGGCATCGACATTAGCCGGAGAGGAAATCACTTTAAACTTCCTGATTGGCGCCGCGTTTGTGCTGGCGGGTGTGATCATCGGCGCCCTTTTGCCCTCAAAAACAAAACCCGCTATCGTTGAGGAATGCAAGGATCGCTCAGGACAGGTTTTACCTCGCTGCCTTTGAGAGATAAATGCTGTCAAGGAAATCATCACAGCACTAACCCTCGAAGGCCTTCAAAAAGCCGGTGTGATTTGAAAAGATGTTTCATACAATCCCAAACCCAATTAGAGAAAGGATGCAGTACCTCGAAGAAATTGATGCCCGCGATAGAGCGGATGGAACTCCCCAATCTCGTCGAATGCGGCAGATCCCACCAGAGACCGGCCGGTTTTTAGCCTTACTCTTGGCCAATGCTCCTTTAGGTCAAGTGCTCGAGATCGGCACCAGTGCTGGCTACTCCACCTTGTGGTTATCATTGGCTTGCCGGGCAACTGGGAGGACGATTACAACATTTGAAATCTCGGAAAACAAGGCCCGCCTGGCGCAAGAGACTTTCGAAGTGGCCCAGATTGACGATATCGTTGAATTAATTGAAGGGGATGCACGTCAACAATTGGCAAATTATAAAGATGTGGCTTTTTGTTTTTTGGATACAGAGAAAGATATCTATGAAGAGTGTTACCAAGCGGTTATTCCCAACCTGGTTAGTGGGGGATTGTTGGTGGCTGATAATGCCATCAGCCATCAGGATGAACTTCAACCGCTGATCGATCAAGCTCTGAACGACAACCGCGTCGATGCCATGGTGGTTTCTGTTGGGAAGGGTTTATTGGTGAACAGAAAGATTTGATGCGATTTCCGGCCGGTTAAGGAACGATTGGCGAAGATCAGGATCTTCGATGCCATCGGCAATTTCGGTGACTATCTCTTGGGCTTCCCTCCTCAGCGGATCGGCTTCATCTTCTTCCAGCAGGTTGGCCAGGGCTAATAGCGTTTTCCACAAGACTCTTTTGTTACCCATTTCCCGTGTCCGGACACAGGCATTTTCCAACACAGCCCGAGCTTTTTCAGGTTGGGGTGGGTTCACCAATAACAAAGCTTTTGCCCAAAGCAGGACCGCATCGCCCCAGTACCAATAGCAGCCCATGGCTTCTTGCTCAGCAGTCATCCTCTCCAAAAACGCCAAGGCTTGCTCGAATTGTTGCCTAGCAAACAGTAATTCCGCATAGGCAAGAAAAACCGGCATCTTCAGCGGAATTAATTTTTCTTGCTTGATATCAAGATCTAGTTCGCGCCAGATATTCTCGGCTTCCGACAATTCCTCCAGGTATATATACAGCCTGGTCAACTCTGCCAAAAACATGATCCGGAATATTGGACCGGCGACATCAACCTGATCTCGTACAGCTTCAAATCGGGCAGGAATCGCGCTAGCAGCGTCCAATTCGACGTAGATATAACTGAGAGCAGGCAGGATCATAATCTCATGTTGGACGGCTTCCGATTTCGAAATAACACTCTCCCAACCCTCTAAGGCCCGACCAAACTTACCATGCTCTGCATGTACTGCACTCAGCCGGAAGATCCCATCGTCGATGCCAAATCTGTTGTTGATAGACCGGGCAATTCTCAACCCTTCTAAAGCCGCATCCTTGGATAACTCTAAGTTTCCAGAAAAAAAATTCATTCCAGAATAACCACTTAGATTGTCACATAACAAAGGTAGGTTACCTGATTCCTCAAACAAGGGCCGAGCTTCGGCTATGAGGGGCAAACCCTCACGGATTTGGCCGTTAAAACCCATAATTCGACCCAGATCATTTAAGATGTAGGGTAACTGTTCGGTGAGCTGGTGTCGCCGGGCTAAAGCCAGGGCCTGTTGGCCGTAGCTAGCCCCGGCATCTAGATCACCCAAAGCAAAGGCATGCACTAACATCAGACTCCACAGGATCTTGGTTTCGGCAGCAAAATCGTCCAATTTGCGGGCCAGGGCAATCGCTTCTTCGGCCAAGGGTAAGCCCAATTTAGGATCAAAGACCGGTGAAAACGTAGAGTGGACGATGGTTCGAGCCAACAATGCTGCCATTTTTAAGGTATCGTCCTCTCGATCCGTGGCCACTCTTTCCAGTTCGGCGTAACCTTCCAAAACATCGTCATAGGAATTGATCAGTTCATATGCCCGGCCGCGCCGCAGAAATAAATGGATGAGTTCGTCCTTATCGGCGGTCAAGGGATCAATCAAAGTCAGAGCCTGGCTATAATGTTCGATGGCTTCGGAGAGGGCAAACAAGCGAAATGCGACGTCTCCGGCTAAGGTATAGTAGCGAACAGCACGGACCTCATCTGATGCTTCTTTGAAGTGACGGGCCAAGGTTGCCGCATGTTCCTCCAAATGGTCAACGAAAAGCTCTTCTATCACTTCCCCTACCATTCGGTGATATTCACGCCGTAGCTTTAGAAGGATGGTCCGGTAAGCCGCCTCTTGAGTGAGGCCATGACGGAAGATGTACTCAAGTTCCGGAATACGGGCCACTTCGCGAATGAGATCGGCATACTGTAATGTGGTAAGGTGCTCGTTCAATTCACCCGATAGGGCCGGCCCTTGGCCATTTCTACCCGGTGTTTGTAAGGCTAAGACCCGTTCTAACACCCGATAGTAGAAATTGCGACCAATCAAGGAAGCTATCTGCAAAACCTGCCGGGGTTGTTCCTCAAGTTGGTCAATGCGAGTCGTGAGCAAGGCCTGGAGATTTTCAGGAATTTCAACGCCAGATCCATCTTTCCTAGCTACCCAATGTGCCCCGCTCTCATCCCGCACAACATCACCAGCATCGATGAGCGTTCGGATGACTTCTTCGACGAAAAAGGGATTCCCTTCGGACTTAGCCATGATGTTTTCACGCAGCGAGACAGGCAAATCGGCGATGGTTAGCAAACTATCGATCAACTTATTGCTATCTTCTGCAGTTAACGGCCGTAAGTTTAATTCAATGGTTCGATGGGCATACAAATCAGTTGCCACCTGTGTTAATTTCCATCCTGGTGCGTAGCGATCCGGCCTCAAGGCGCAAATAAATAGAATAGGCAATTCATTGCAAAGCTTGAAGAGATGTTTTAGGAGATCAATAGATGCCGAATCGGCCCAATGCAGATCGTCACAAACTAACACTATGGGAGAGATGCTGGCCTGATGGCGCCATAGAGCTTCAGTGACAACATAGAGCTGGCCTTTGAAGCTCTCCCCTTCTAATGGAGGGCGACCGTCTAGACTATTTAAACCAAAAAGCGATTCAAAAACCTGGCGAAATTGAGACTGATTATCTTGCGGCAACGTGCCCACAAGCGTCGCCAACTTGTTGCGCACTGATTCCGAAGGATCATTAGGTTTAATATCGCACATATTCTGGGCCAACCGTTGAATGAGACTATACGGTTGGGCCGATTCGTATGAAAGAGAGACGGTTTCGTACCATTGGGGATCAGGGTTTGGGGGCTGGGGATCGGAGTTGGTTTCTGGAGATTTTAACTCGGTAATAATTTCTTCATTATCGACCCACAATGAATTCACTTGGATGGCAGACTTTTGATCCCCGATGCCCAATGCCCGATCCCAATTCTCTGAATATAGCTCTTGAATGAGACGGCTTTTACCTAAACCAGCTTCACCAATAAGAAAGACGATCTGGCCAACACCCTTCCGAACACCCTCAGCCGCCTTAACTAACTTTGACCATTCTGATTTTCGGCCGATGAGGGGTGCTTCTAGGCCTTCGATCCCGCGTAGCCGGCCAGGGACAGCCTTGCGCCCCAGAACGCGGAAAGCAGGCACTGGTTTTTCCTTTCCTTTAACCTCGATACTCTTTAAATCCTCGAATTCAAATAAGGGAGCGACTAAACGATAGGTATCTTCGGCTACCTGCACCGTGCCAGGGGCGGTTGTTTGTTCCATTCGGGCTGCCAGGTTAATGGCGTCGCCCATTGCCGTATACTCCATCCGTAAATCAGAACCAACTGTACCCACGACGACCATGCCGGTATTGATACCAACCCTGACTTCGATATTGATCCCATATCGTTGGTCGATGGATCTTTGATAAGATTTGAAGCCAGCCACGATATCCAATCCAGCCAGGATTGCCCGTTGGGGATCATCTTCATGGGCGATTGGCGCGCCAAAGAAAGCTAAAATGCCATCGCCCATCAGGCGGGCGACGGTGCCCTCGTATTTATAGACCGGCCGGATCATATGCTCGAAGGCGCCGTTAATGATCTCTGTCCACTCCTCAGGATCGAGTTGTTCGGCTGCGGCTGTTGAGCCCTGAATGTCACAGAAAAGCATGGTAACCACCCGTCTTTCGCCAACCATTTCCCCTTGAACGCGCGCCGCTCGAATCTTGTTTTCCAATTCTTGGGGAATGAACCGTTGCAATGAGTCTAGCCTTTCTCTTGATGGTCTGCCCTCAAAATGTTCGGGTTGGGAAGGGGGTTCGGCTTCTGCTGTCGATTGACCCGGTATTGAACGATCTAAATATAGCGATGAATGATCATTGTATGTATTTCGTGAAGACTCATAAACTGAGCGATCGCTGGACCAACTCGATCCTTGAAACCAGCTAAATTGGGCTCTCGGGGCAAGGGCGAGTCCACAATTGTCACAAAAGTCGGACTCATCCCCTATCGTTTCTTGACAGCGGGGGCAACGGTCGACCAGAAGCAGGCCACAGCGTTTGCAAAAGTTTGCCCGCAACCGATTAAGCGATTGACAATTCGGGCAATTTTTCATTTTTGGGCTTCCAAAAGCCGGCGAACATCCGGCAATTTGAGAAAAGTGGCGCGATCTTCGTCAACGATAATGGAGTCGGCGAGCGTTGCCAGAATGGCGCGAGCCCGATCTCTTGTAGATACAGCCTGCTCAGCTTTGTCAAGTCGCTCCAGTGCATCCGCCTGGGAATCCAGAATCTGCCAAAGGGTAGGCTGTGTTGACAATTCTTCTGCCTCGCGACAGGCTTCATACAAGGTATCGTTAGCCTCCCTTGGTCGATCTAAAGCTAGTAATGCCTTCGCTTTGAGCATCATGGCATCACTGCGAAATTGCCTGACATGAAACCGCTCCAGATAATCAAGCAAATCGTCGGCACGGCTGGTCGCTAAATCAGGTCGTTCCTCAACCAAACAGAACTTAATCTCGGCCAGTCTTACTTCAACGGAAGAAAAAGTCGGCGTAGGAGGCAAGTCTAAATCTATATTATCCAGGCAATTTTGCAAGGCTTCACGGGCAGAGGATTGGTCTCCGGCAACAAGATAAAGCAGGCTCATCAACCCCCAAGGATAACCTTGAAAATACAGCAAATGTTTTTCGAATAACTTCATTGCTCGCCGGCAAAGGGAAAGCCCAGTTTCAGTTGCACCGACTAAAATGCAGTAGTTGGCTTTGGCCAGGAGGCTCACGGCAAGCATCCTCTCCGCTTGGGCTATCTCGCTAAACTCAATGGATCCATTCAAGGCTGTAAGTGCATCGCCCCAGCTACCGTTGATCAAATGTATTAACCCCCGATAATATAGACTACCCGCCAATCCCCAATTATTTTCGATGGAATGATTGATTTTTTCCGCCTCATTCATAAGGACCGAGGCTGAGTCATTTTTACCGATTAAAAAATGAAAGGTTGACGAATTTGTTAGGTTTAAGGCGAGCAAGGGCAGGTTATTGCCATCCCGCAAGAGGATGCGGCTTTCCTCCAGGACCTGTAAAGATTCGTCAAGTCGCCCAAGACCAAAATAGGTGGTGCCCAAATCATTGAGGATGGGACCTAATTCGACGGTTAAATCGGATTCTCGGGCCACCTTCATGGCCGCTTCTCCATGTTTTACAGCCTGGTCAAATTGGAAACTGGCCCATAGATAATATAGCATTAAGTTCCAATGGATTTTGGCTTCCGCGGAACTTTCGCCTAATTCGTGGGCTAAATTTAGGGCATCTTCGGATAACTGCAGGCTGATTTCGGCATCGAATACCTGGCTGGGGATACTATGAATGGTGGCCTGAGCCGTTTTAGCCGCTAATTCCAAGCGCTTATCATCCCGATCCTGGGCCAGTTGCAGCATGGCTTCGTAGTTTTCCAACGAATCTTCGTAACGGGATAACAACTCTAAGGCGCGGCCTCGCCTCAAGAATAATGCTTCCAACTTTTCGTAATCAGGATCTACGCTCTCGATATAGTCCAGAGCTCGGGTATAATGATCGAGCGCCTCAATATTGGCAAATAGTCGGGCTGCTGAATCGCCAGCCATAAGATAATAATCAAAGGCTTTTTCCTGAAGTTCGCCTTCGGCAAAATGATAAGCTAATAGAGGTACTAGTTCGCCCAACTGATCCGGAAACAGTTCCTCTAATGCCTGGCCTACACGTCGATGGAGCTCCCGGCGGCGTTTTAATAAAATCGTCTGGTAAGCGACTTCTTGTGTGAGAGGATTACTAAATTTATACTCGAGTTCCGGCAGACGAGACGCTTCTCGAATCATTTCCAATCGTAGCAACATGTTTAGCTGACGCTCGATTACCTGCGCAGTCTCCTGGCTTTGTACCTCGATGGCCTCCAGCACCCGTCGGTAGAAGGAACGACCGATAACAGCCGCTGTTTGCAATATTTGCCTGGTTTCCTCTTCTAAACGGTCAATTCGGGCTGATAATAACGACTGTAAGCTATCGGGGATATCGATTTGCTGGCCATTACCTTTAGCGCGCCAGTAAAGCATTTTTTGACCGTCTTGTTCGATCTCCTCGGCCACCAGCGCCTGGCTGTCGATGAGGCTACGGACCACCTCTTCAACAAAGAATGGGTTGCCGCCAGCACTCTCTAGAATGCGCGCACGTAAGCTCTGAGGGATATCGGTATTGATCAATAATCCATCGATCAGCTCGTTCACCTGTTTATCCGAGAGTGGCCGCATGGTGATTTCGGTATACAGGTGGTGGAATTCCTCATCGGCCGTCGTCTTAATTCGCCAGACTGGTCCACTTCTCTCCGGCCGGAAAGCGCATACCAACACCAATGGTATCTCGGCCGTCAGGGGGAAGAGATGCAACAGCAATTCGATAGATGCCGGATCACTCCAGTGAATGTCGTCAAAGACAAGAACGGTTGGTTGCCGAGAGAAGCGCTGTCGCCAGAGGACTGGCATCATTTCATATAACTCCCGTTTAAAAGCCTCACCTTCTAATCTTGCTTCGCCATCGCTTTCCAGATCAAACATTGCTTCAAATACTCGTTGGGCTCGATGTCCGTTTGACTCGTCGAATTGATGGCGTAGGTTTGCCAGTTTTTCTTGCACCTGCTCGGCCGAATCGCCAGGGCTCATGTTGTTGAGACGGCGGATGAGACGCTGGAAGGGAGCATAGGGCTGGTTGGTTTCATAGGAAAGAGATGCCGTCTCAATCCAGTCGAGTGATTGGTCATTCCCAAGCGATCGTTTAGCCTCATAAATCAGTCGGCTCTTGCCTAGGCCAGCTTCGCCAATCACACAGACGATATGGCCTACCGCCTGCTGAACTGTAGAAAGTATATCCTGGAGAGCTGAAAGTTCGATGTCTCTTCCAACCAGGGTTTCATGTAAACCCTCGATCCCCCGTTGCCGGCCGGCTTTTGCTTTACGACCTATTACCTTGTAGGCGGGTACAGGATTTGTTTTGCCTTTAATCGAGATCCCACCCAGGTCTTCAATCTCGAAAAGGGGTTTGACGAGCTTGTAGGTATCATGAGCGATCTGAACCGTACCCGGCTCGGCCGTCTGTTCCATGCGCGCGGCCAGGTTAATGGCATCGCCCATGGCCGAGTATTCCATGCGCAAGTCTGATCCGACAGTTCCAACAACTACCAGTCCTGTATTGATTCCCACACGAACGTTTATGTCAATTCCCCATGATTGGTTGATCCGCTCGCGATAGGTAGAAATATGATTGACAATGTCCAGTCCGGCTAATACCGCCCGCTGCGGATCGTCTTCGTGGGCGATAGGCGCACCAAAGAAAGCCAAAATGCCATCGCCCATCAGGCGAGCAACAGTGCCTTCATATTTGTAGACAGGTCTGATCATATGCTCAAAGGCACCGTTGATGATCTCGGTCCACTCTTCAGGGTCGAGATGTTCGGCCGCGGCTGTAGAACCTTTGACATCACAAAAAAGCATCGTCACGATCCGCCGTTCACCCACCATACCACCCTGGGAACGAGCGGCATCTAGTTTTTCCCGCATTTCTTCGGGTATAAATCGATCCAGGCTCGGAGCGGTTGGCGATGGTAACTGCTGCCCGGCGGCAATTGGCGAACTAATCTCTTGAGGAGGGACTTCTTTTTCAGCCGGGATAAATCGTGTTGGATCGATCTGTCTTTCTGCACTTGTCCAAGGGGTGTCACGGCCAGTAACCCAACCCAGGGTTGCTGCCGGTGATAACGGCCGGCCGCAATGGTCACAAAAATCAGAATCCGGCAGAAGCGAAACACGGCAGCGAGGACAGCGATCGACCAACAATCGTCCACAGCGCCGGCAGAAGTTTGCCCCCTCGCGATTTGACGTCTGGCATTCAGGACAGATCAAAGCCAAATCCACCTCAGGGCACCTGGGGAAACTCAAAGTCAAAATCTGGCATGACGAATAACTGGCTATAGACAGAAAGCGCTTGCTCGTCGTTTACTTCAATTTCGCCAGCTTCAATCAAGGTAGCCACATCGCTGATGAAATATCGTGTCTTTATGTATGTGTCCAGATCTTGTGAAAGAACCAAGTCTGTGTCAGCTGACTCTACCTCCTCTACTTGCCAACCTTCGTCAGAAGCATGGAAGGCCCACATACCACCACCTGGACCGATGATATTCAGGGCAAAGGAAAAATCCAATTCTTTGGCCCGACCGGCATCGAGGAACAAGGCAGTTGTAGGAATTATCAGGTACAAGGGAATTCCGGGAATATTTCCATCCAACATGGTATGTGTTAACTCTGGCCCAACCATTGTTCCGGCATGGCCATGGCGGACGCGAGCCTCCTCCAAGTGTTGCCATGTATGGCCGACACAGAAGGCCAAAGCGACTTGAGCGGGGCGGAAGCCACGCATATTAAGCAATGGGAACCAGGCTGGTTTGGCTAGATCGGCGTCGGTCAAATTGGCGGTGACTAACCGCACATAATCCCGACTATTGCGCATTTGCTCCAGGGATCTTTCAACTTTTTGACCGTCTGGGCGGGCAGCAAAATTGCCCTGATTCCAGGCATTGAGCTCGTTGAGGGTGCGGAGCCGGACCTGTTCGGCGACCGGCAACTCCTCTCCCAACTCGATCGGCCGGGCCACACATAATCGGTCGATGTAGGAGAGATGGTACGGGAGATCGGCAAATATCCAGTCTGCTCCGTGCGAACGCTGCCAATCGGTCGGAGACATCTCCTCAAATAACGAATCCAGCGCCGACCATAACTCCTCCAACGAAGCACGCATCCCGCTAACCATCATGTTTCCATTCTCTGACATCTATCACTCCTATTTCGTCTTGTAAAGGTGATAGTTACTCCAAAAAATAGTAACTGTCATATCTGGGTAATAAATTCCGTCACTCACTATCGACCAGGCTCGGTTCGATTAGGAGACTTTTGACATCCGGCCGGTTCATCCAAGATCACCCGGCAACGTGGACAAGCCAGTGCTGAACCGCAATACTTACAATAAAAGGCACCTGCACGATTTGTCTGGTGACACTGGGAGCAATTGATCATTTCATATGGATGGTTTTACACAAGGCAGGTTAAATATCAGCTTGCGGGCGATGATTGGCTTTAAGTTGGTCACAATTGGCGTCCAATAGGCTGTTCCTATGCAGGCAGCCCATTGTAACTGTAACCACATAATTCGGCTACATGTTATCGAGCAAAGGGAGCTTAAGCTTTGGAACAGCTCACTCGCGCTGAAAGGTAAGGATTAGAATGATGGACGCCAAGTGTAGCAGACGACCAATCGGCCGCCATAAAATGGGGGTAGATACCTTACTAGATAAGTCTAAAGCCTATTCTGTCAGGAATGGCCGGCCGGCGGTGACCCCTAATGCCCAAACATGGTCATCTTTCATAGGCATGTAATTTGCCTCTAATTTGCCCCCAAAGAAGAACTCATCAGGGATACCCATGGCTATTTGCGGAGACATCCAACTATTGTTGCAGTCGGTACTATTGTCGCAGGTGACTTGGAGGGGATCAGATTGCTCACCACTGTGACCATTCGTCGGCGATACGACAACAGTCGAGTACATTTTAAAATCGCTCTCAGCAACTGTGTCAATTGTGAAAAATAAATCCGGAGGTGGTACAGATGTATCGAAGTCAAACACAGTTGCATATATCCCCCCACCACCAAGGGTTGATTCTATCGGCGCCAGAGGGACTTTTATCTCTTCATTGTTGATATAATGGGTCAAAGGCAATCTTCCTAAGGCATAAGTAGATACCCCCTTTATAGTGTAGGCAGCCGGGCTATTAGCCAATTGAAGATTGCGGGTGTTAACGTCAGCGCTCAAGGGAGGAATGCTGCGAGCTGCAAAGTATGCCGACGGCGGTCCGGCCCAAACGTCCCAGACATTTTTCGCCGATCCACTTGAAGCCTTGACGTCCATTTGAATGACTTGCAAGCCATCAGGAGTAAGAGGAATAGTGGATAGGTCTACTTCGAAACTGCCTGAATCGGCCGGCACCAAGCTACCGGGTGAGCCAGGTGAGACCCATTTCAGATCGGAATTAAAGTAGTCACGCAAATTGTCGACTGTGTATTTGGCAATGTCATGCCTGTCACCAGAATCGTCAAAATAATATAGTTCATAAGTGGTGACCACATCGCCAAGATTGTCTGCAAAGTTGGGTGTACAATCTGGATTCCAGTTTTCGTCTACTCGCTGTAGCCAGAAAGGATTCTGGTTGAGGGCATACCGGCTTTCACCAGTATCGATGATGCATTTGTCACCCAAGCCAGACGATGTGCAGGCCAGTAATTCGTCCGGATGTCCATCGGATATGGAGTGGGTGACCATCGTCGAATTACCTTGATTATTAAAGGAATCTGGGTCGAATAGTTCGATTCGAAGGATATTGGAATGGGTATAGACCTCGGTCACAACGAATCGATACTTGTAAACGCCCTCAAACGATGCCCGATCATCGTTTGGCGTACTGGCCGTCCCCTTGTATGGGGAAACAGGATCTCCCCATTCTGCACAGCCATCAGGGCCATAGATGAATTGTGAAGCCTTGCGGACGTGACCATTTTCATTGGCACTCGTGGTGTATATCTCCGCCTGGGCAAAAAAGGCACCCGTGGCCGAATGGGTTATAGGATAATTACTCAGACCCAAAATCTTGGCGAAAAA